>Ga0118677_10007165_pt1 | contig 18527 bp, 10 predicted proteins | sample AliMusrvi5mmetaG_FD_86154 | JGI IMG/M metagenome (GOLD analysis project Ga0118677, IMG submission 86154) | reverse complement strand
GCGTAACGCAGGACGCCATTATTGCCGCCGGGGGCGACCGTTACGCGTCCCTGTTGGCCTATATCGCCGCTCTGAAGACTGCGGCCAACGTCGCCGTTCCCGGCAGCTATCCGACAGCCTGAGCGTTGACATGAGGCATTCGGCGTGAAGATCACCGTAAGCCTCGATTCACAAGCCGTCATCGTCCAGCCTTCGCCCTTGCGGATCAAGGCTGGCGCGTTCGTTCCGGTTGCCATTGCGTTCACCCGGGCATCGCAGACCGTCTCGCTCCCTCAAGGGGCGGTCATCGAGTATGCGCTCAAACCCCGGAACCAATGGACCGGCGGATTGCTGGCGTATCTCAATTCTTTCGAAGTAACCGCCGGGAACATCTACACCGGGACGCTTAATTGCGCGTCCGCCTCTTTGCTTGGCGCGTTGGGGATCAGCGATTCGACTCCGCTTAATGACATCCCGCAGATCGAGGCGAGCGCCGAAGTCACCTGGAGTTTTGGTGGACAGAAATATAGGTCCAGCACGTTTCCGGTGATCATCGAAACGCCGTTGACGGACGACAACCCGATTCCCACGCCCGATCCGGAGCTGTATCCGGCTCCCGCCGCAATCGCGCTCAAGAGCGAAATCCCCACGCTGCCCGACCTTACTCCTTACGCCCTCAAAAGCGAGGTTCCGGTAGTTGGCACCGCCGCGAAGCTGGACGCCGGGGTGGCCAGTGGCGCTGCCACGCTGGATACTGGCGGAAAACTCGTCCAGGCACAGGTTCCAGATTCCATCGCGCTCAAAAGCGAGATCCCCACGCCGCCTGACCTCACGCCCTATGCCCTGAAAAGCGACGTTCCTGTCGTGGGCACCGCTTCAAAGCTGGATGCAGGTGTGCCGAACGGGGCAGCCACACTGGATGCCGGTGGAAAACTTGCCCAAAGGCAGGTTCCCGACGCTGTCGCACTCAAGAACGAACTACCGGCATTTGCCACGACTGACGAAGCGGCGGCAGGCACTCGCGCCGATGTGGCGATGAGTCCGCTGGACGTGGCGGCATGGTTCAGCGCCAAGTTGCCGGGCGACGCAGGGGTTGCCCTGTTGGGCAATGATTCGTGGGGATTGCCCGATCTTTCTGGTTATTCCGGTGCAATTGCTGGCGATGGAACCGGTCTTTACAACCTCAGTGCGCAACGAGTCAACAGCCCCTATGGAGCCTCGATTTACGATGCCGGGTTCGGGAATTGGTATTTGGATGGAAACCTGAACGCCAACGCGTTTTTCGGCAGCTTTGATGGCGACGGGAGCAACCTTTTCAATCTCACCGCCCTTCAATTGCTGAGTTCCTACGGGAACTCCATTTATGATTCCGGTTCCGGCGATTGGCAGGTCGGCGGGAACGTCTTTGCAAACAGTTTCAACGGTGCCTTCATTGGCGATGGATCGAACATCTCGAATGTTAACGCCGTCCAGGTGACCAGCCCATGGGGGTATTCGATCAATGACGCCGGTTCGGGCAACTGGCAGGTCAATGGAGGCATTGCGGCTGGATGGTTCAGTGGAGACGGATCGGGTCTTTCCAATCTCACGGCATTCCAATTGAGCAGCCCTTACGGGTATTCCATTTACGACTCTGGTTCCGGAAACTGGCAGGTCAGCGGCGGCATCAATGCGAGCTGGTTTTCTGGCAGTTTCAGTGGCGATGGAACTGACCTTTACAACCTCTACGCGAACGAAGCGACTCAGCTTTATAGCCAATACGGTTACACCATCTACGATTCCGGTTGGGGTAATTGGCAAGTTGGCGGCGGCATCAATGCCAATTGGTTTAACGGCAGTTTCAGCGGCGACGGCTCCGGACTTAACAATCTCTATGCGAGCTCGGCTGCGCAGATCAGCAGCCCATACGGTTACTCGATCTACGACGCCGGATGGGGAAGTTGGCAGGTAAACGGCAACCTTTATGCGAACAGCTTCAGTGGTGATGGTTCGGGGCTTGGCAACATCAACGCGAGCCAGCTGAACAGCCCCTACGGATATTCGATCTACGATTCCGGATGGGGCAACTGGCAGGTGAATGGTAGCCTCAATGCCGGTTGGATGTATGGTTCGTTCGGTGGGGACGGTAGCCAGTTGCAGAACGTCTCTGCTCAATACGCCCAGTACGCCTATTGCGATCAATACGGGACCGACATCGCCTATAGCTACGTTCAGCAATGGGGGTATTACGGCAGCCTCAGCGTCGGGAATTCGGATTGGGCCTACAACAGCCAATATTCCAACTACGCGAATTATACCAGCGACGCGGATTGGGCCAACAACTCCCAGTATGCCAACTACGCCTACTCCGACAATTGGGGTTACCAGCTTTACGGGGCCGGAAACATTCAGTCGAACTTCTTCGGTGGCAGCCCGAATCCCGGTGACGTAGCAACTTTCGATGGCAGCTACTGGAGCCCGGCACCTGGCACGCCAGTGCCGACAACCGTCGATAACACGGCGGCTCGTTTCGCATTGACCGGCATCAAAACGGGTTGGCTGATCAAGCAACTGGACAACCGCACGGTTTACCAGGTTCTCGACCCGAATGATTGCGCCACGGAACTCGGCTGGGTGCCGGTGGGTCCGTTCATTCTCATCCCGGCCAACAGCACGCCGCTGGTGATCGACAACACTTCGCCTCTGCTGGGCACCACGATTCATTGCTCGGCTGGAACGTGGAGCGACAACCCGACATCTTATTCTTATCAGTGGTTCCGCAACGGCTCGCCCATCAGCGGGGCGACCGCGCTGGCATACACCGTGGTTGCTGCCGACGACGGAGCCAGCTTGCAATGCGTGGTGTCCGCAACGAACGCCGCTGGAACCGGAACCGATAATGCCGCCATCGCGCTGGTTGTCCTGAATGCTCCGGCAAATACGGCCGCTCCGTCGATCTCCCCGTCTGGAACGCCGAACGTTGGCGACACGCTCGCCCTCAGTGGCGGTTCATGGACCGGCTACGGCTGCACGACCACCTACCAGTGGAAACGCGGCGGGGCCGCGATTTCTGGCGCAACAGCGGCAACCTACACGCTCGTTGCAGCCGACGCAGGACAGGCGATCACTTGCACGGTCACCCATACGAACATTCGAGGATCTGCGTCAGTGACCACAGCAGCGACAGCATCGGTCACAAATCTGATCGCCGTGAATACTGCCGCGCCGACTCTGAGTAGCACGTTGCCATTCACCGGGGTGGTGCTGACCAGTTCGCCGGGGACGTGGAATTATCATCCCACCAGCTACAGCTACCAGTGGAAGCGGAGCGGCGTGGCCATCTCCGGCGCGACCAGTTCAACTTACACGGTGGTTTCAGGCGATGTCGGGAGCACGATCAGTTGTGCCGTGACCGCCACCAACGTCGCTGGAACAAGCGGGGCGGTCTCAACGGCAGAAAGCTCGGCTGTCACCGCAGCGGCGGTCAGCCCGATCCAAGGTTCCATCGCATCCGGTCTTATTGCTCGCTGGTCGCTTGATGAAGCATCTGGAACCCGCGTCGATTCGATCAACGGCATCAACCTGACGCCTTACGCGAACGGTGGCACGATCACGAACGGCACCGGGAAATTCGGCATGGCCGCGAACATTCCGCCGCACTCCTACCTGGCCGTCACGGACAGCAGGCTGGCGACCGCTAAAACGCTCTGCGGATGGTTCAAACTGTCGGCAGCCAACGGTTCATACCAGCGGTTGCTGTCTGGAAGCATTCAGGTTTACGGTGGATCGTCCGGGATTTCATGGGACCCGACCCATTATTCCACCGGGATTATCCCAACGCCCGGCCAGTGGTATTTCATCTGCCTGGTGTCCACCGGGACGAACTTCAAGCTCTGGGTGAACAACCAATCGTTTGTCGTGCAGAACGTCACCGCAGGAAGTCCGGTGCTGGGCTCCGGGTTTGAAATTGGCGACCCCAGCTATGAATCCGTCTCCATGCTATTTGACGAGGTGGCCTGCTGGAACCGGGCGCTCTCCGACGCCGAAATCGCCACTCTCGCCGCTGCATGATGCGGGCGCGTTGACACCGACCCTTCATTCGTCCGGGGCAATCAGTCCTGGACACAACCAAAAAGGAAAACACTCCCATGCTAACGAAAACTCCTGAAGCCCAAGCTGCGGAATACGCAAACGGACTCCTGAACATGGCCAATCAGTTCCAGCAACGCGTGCAATCGCTCACGACTAACGGTGCCGCCGCCAATCCCCAGATTGGTGCGCCAGCCGTGACCGCTGACCAGATCAACGCCGCGCTCGGAACTGCGAACCTGACCAAAATCCAGGCTGTCCTTGCAGCCCTCGCCTAAAGGCCAATCGATCCGTTAGCCCTGACGGGGAACAGGGCACTTTTTCTTTGCATGACCGCTCCATCTGAGCAACTCCACGATCTGTCCGAAAAATGTGACCTCTGCCGGGAATCCGTAAGAGACCGGCTCGCCGCATTCGACCGTCGCCTCCTCGCCTTGGAAATCGTGGTGCGCGGCGAGGACGGTCGGAATGGCATGAAGTCCCAACTCACGACCCTCTGCGCCCGGTTCGATGCTTTCGAGAAGAAGGCGATCCGCGTCATCGCAATCTGCACCAGCCTGCCCGGCGTTATTGTCGCCGTTGTTGCGGTGTTGAAGTTTTTCGGCAAACTCTAACTGACCCGTTTATCGCTTTTTCAATTCTGCTGTTTCACACCGCTCCTTATAGTCCTTGGAGTAAATTCGCTGTGTATGTTAGCCATCTTTGATCTGCGAGTTGCCTGAGCTCTTTGACCATGTCTTTTGGGATACTTCCTTTTCTACTGATCCATGTGTCGTTTGCTTGCCAACTCTGCCCGCTCCCCCGGCCAATATAGCTCCCAAGTTTTTCTAGTGAAGTAGCCAATAGCTCGAAGAGCGCAGGCGGAATGTTCACGAAGGAAAATGTCACCATCAAGTCGAGAATAATCGTGAGTTGCTGATCATACGCATGGAACGCCCCGCTGGGAAGAGCCCGCTCCCATGTGGCATCCAAACAGGCGGCGAAAAACGTCATAAATGAGGAGATCAGCTCCACTTCGAACGTCTTCAGAATGGACAGCAGTTGTGCTCGATAAGCAGGGTCATCAACGAATTTCTCCACCATCGCACTCGGACTGGCGTCAAGTTCCTTTGAGATTGCCTCAAGTTTCGCGCGGCGATCCGCATAGGCTTTTTGAGCACCCATCCAAGCGTCGTCAATTTCCGTCATGAAAGATGAAAGATCGTTCATCTCAACAACCAGAATGCCATGCTCGTTGCGGTAAGGTTGCGCAGCAGGATGCGGGCTAAATAGAACGAGAATAAACTCGGTAGGCCGAACAGGGGCAGTGTCAGTGTAGACATTGCGACTCCAATCTATTGCCGTAAGGACATTGATGTCTCCCAACGCATAACCGAGAAAAACTGTCGTGGATTCCTTAATGGCTGTTGCCAATTTGGCTTGCCTGTATTCGTTGGGACGAAACAATGACACGTAATCTTCCCGAGTAATTACGAGTGACTGGGGGTCGTATTTCATGCCATGCAGATGGTAGACCGGGATAAGGTCACCCCCACTGGGTAGCGCTTTGCTGGGCCCAACTGATATTGACCTTCCGACCAAAAGAGATTCGATGACCAAATCGTAATTCGTCGTAATCATCCAGGTTGGGTTGAGGTGCGAAAGAATCGGGCCGAAATGTGTTCGTTGCTCTTTTGATGGGTACCATGTTGTGTGACGCGCTGCGGCTTCCTTAAAACGCAACTGAGCTTCATCTAGCGCCAGCGGGGGGGTCTGTGCTCTGCCGTATGCTTCGCAAATCGAAGATGCAATATCGGGGTAGGAAGTGCCTGGCCTTGCGTAATCGTCGTAATTGAGGGAAAAGTCTTTACAGATAACCTGCAAGAGCTCAGGCCAGTCATACGCGGGAATTGGATGATGGTATTTGAGGACACCTTTTGAGAAGCCTGCACCTATAAACAAGCCGAGTTGCCGGTGCAGACCAGCTTCTGCAATCAGTGTAAGGAGTTCTGGTCTGTTCGGCGCGGGAATTGTCATCTGCCTTTTTTCGCTCACCGGCGGTGGAGTGGGCAAGAATTAAGTTTCAAGCCTGAGCACAAACTGCACTCCATATTGCTTTTTTAAGCCGCTTTCTGCAAGTGCCAGCTGTTGATGCACGCCGACCGCTCGCGACACACTGGAAATCTAATCCGTGCTGGTTCTCGATCCCTTGGTGTGGCTGTTGCCATCCGTTGTGACCTGGATAGAAGGTTCGGATGGCGATCCGCGATTTTTAACCCATCGCAACCGTCAGATCGCCGCATAGAGCAGCAGCAAGAGGCACTCTCAAGCAATTGACGCGGAGTCGTCTACCTGTCAGCATCAGAAAAGCTTTTAGGAATTAACCGGAAAACACTTCAAAATTATGGCAATCAAGAGCAAAGAATGGTTTTACAAGCAGTGCTTGGAGGAGTACGAGAAGTTCAGCCCATTGATGCATCTTTGTTGGACTGCGCTGAAGAAAGGTATAGGCCAGCAGGACCAAACGCGTGGGCACGTCACTCAGGCAATAGGAGCGATCCAAGGTTTTTTGGACGCATTCCCTGATCATGTAGATGTGATTCGAGCGTCTGATCCAACACGCCCCTTCCCCATCGAAGATCACGCGGCAATGCTTCGCGACTGGCTTACTTGGTTTGCGAGAAAACGTGGAGCATATGGACGCTTTGGTTACAACTTTGACACGCTTCGAACGTATTTAACGCGGAGGCTGGGAGGTCGCCGCAGGCACGGCGGGGGCGGAAATGATGAATTTAAGCGTGTTCTCAGACTGCTGGCAGATTTCATTTAGGCGTCAGTGGCCCCTACTAACACTGGCGGTCGGCGGCCAACAAGCGACTTGCATTGTTTTCGTGGACTTTGAGCGGATGCAGTTGCGGCGATCCTAATAATGCGTCAATCGATATGGATCGCGGACACCAAATCCTCGGACCATGAAGACTGCGAATTCATTGCGTTCTTAATCTCAATCTCCCGCCGAAGCGCCTCATTCAACATATTCTCCCATCGATTGACATCAAGCGAAGTAAACGTATTGGCCGGTTGGAGGTGGAATAAATTGGATATCGATTTCTCAAGAGGTGGAACTCGGTTTCCTCTCTGATCCAACGCTAGCGTCAAGAGGCGTACTGTTCTTCTACCTTTTTCGTCGGTGGCTGTAACTTTCCAACAGGTGACGACCCCAGGATCATGACCGTTTCGCATGACGGAAACTCCAAGTTTTTCCGGCTCCAGGTTGGCTGAAAGCTCCAGCAACCTGACAACCATCGGATGATCAAGTCCCAAAAGCTGTGCGTCGTCACGGTTCGTGGCCTCTTCTCGGTCTGTAACAAATAGGAGTGGATCGCGGGAACCAGGAGCACACACCCGGTATTCTGTGTGGGAAATCTCTTCAAACGTGCCCCCAAACTCAATTGCTGCCGTTTTGACAAACTCCAGGAGTTCGGGCATACCCTCCCGCTCTGAGTTCAAGGGAGCATATTCGTCCAAGCTAAATCCATCGAGGTCTTGAAAAAGCTCGAAGACAGCCTTCCTAGCAACGTCGGCATTTTCGATGGCCACTTCGAGCTCCTGCCTTGTCCGTTTTAACTCCGGGTCGGCCAAGGCGGCAGCATAAAGCTGTTGATACTTCAGACTCTCCGAAAGCTGGCCGAGAATCTGTGATCGCAAATCTTCAGCCACCTGGCCCTGCTCATCAAGTTTTCCCAAGGTTTGAGCAATGGCCAACAGCTTGTCCTCTAACATCAGGAAAATGCTCCCCTCGATGGTATCGGACAGGACGAGATTGTAGATCTGTGCCGTATCCATCTGACCGTAACGGTGGATGCGCCCGATGCGCTGCTCCAAATCCATTGGGTTGAAAGGCAGGTCAAAATTAAAGAGCACCCGTGCGTGCTGGAGATTAATCCCTTCACGTCCTGCCGCCGTGCAAATCAGCACCCGAGGTCCATCGGCTTGTTTAAATCGTTTCTCTGCGGCAAGTTTTGCGCCGTGGTCACCGCCGCGCAGGGCGGTCACCCCTTTATCTGGGAATTCGGATTGGATGGCATTCTCCAGCATCTCGACGGTTCCCAGATAGGTGGCAAAAATAACGATTCGTTCTTTTGGGTTCTGGCCCCAAAGAACGCTCAGAGCGCCGATGAGCTTCTCGACTTTCGTTTCCCTCGCATGAGGAAAGTGATCTAGCACATCGCGGATCATCCGTCGCTCCTCGGGAAGGCAGACATCCATTGATGCGATAGCCAGATCCTCAGATGCGGCGACCGTTGCTTCGCTGGTGTGTTCATCGCTAGCCAATGCCAATTCATCTTCCTCAATCTTTTTAAGGAGCTTGCGCTTGATGTCGAGCATCACACGATCCACCTCGACGTCGCCCAATCGCCCATCAGCGAGGCGGTATTCCGCACGGATTAATTCCCGCGCCTCTTGCCATGCCGCATTTCGTCGCTCGATCTCGTGATTGGATTCGTGAACCAATCCCTCGTGGATTGCCAATGCGATCAAACGGCGTCTTAGCGTCCTCTGCACAGCAGCAAAGCTGGATGCTGATATCTTCTGAAAGATGGTCATCACAAACCCGAGCGCGACTCCTTTCTGACCCTGTCGCTTCGCCAGAGCGAAGCCTTCGGCCAGATACTCGGTCAGCTTCTCGTAGAACACCTTCTCATCGGCACTCATTAGAAAGCTTTCGGTATGCACCCAGCGCCGCGCGAAAAGGGGTGATCCATCTGGGCGGCAAGCGTCGGCTTTCGTGCGACGAAAAACGACATGATTGAGCCGATGGCGCTTTTCCAACATCTCATCCGCACTTTCAAACAAACCGGGGTTAAGAAGCCGGATGAGCATCCAGAAACGGTAATGGTCACCTTGATGCGGCGTAGCGGATAGGAGAACAAGATCGCGAGCTTTTTCTTTGAGCAATTCGGCCAGCTTGTAGTTTTGGGTCTTTTTGGTTTTTCCCCCACTGCGCCAAGCGGTCAGGTGGTGCGCTTCGTCAAAAACAATAAGATCCCATTGTGGGGCCTCCTCTAGCCGTTTCATTCGGCGAGGCTGTTTCAGTGTGTCCACACTAGCGATAAGGAAATCATGCTTTGCAAATGCATTCGATTTCCTATCAGTAACGTCACCCTCGCTACCAAATACCTCGAAGTTCAGATGGAAGACTTCATTCAACTCGCGGTGCCAGTTATTCACGAGGCCTGCGGGGACAACCATGAGTGCCCGCTTCATCTCACCGCGTCCAGCCAGCTCCCGAAGAATCAACGCGGTTTCAATCGTCTTCCCGAGGCCAACTTCATCAGCGATCAGGTAACGGCGCGGTTGGCTGGTTGCGATGCGATGGGTCAGGACAACCTGATGGGGTAGCAGGTCGATTTTTGCAGCGGTCAGACCCGCTGCGCTTTCCAAAAGGGGAAGGCGAACTGCTTGGTATGCAAGCCACGCGCGGCGAGCCCGCGCCTCACCGCCTTGGATATTTTCTAGGATACGCCGCGTTCGGCTTGCTGCGGGTGAAACTGATGAGATCGGAACCCTGCGCTCGCCTTCTGAGAACCAGACACGGAGAAAATCCATACCCTCCGTGGCGACCACGACACCCTCTCCGAGGGTGCTATGACGAATACGTTGACCCGGCGAAAAGGTCATGGTGCCAATACCTTCCTATCCATCATGAGATTCTTTGAAGGTAAAATCCGATGCCGATATCAGGATTCCCGGCGTTTGATGGAATGATGCGCTGCACATCTCGCTGGGCTCCATTCCATACTCCATGACTGAATCGAAGCATGTGGCCGCGATGGATGCCTGCACATTCCCAACTGATCGAATCGTCCGCAAGTCGTTCATGGAAACGAGCAGAGTTAACCATCCAGAGGATCAGTGAGCACCCCCCGCCTCCATCCGCAAGAACGCTTTGGAATTTTCGAATGACAGGTTGGAGTTGGAACTCCAGCCATTGATCCGCCTCCGCAGGGGAGAGTGCGTCGAGTGCCGCTTCAATCCCGGCCACACCGACTGATCGCTGGCGCGTCTCGTCCATAAACCGGGCTATTTGGCTAGCCTCTGAAAAATCTTCTGCCGCCCAGAGAAAGAATTCACGCAGGCTTAACGCCCTCGAAATGGGACCGATCTGGTGCAACGCTGTCGCATCCCAGATGACCGAGACACCTGTGGTCTGCCAAGTAATGTCGCGTAACGGGTTTTTCATGTTGTCAATCCTTCCAAATCAAAGAGCGTCATCTGCGCATCAACCTCTTCCTTGTGATCCTCCATCCATGCGCGATAAAGGGTGAATGCGCGGTGGGCGGCATCTCGTAGCTCACGGGTTGCTCCCCTACGAACGAACCAGTCAAGCAAGTCAGGGATAGCGGGGTGATGTTTAAAATTGGGACTATTGAGAGTGTCGCGGACCCGGATGTCGCTGCCCTCGTAGTTGGCACCGAGAAGGAAGAGAGCTTGATCAAAATCTCGCGAGAGTTTTTGGCGACTAACCCCTTTGAAATTTGTCGCCCAGAGTTGGGGTTCGATCATGTAAAACACCTTCTTCACTTCAGTACACCATCCTCGTTTTTCAAAGTCATCTGGGCCGATTCCCGTGCCGCGCAGTTCTTTCTGGATGCCGTCGCGGGCGACCGCCTCCCCACCTTTAAAGATTCGCAGGAACTGTCGAGTGAGAGGCTCAGCGAGAGCGGGCGGCGCATCGCCCGGAGCAGTGTGATCGTCATCAAGGAGCTGATTGATGCCCGCCAATGCGGTTTTGAGATCGATTGGCTTGTCCCGTTCTATGAAAATTTTTCCGTAGTGCTTGGAGAAATATTCGAGTGCTTTACCTCGGCGTATCACCTTAAGATCAGCGTCAGGTAACCCCTCCTGCCGGTGGTGCTCAAGCATCTGGGTAATTTGTCGGACGTCGTCCGCAAGCCGTCGGCGCAGCTTCGCCCAGCTCACGGGAGAGGGTTCTTCCATGCGCTTCCGGCAAACATGGATGATGTCGTACTCGACTTTGCGTGATCCAAATTCACCCTCGCCCTTGGTTTCGTCGCTGCGGATGGGGTAAGTCGCCTCAAGATAGAACCCTGCGTTAAAAAGGCTCTCCAAGACGTCTACCCAAGGTTCGTCCTCGCTATGGTGGAAGGTAAACGCAAGAACGCCACCGGGTTTAAGAATACGATGTCCCTCGCGCCAGCAGTCCGTCAAAATTTGGCGGTAGAAGGCATCAGGGTCCTCCTGGCGAGCGCGATTGGCTACGGCTTCAAGTGCCTTCGGGGTGTATTCCGTTCCAAACTGATCTGGGTAGCGTTCCTTCAACGCGAGACGAAGCCAAACGTAGAAAAAATCGGATAGTTCTGAGTAATGAAGTAGTCCACCAAATGGAGGGTCGGTAATTACCAAGTCAATGGAATCCGATGCAATTTGATGGAGATTGGTTGAGCTCTGACAGAGAACGTTCACGGGGCCGGTTGCAGCGTCGAGTGTTTTAACAGGAACACTCTTGCCCTTAATTTCTTCTCCAACGGCGGGCGATTGACGCGATATGAACTGTTCTGACGCTAATTCGTAAGCATCCTGCATCCATGCAAGGCCCTCCAAAACACCGGTAGTGCTTGAAGCCCAGTTTCCACGGCCAAGGTCATTGAAGACGTTGTTTTCGACAGTGGTGGATTTGGGATGAAAATTGTTGTTAGCAAACATTGGCTCCAGCTTGTCGGCGGGAGTATTCCAGATCGTAAAAAGATTATTATTGCGTAGAAACTGCTGGAATCCACCAAGTACGGCCTCCCGTGAAGCTTCCGAGAAATCGGTCTTCGCGGTTATCGCCTTGAGCAATTGCGTATGAACCAGAAGCTGGAGTGGGTTAAACATCTTCCACCAATGCGTGAAGCCGTGGTTCGGTATTCCTCCGTTAAGCTTGTGGGTCATGAACCCGTAGGGCAGTTCGCTACGAGGCCAGAAATCCTTGAGGTCGTTCTCCGCACGGGCTTCCCACTCGCACAAAGCAGCCTCGTAACGCGACGTTGATACAGCGGGTGCGAAAAAGCGTCCACCATATGGAATGCCGGGCACATCACGCAATGAGCTGTATGCCTGCACGACATAAGGTGACATTGGGCCGGTCTTCGCCGATTTCTTGATGCTCTCCAAAACGTCCTGCTGTCGGCCGCAAGTAGGTTCCTGACATTCGAAGGTGGAACGCTTGGGGATATTTCCCGAGTCGGTTGAAAAGCTTACCCCTGTCTCTGGGCAAGTTACCACGTCGGGAAGTTTTCCGCGCACCTCGATACACCGTAGTGTTTTTGCCCGTTCCCGAAGCCACCGAATCGTGCTGTCGGAGTCGTCGGTCACCGATCCGCCAAACGGCTGGCCTTCGGAATTGGACGGTCCGCATCCTTTCATCCATTCGGGATGCATGAGAAGCGTGAGATCAACCTTTTTGTTTTTCGCTTTACCGCCAAGAGAAATGGATGCCCCATTGATGAGAGCGGATCGATCCACATAGGCGTGACGGCAATGGGGACAAATGAACTCGCCCCGGTCGTCAATAGTCGCAAAGGGTTTTTCCCCGTCAGCAACCACGAGAGGAGAGTCTGGAGCCATGCGGGCGGGATGACGCTCGACATCGAATGGCTGGCTGCATTTCGAACATTCGTAATCTGCCCAACAGCCTACCGAGAGGGTCTTGATCGCCACCACAGGCGTTGTGAGCAGAGGCGTGCGATGCCCGCAGCCCTGCGCGACGCAAGGCCCGTGCTTGGCCCAAAAGGTGTAGATAATCTCCGGGCCTTGGTATCGATAGTCTGGGCGGCTCTCCCACGAAACACTGAAAATGTCGAATTCCGCAGGCATGCGCTCCCATCCGTCCTCAGCAGCCGGATTCCGTTTGAACCAAATCCCACGTTCACCACCCGGACCGTCGCAGGTAAAGTACGGCATTAGGAGGGGCTTTACCTCTGCCTCGATCTCGGTGAGTAGGCGCTTCACTTCATTCAGATCGACCGGTGTGATCTCGTTCTTGACGACAAACCACGCGACTGGGTTGAGATCGCATCCGAAAAGATTCATGCCAAGCCGCGACCCTTCGACCAATGTGGTGCCGCCTCCCATGAAGAGGTCGGCTACTTTCAGATTTTTGAATGCCGGGTTATTTTGGTGGTTACCATAGTAGGCTCTCCAGATTTTCGCTGATGCCTCCGCAGGTACATCGGGAGCTTTGGTCGCAGCGGCAAGCAACATGGCACGGAAGACGCTGGAGCGGCGTCGCGCCCACCATTTAGACATCTGGTAAATTGGTTTTCCTGCGTTTCCCTCGATCTGTGCAATCTCATTGATGGGAACGATAGGGAAATCGACTTCAAGGCACGTAGGCGGACGGTTGGGGTCCGAGAAATCAACAGATTCCAGATCCCACCTTTTGCCAGCGCCCACCAATTCAGCAACCTCGGCGAGGAAACGGTCTTTCTTTGAGGGGTTATTTGAAGATTTCTTGGCCATTATGCTTGCGATGTCTTTCCGATATTGACGGGCGGTATTTCGACCCAAGGCACAAAAGTCTCCATGAGTGTGAGACCGCCGTGACTGAGTGTTGGGAATCCACCCGGCACCTGCCATTTCCGGCGACCCAGCACTGCGGTGAAAGGGTTACCCCCCTCATTTAGTGTAATCGCGAGGGGTGGAAGCCAATCCTTCGTGCTTAACTCCCCGTTGCGATAACGCTGCGCGGAAAAAACAGATTTAAGATCTTCTTTCTGATCAGCATCCGCGTTATAGAACGCGCCGCTGTTTGCGTAACCGTGGTCGGACGTGATGATTAAATGTCGTCCCTGGGCGAGGGCTTTTATGAATTGCCAGAAATCGTCGGAGCGAATTTCCTTGGTAAGTATTGGAATCAAGCGGTCGATTCCACCATCGCTGCCGTCATATTGATGGATGAGGTCATCCGGCCAGTGGTGCCAGTAAATGATGGATGGGTGCGGGGCGATATGCTTTGCCGCGTCGACCCAAGGTAGATTGTTGGAAGCCGTCCAAGCACCTGGAAATTGCAGGCTCTTGGCACCGTTATTATCCAATGCACCGCGTGAAGTGAAACCCATGGCGCGGGCAAATGTATTGGTTTCAGGAGGTAGTTGCGTCGCCTTTGGGGGCAAAACCGACCCTTCGATTAATCCCCGACGACAGGCTTCTTGAAGGAGAATTGGCCATTCACGGAGACTGAGACAATCGAGGACTAGGATCGCCTTGCCATTGCTATGGTCGGCCCAAAAAGAAATCAGCGCCTCAGCGGTTGTACCAATCGAGGTCCCAAAGGATCGCCATAATTCCCACGCCGTGTGGGACAGAAGCAAATCCCACGGTGCCAAAGTGTCCTCACGCTTTTTGATCTCGGAAAGCGGCGAACCGTCCGGGTATGGAGAACCCCACAAGGAAGCTAAAACATCGCGAATACCTGACCACGCAGCCCCATCGGGGCGTGTGAGCAAATCCTGAACGGAAGGGATCGAGGGGCGGCTCATGCTTCTTTATCTAATTCGAGAATGTATGTTCCGTCCGGCAACTTACGCAGCAATGCGGCAAGTTTATCCCCAGTCAGATCCCCAAGATTCAGGGTGACGTTGCGAAGTGAAACCGGACCGGCAACCCCCCATTTCTCAAGTTCGCCGGTCAGATTCAGCGCAGATGTTCGCTGGCTTATCTTGCGAACCGTCGATCCGGCGGCAGTGCCTGTATTTGAGAATGGGTTTACCGGTGGAGGATTCACCGGAGGCTGTATCCCGCCAGCGGGTGTTGTTCCATGAGTAGCTGGTGTCCCACCCGTTGTAATTCCTGGTAGGGTTCCACCACCACCGCCGCCAGTTCCTGCGGTCGTCCCACCACCGGCTACCCCGCCTCCTGTTGCACCAGCTGCCTGGGGTTTGTGGAGAGTTGTTTGGTTTAGATGTGAGCCTGTTCCAATTTTCCCTCGAATCCTATGAATGGCTGCCGATTCTGCTTCGCCCGCTTGACGCTGGAGCATCTGAGTGCCGCGCAGATTGACCGCGATGCTTCCTCGTGAGGCGAGCTCTTCAAGTTTTTCGATAATGACCACCTCTCCAAGCCATATAATACATTCTGCACCACCGGCTCGTGGTTCCGCCAATTCATCCAGTAGCTTGCGCACGCTGTCACCGGAGTCCGCAAAATTGATAACAAAATCTTCAAAATCTTCCGGAATGAACAGGGTGGAAAGAATCGTTTCCTGAATCGCGGAGGGTATAGCACGTCCTTGTTTGGAGTGGCCTGCGATTTGGAACCGGCATTTGGAGGGTTCAGCAAAATTCCATCGGTCAAGGACTGCAAACCGATCAAACCGATCTTTGAGGGCCTCGGTCAACTGCCTTTCGTATTTCAATTTGAGCTGCCGATAATCACCACCATCCGCTTGCCATTCTTTGGCAAGCAATGCTGCGCGGGCCTGAACAATTACTTCCCGATCAAGGTAAATCGAGGCGATCCCCTTTTTAGGAAGAAGAAATCGCACCATATTGCGACGCACCGAGAGATTGTTTTTTAACCACTCGCCCAGAGCTGAGTTTTCGTCGTCCGGTGACTCCGGCAAGACAATCACAGGCGTCCGGTTATCCCACTGTGTTGGATTCTCCTCTGGGTCCATGCTGGCCCAAGGGTTTGTTTGCCAATATGGCGGAAGCACGAGAATCCGGTAGGGAGACTGATCGTCCCCAGCGATGAGTGCATGAGTGAACTTTCTTAGGAAATGGAGGTCACGCTGATCATCTTGGAAGAGCTTGTCGTTTCTTGCGTGCGCAAGAAGCCGGGCATCAGGGTTCTCGTCGTCGCGGAATACAATGCGCGATGGCCCTTGGTCGTGGATGTTGAAACTTGTATCCTTGATCCTCTGAATTTCCACCGCGAAAAGATTGTCATCAACCGCCGCATCACGAGTAATGTCCAGTTGAAGGTCTGCATAGGTTGCGCCTGCGAGGCGCTCGGTGTTAAATGATCGTAGCCAAAGGGCGCTGATGATTTCGGCGGCATGCGGAATGTCTTCCGGGCGGTTGGTCGAGAGAACATTATCCAGATTTCTCCGAGCCTTGTCCTGCACACGCCGGTGCAATTCACTGGCCACCGCATTCAGCAAAGTTGGGGCTGCGCTTTGGTCAGTATCTATGCGGAAATCCGCCGCTGTGAGCACGGGAACCCTTTCGCCTGCGCATTTGAACGTCTCCACCAAAAGCCGTATAAGGTCGCGGGTTTCCTGAGCCTGTGCGGCCATCAGCACCTGATCGTCAAGCAAGTCCAGGAGCTGTGGAGAGAATGGCCAACATTCATGGAAGCGATCCTGATGCTGAGCGACTTCGGGACCCGACACTTCTTTTAGCCGCAGATATTCGGAAAAATGAGGGGTTGTAATGTCCTCGATCTCTTTTGGATCGATCTGTCGCCGGTTGGTGAAAATGCGGTGGAGCAACAAACGATGTCTGTCCCTTTTGGTCAAAGGGTCGGAGAAATCAATGATGCGAGGGTTCAGCCTGTGAATCTGCTGGTAGGCGTCAGTAGACCCATCTCGAACCGATGCGACGAGAAGTAACCGGTCTGGGTGCTCGGAAGCTATCTCGGATAGAACCTGGATAAAATTGAATGCCCATGTGCGACGGGGCTGTTGCTTACTGTTCGGCAGGCCGTCGAACCATGTCTGATATTCGTCAAGCAGCAGTGCCAACGGCTCTTCCGCGAGCAATTCGAGAATCAACTCTCTGGATGGAACTGATGTCCCAGCCTGTTCGAATTTGCCTCGGAAATAGGCTCCTTTTGGGGTCCGATCAAAGAGCATGTCCCAGAGGGTGGCGTAACGCTGGTTATGCAATTGCTCAGTAATCACGCGGAATCCCGTCCGCAGGGGGATCTGGGAAAAATGAGCATTGCCTAGGTGTTGCGCCCATTGATCAAGCCAGCTCTTCGCGGCATCCGGCGAGGCCAGAACATGGTGGCCCGCAGCAATGATGTGCGACTTACCTTGACCGCGACCTCCCATTAGAACAATCGGCTTGCCCTGTCCCGGAGCAATGCCCTCAATGCATTTTATCAGGTCGACCGATGGATAGGTGATCTCAAGAAAACTTGCGGCCGAGGTCTCAATGGCTCCGGTGTGAGAACCATTTGTGAGCTCGATCATCGTGCCCTTGAGGCGTTGCCCTTGAAATTCGGATCGTAGGGTCAGTTTGAGCATAAATTAATTTAATCAGTGTAGAGGATTCTCTGGGGCAAAAGCTGTCCTACCCTCATGGATTTTCAGTGGGGTTTTTCCTGTTCTGGACAAGGTATCCGGACACGGCGTCCCGGATCACCCATGCAAGGCTCACCCGCTTCTCGGTGGCGATTCGTTCAAGCCCGGACTTGTCCTCTGCCGAAATGCTGATCGAGAGCCGCTCGACCGATTCTCCGGGGACTGGATGACGCGATCTGGGTGGACGGTTTTTCATGGCGCACCATTACGCACCGATTTCAACCAGAATGCAATTTCAAACGGCGTCGAACCGACAAATTTCTCTGTGTGGCCTGATCAAGCCGCTCTGCGGTGGTAATGTCGCAGGAGGCCACCCAGGCGAGATTTGCACTCAATTTCTGAGGGATCAGGCAGCCGATCGTGTGGTGGCGGCATTGAAACGATCCCAATGGGCTGGTTTCCGATTCCCTGATGTGGGCGGACGGTGTTGTAGTGATTCTCGTATTCCCGGAGCAGGAATTCGAGGTGGCGTTCGCCGAAAGCCACGAAATGGTTCAGGCATTCATGCTTGATTGCCTGCACGAACCGTTCCGCGTGGGCGTTGAGGTTGGGAGAAGCGAACGGGAGCTTCTTCACCTTGATTCCTTCGCTCTTGAAAACCTCGTCGAATACTGCGGTGAACTTGGTGTCGCCGTCCTTCAGGAGATAGGTGACCTTTTTGCCCTGCTCGGCCAGGTCCATTGCCAAGTTACGTGCCTGCTGCTCCACCCACGGGCCGGTCGGGTTGCACGTCATCCCAGCGATTCGCACCCGCCGCGTGGCGACGTCGATGAAAAACAGCACGTAAAACGTCACCTTCCCGCCAACGGTCCAGACGTCCTTGGTGAAGAAGTCGCAGGCCCATAGCGTTTCCATGTGGCGTTTCATAAAAGTGGCCCAGTCGCCCTTGGTTCGCCACGGCGACGGGTGAAAGCCGTTGCGGATCAGGATTTTCTTGATCGTGTTGATGGCCACGTTGATTCCGAGCTTCTTCAGCTCACCGCAGATCCGGGCGTAGCCCCAGCCGGTTTCACGGGCCATGCGCAGGATGATCGCGGTGACGTCCTCCGTGACCGGGGGACGTCCCGGTTTGCGTTTTGGCTTTTTCGCGTTCACTCCATCCCGTTCTTCCCGGACCCACCGCAGGAACGTTTTATAGTGAACGATCCCGAGAAGTTCCTGGATCGCGCTGCCCAAGGCAGTTCCTATA
>Ga0118677_10007164_pt1 | contig 18528 bp, 17 predicted proteins | sample AliMusrvi5mmetaG_FD_86154 | JGI IMG/M metagenome (GOLD analysis project Ga0118677, IMG submission 86154) | reverse complement strand
GGGCGGGGTGATGGGGCGGATCCTGGACGTAACCGGGGAGCCGGTTGACGAACAGGGGCCGGTCATCGCGGAAGCGAGAATGCCGATTCACCGGCCCCCGCCGCGGCTGTCCGAGCAGGCCACATCCCCGCAGGTCCTGACCACGGGAATCAAGGTGATTGACCTGATCTGCCCGTTCCTGAAGGGGGGGAAGGTCGGTGCCTTCGGGGGCGCCGGCGTGGGCAAGACCGTGGTGATCATGGAGCTGATCAACAACATCGCCAAACAGCACGGCGGGTACTCCGTCTTCGCCGGAGTGGGGGAGCGGACCCGCGAGGGGAACGACCTCTACCGCGAAATGTCGGAGGCCGGTGTGATTAACCGAAACGACCTGTCAAAATCCAAGGTGGCACTCGTTTATGGCCAGATGAATGAACCGCCCGGGGCGCGCCTGCGGGTGGCTCTCTCGGCGCTGACTGTGGCGGAGTATTTCCGGGACCAGAAGCATCAGGATGTCCTGCTGTTCATTGACAATATCTTCCGGTTTTCCCAGGCGGGATCCGAGGTGTCCGCCCTTCTGGGACGCGCCCCGAGCGCGGTCGGGTATCAACCGACACTGGCGTCGGAAATGGGTGAGCTTCAGGAACGCATCACCTCCACCCGCCATGGATCCATCACCTCATTCCAGGCCGTGTATGTCCCGGCGGATGACCTGACCGATCCCGCTCCCGCCACCACCTTCGCCCATTTGGACGCCACCATTGTGCTGGAGCGGTCCATCGCGGAACTGGGGATCTTTCCGGCGGTCGATCCGCTGGCTTCCGGGTCCCGCGCCCTTACGCCCGAACTCGTGGGCCGGGAACACTATGAGGTCACACGCGGCATCCAGAAGATTCTGCAACGGTACAAGGATCTTCAGGACATCATCGCCATCCTGGGTATGGATGAACTGGCGCCGGACGACAAGCTGACGGTGCTGCGCGCCCGGAAAATCCAGCGTTTCCTCAGCCAGCCCTTTACGGTTGCGGAAGTGTTCACCGGCCGCCCGGGAAAACAGGTTCCGGTGGCGGAAACCGTTCGAGGTTTCAAGGAAATCCTCGAGGGCAGGCATGATGATGTGCCGGAGGCGAATTTCTATATGAAAGGCAGCATTGACGAGGTCCGGCAGGAAACGCCGGGCTGAAAGGAAGGAGAGACTCCATGAATGAAACGATTCGATTGACGATAGTAACGCCCGAGGGTCGCACCTGCTCCAAGGATGTGGAGACGGTCACCGTGCCCGGGCTGGACGGCGACATGACCGTATATCCGGTCCATATGCCGGTTGTCGCCCAGATGCGGGCGGGCGAGGTGCTTGCCGAGGTCGCGGGGCATACGAATGCCTTTGCCGTCGGTGATGGCTTTGTCCAGGTGATTGGCGATCAGGTCGCGATCTTCACCGACATGGCGGTCGATGCCGACCGTATTGACGAGGCAGCGGCCGAGGAAGCCCTCAAGCGCGCCGAAGCCCGGATGAATGAAACGCTCACCGATGAGGAAATTGCCTCTGTGAACGCCTCACTGCTGCATTCCGTCGCGCAGCTTCACGTGAAACGGCGGCGAAAGGCCTGAACGGGAGGACGCGCATGCACGGGACAGTAGTGGCTTTTGACTGGCGGAAAGGAACGGGGGTAATCGCCCTCCGTGACGTGAACCAGCGGGTGCCTGTGCAGGCGGCGGATGTGGCGCTGAAACGGGGTTTTCTGCTTGAAGGGGAAGAGGTGTCCTTTGACCTTGCCGAAACTGCGGCGGGCGCGCGTGCGATCAATGTCGTCCTGGCCTCCGCTGAAAAACGATGGACCGGTACCGTCCTGATGTTCGAGAGCGGATGCGGCTATATTCGCGTGGAAGGCCGGCGCGATGAAATCTTTGCCCATCACACCAACATTCTGGGGGCGGAACACCAGACGCTTTATCCCGGCGAACGTGTTGAATTTGAGTTGATGGAAACGGGTTCGACGAGCACGGCCGGGAAGATTGTCAAGTTGGATGTGCGCGGAATGCTTGAGCGGTTTGCCGTTTGCGCTGACTTGGATTCCCATCTGGCTGTTCTGGCCAGCCTTGCCCGGCCCGAAAACTGGGAGTCCTCGCGTCCTGGCGAGACCCCGAGAATCGTGCTCAGGCATTATGTGCATGACCTTTTCGCACAGGTTGAGGAGGAGGGAAAGATTGCGGTCGCCACGGAGGCGGGTGGACGGCCCATTGTCTGTTTCAACACGGGGCTGGTGACCAAACATCAAGAGGTTCTGTACGGCTACTTCGAGGAATGCCGGGATGCCAGGGCCGGACAGAAATGGGTCTTTCGCGCGTTCTGCACGGCGGCCGATTCCCGCCTTTTCCATTTTCCAGAACTCCCGGCACCCGCGACCTATTTCGCCCGTGGCGAGGGACTGGTCTATGATCCCTGGCGCCCGCTTACCGTGGACTACGAGCAGGTGCTGCGCCGCATGGCATCCAGCGCGGAGTGCAAGGTGGCGCCGACCCGGCTGAGTCTTGAGGAGGCTGTGAAGTCGGCCCTCGCGCGGGTGAAACGAAACTACAAGACCGCCGTCCCCGTCTATTTCAACAGGAAAATCCAGTTGCTCCTTCCCCTGTGCCTTCAGACATCGTTCAAGGCTGACGTGGCTCTTGTCGTCGCCTTGAACAAAACCGGTTACGAGGCCTCAATGGTCTTGTCTTTGGATGCGGCCTATCGTCACGCCCGTCTGTTGGCCCGTCCTGACGATGAGTGGCTTACGCCGTAGCAGAATGTTTTGCCGGCGGCGGGAATAAGAAGCGATTACGGAAAAGTGCTCTTACGCCATTTCTGTTCGAGGCTGTCCAGGGAGGTGATTTCGCCGGGATAGGCGGCGGCCAGGGCGGCCTCGCACGTCTTGCCATCCCTCAGACCGCGGCAGAAGGCGCCGAACGATTCTCCCCCGTAGGTCTTGATGAGGAACCCCACCACGCTGGCACATTGGGTGTAGAAGAGCGAAACCCTCGCTGTGTCGCTCTCCGTCCGGATATCCATGACAACGAGATCCTTGAGGCTGAACTGACGGACCAGTAGGGGCGGAGGCGGGCTGGAGCGTTGTTTGGATTGTTCCCATTCGGCGAATCCCTCCGTCAACCACAGGGGAACATGTGCCTGGCCGATGAAATCGGCGAGGATAAGGTGGGCCATTTCATGGGGAAGGAGGACCGAGAGGAATTGCTCCCCACTCTGGCGGAAACTGGCGATTTCATGAGCGTTGTAATTGGCCCTGCCAACAGCCCATGAAGGTGCATTGCAAGCGGTGGTGAAGGCGTTGGCGGTGGGATAGATCAGGATTTTCACGCGGTTGTCCCAGAGCCAGAAATTCTGATAGCGGGTATATCCGAGATCCGATGCGATGATGGAATAGTAAGACTCCGCGCGCTCCGAGACCGTCTGGGCGAGCGTTTCGTCATCGGAGTACATGACGATAAAGTGGGTTGAAGGGATTGTCTTCCAGGGTTCCGGTCCGGCGGCCCGGGTGGTACCGGGGATGCCGCCGAGACTGATGGCAAGCAAGATCAGACTGAAGAAACAAGACTTCATGGATCCAGTGTGGTTCTCCCGCGCGGTGGAGGCGAGAAAAAAGTTGCGGACACGGTGATTTGTCATGCCGGAAACTCCGTCATTGACAGGGATAAAGGGGTTTTGATAACAAGCCTCCCCATTATGGGACAACAACTTAGAGCAAGAGCCAAACGGAAACGTCGTACTCGCCAGATTCAGCGTAAACTTGACACCGCCAAAGCGGCCGTCAAGGCCAAGGCGAAGAAGTAAAGCCGCCTGAGATTCGCTTGCCGCCGCCATGATGCGGCGGTTATTATTTTTTACCCGACAGGGCGCGGTAGCCAAGTGGTAAGGCAGAGGTCTGCAAAACCTTTATCCATCGGTTCGAATCCGATCCGCGCCTCCAACTTTCAGCGGTACACTTCCCGGCGGTGGCCTATGCGGATCACGATAACCACAAGCGCGTTGTCCCGGATCGCGTACACAATGCGCCAGTCGCCCACTCGGACGCGGTAGAGGTCTTCCGGTCCGGCCAACTTTACAACACTGGAATGTCTGGGCTCATCTTCCAGAAGACGCATAGCGCGAATCACCCTGCCGCGCTGGGCGGCCTCCATTTTATCCAAGGCCTTTTGAGCGTCCCGCAAAAGGGTAACGGAATAACTCATTTGTGCGTGCTCCGTGTCCGGACATACTCGTCAAGACTGACAGCGCTGGACGGATCGTGTTCATACTCCCGTAATGCCTTCCGGGCCGTACGGATGTCTTCCTCGTCTTCGAGCTTCTGCAACAACGTCAAGTCTTCACAGGACACCAGGGCGGCGATAGCTTTCCCCCTCCGCGAAAAAATGACACGTTCCCCCCCGTAACTCACACGATTGATGGCGTCGGCAAGACCGTTCCGGGCCTCCGCTATGCTTAGAGTTGTCATGGCGATAGTTCTCCTTTCCTGTCCATAATGTACAAAACGGCGCGTTTGGGGTCAACTCTGTTCTCGTTAGAGATTCACCCCGCCGCCATTTGTATCGGATATGGATGAATTGTGGCGCCATTGACCGGGTGTTATGCCCGTCTTCTTTTTGAACAGGCGGCAGAAATACTGCTCGCTTTCGAAGCCCGATAGTGTTGCGGCCTGTTGGATGGTCATATTGGGTTCGGTTAGAAGGCGTCGAGCCCTGGCCACTTTCAGTTGCAGAAGATACTGGTAGGGACTGAGCCCTGTATGGCGAAGAAAGGCGCGGCGGAACCACGTGTAACTCACACCCAGTTCCGTGGCCAGTTGCTGTAAATCGAGCGGGGCCTCGGTCTGGCTGTTCATCAGATGAGTCGCCTCGCTGGTCCTGCCATCCCGTTGAGAGATCGGGTCGGTACCGGTGCCACACCCCTGAATAGATGATGAACTTTGACGCTATGTATAGTACAACGCTGCGCAAGGGAGTCGAAAATGAGCAAAATCGAAACGAAAGCAGGGGTTTGTCCCCGTATTGGATTGTTCGGTGTGGGATTGGATACCTATTGGCCGCAGTTTGACGGATTGCTAGACAGCCTGAACGGCTTTCAAGGCGAAATTGCCAGGAATCTGAAGAGCCTGGATGTGGAGCTTGTGGATGCCGGCATGGTGGATAATCCGGTCAAGGCCAGGCAAATTGGGGTGTTGTTTCGTGAAAAACGGGTTGATCTGATATTCCTCTTCGTTTCAACCTACGCCCTGTCTTCCACTGTGCTGCCTGTCGTGCAGGCAGCTCATGTGCCAGTAGTGGTGCTCAACCTGCAGCCGGTGGCGCAACTTGACTATGGCCGCTTCAATGCCTTGGGCGACCGCGGGAAGATGACGGGCGTCTGGTTGGCGCACTGCCAGTCCTGTAGTGCGCCTGAGATTGCCAGTGTGTTCAACCGGTCAGGCATCGAGTACCACCTGGTCTCCGGATATCTTAACGATCCGGAAGCCTGGCTCGAGATCCGCGAGTGGATTGAGGCGGCGCGAGCCGCTGTCGGCATGAGGGAAAACCGAGTCGGATTGCTGGGGCAATACTACGGGGGGATGTTGGATGTCTACAGCGACTTGACCCTGCAGTCCGCCCGCTTTGGCAACCATTTCGAGGTGATCGAGATGTGTGAAGTTAACGCCTTGAGGGAAGCTGTTACCAAGGATCAGATTGAGGCGAAACTCGAGGAGTTTGTCCGGGCATTTGATATCTCCCCGGAGTGTGAGGCTTTGGAACTGCGGCGTGCGGCCCAAACCTCCTGTGCTTTGGATGCCGTGGTTGAGAAGCATAACCTCGGGTCAATGGCTTACTACTATGAAAGCCAGGCCGGGAATCCCTATCAGGAAATCGTTACCTCCGTGATTGCCGGAAATACGTTGTTGACGGGGCGGCATATTCCCGTGGCAGGGGAATATGAGATCAAGAATGTTCAGGCGATGAAGATCATGGATCTTCTCGGCGCCGGAGGCTCGTTCTCCGAGCCTTATCTGGCGGACTTCAAGGATGATGTCGTTTTCTGGGGACATGATGGTCCGGCACATTTTGCCATTGCCGAGGGGCGGGTCGGACTTGTCCCGCTCCCGGTCTACCACGGCAAGCCCGGAAAAGGTCTTTCAATCCAAATGACGGTGAAACATGGCCCTGCCACGTTACTAGCGGTTGTGGAGGGGGCGGGCGCAAAGCTGTCACTCCTGGTGGCTGAAGGGGAAAGCGTGCCTGGTCCAGTCCTAGAGATCGGAAACACGAACAGTCGGTATCGGTTCAGCATTGGCGCCAAGGCATTCATGAACGAGTGGTTCAAGGCCGGGCCGGCCCACCACTGTGCCATCGGGGTGGGGCATGTGGCCGGAAAGATTGCCAAACTGGGAGCCCTTCTGGGATTGGATGTGGTCCGGGTGTGCTGACGTATTAGAGGAGAATGATGATGACGATGAATCATGTTGAACGTTTCCGTGCCTTGATGAATTTCCAGCCCGTTGACCGGCTTCCAAAATGGGAATGGGCGATGTGGTGGGACGAGACGATTGCCCGTTGGCATGGTGAGGGTCTCCCGCGTGAACTCAATGATATCTTCGATATTTCAGAGTACTTTGGTTTGGATCCGTATAAACAGTTCTGGTTCAGCACCACGGATCCCACCATTGAGGCAACCCAACACCATGTTGAAGGTATCGTCTCCAATATGGATGACTACCTGCGACTGAGGCCCCAATTCTTTCCGGATCATTCCAGGTCAATCGAAGGGATGGCGCCTTGGCTTGTCCGACAAGAAGCCGGTAATGCCGTTGTGTGGATTACGCTGGAAGGATTCTTCTGGTTTCCCCGAACGCTCATGGGGTTCGAGAAGTTGATGTATGCCTATTATGACCAACCGGAGCTTATCCACCGGATGAACCAGGATCTGCTGGATTTCAATCTTAAGCTCCTGGATCAGATAGAAGCCTTGGGGAGGCCGACGTTCATGACGGTTGCCGAGGATATGTCGTATAACAACGGGCCCATGGTATCGCGCGGGATTTGTGATGAATTTATGACGCCCTATTATAATACGATGCTGGCGAGGGCGAAGGAGATGAAGATGCTGACCATTGTCGACACGGATGGCGATGTGACGCTACTCGTGCCGTGGTTGCAGGATATCGGCATCGAGGGCGTTCTCCCGCTTGAGCGGCAGGCGGGGGTGGATGGCATGCATCTGCGTAAGCAATTCCCGAAACTGCGGATGATCGGACACTATGATAAGATGGTGATGCCCAAAGGCGAGGAGGCGATGCGTGCGGAATTTGAAAGGCTTCTGCCGTTGATGCGCACAGGCGGGTTCATTCCCAGCGTCGATCATCAGACGCCCCCGGGAGTCAGCTTGGCGCAATATCGCATTTTCCGGCGGTTGCTCGACGAGTTTGTGATGAAGGGCTTCTGTTAGGGTTTCCCGTCAGTGGATCAATTTGGATGGTTTTGATGGGATGTTCTTAGGGATGTGGATAGTACCCGGACCAGGTTCTGGCGAAGCGTCTCAAGAGGGGAACTCATGGCCAATGTCCGTGGATTCCAAGCCAGGCAGAGCGGCGGGTCCTTGCCGAGAATGCCGCCAAGACCGATGTCGAAGACCTTACCGGGATCGAATTGGGTCCGGGCCAGTTCTGGAAGCGGGCCGGCGGCCAGATTATTCGCAATCACGGCGGCCAGTTGAATCGCGGTGTTGCACTCATAACGGAGGTCTGGTTTCCGATTATGCTTGAGGCAGGCCTTTTCAATATCCCGCCGTGTTCTGGAACCGTCTTCCAGAAGGGCCAGGGGCAGACGGGTAATCGCATCCAAGGCTGATGGAGGCGGAGCGGGCATCAATGCGATGGGAATGAACAGCCTGTTTTCCAAAGTTCCGAGTTTATCCTGTTTGAACCTGGCCGTTTCATCCAATCCCCTGAGAATCCCGAAATCAAGCCTCTGGTCCAGCAGACGTTCCTTGATATCTTCCGCATGCAGAGTCGAAAAACACCAGCGAATGTGGCGGGATAGACTGTCAACCCTGGCCAGATTCGGGGTCAGGAGCCAGTTCAGGGTACTTTCGCCAGCTCCGATCCTGACGGTGAACGCTTCATCATTGGCCTCGTCGCAAAAACGGGACAGTGCCAGCAGATGTTCCCGCATGAGGGAGGCCAGCCGGGTTCCCGCCGGGGTGAGCCTCAAGGTCCGACCTCTCCTCTCGGTCAGTTTCCGGCCGAAGCTGATCTCAAGATCCTTCAATTGGTGGCTGAACTGGCTTTGCCGCGCCAGATCATCCTGACCGGCGGCGGCGGCAATACTTCCCTTATCGGCCACCAGGACCAGAGTCTGAAGCCGGTTCATGGAAACTCCCTTTTGAAACAGCAGTTCGTTTTGCATGCGGCCTCCTTGCGATGCTGATATATGATTATATAATCAGCATATATGAAACAATACTGATACTCTTATAATGAATGATGAGCGATCCTGTCAAGTGAAGGGAGAGCCAGGTGCGCAGTCACTTCAATAACGGCAAGACGGTGCAGGGTCTCCGAAAGCATTAAACTTGATGAAAGGGTGTACAATGAATACGTCCAGAATGATGAAAATGTGTGGAGTGTTGGTGGCGATTACCTTGGCCGGGTCGGTGAGCCTGGCGGATCCCTATCATGGCGCATATCATGGCGGACACGATTACTATGATGGCGGTCGTCATTACGGGTATTATCGGAACCCCCGCGGGGAATTTGTTTTTGGATTACTGGGTATTGGTGTTGCCGCCGCGGTGATTGCCTCGATGAGCCGACCCGAGACCGTTGTTGTGCAGCAACCGGTGTATGTCGAGCCGGAACCGCCAAGAATTGTGTATGTTCAGCAACCTGCTGTGGTTCAACAGCCTCTGACCGTTTCTGTCAACATCCAGAATTCCAATGGTTCATTTACTCCAGTCATTTTGCGGCAGGCAGGATCACAGTGGGTCGGGCCACGAGGTGAGTGCTATGATGCCCTGCCATCAGTGGGGCAACTCAGGCCGGTGTATGGATTCTAAAGGCGGGACAGGAGTCTCGCAAAACTTCTTGTTGTTCCTTGGGTATTCATTCTGGCATCATGCCGTGCATGAGGCTTTCGATCATTGTTCCGGCCCATAACGAGGAGAAGCGGATTGGTCCCATGTTGGAGGCCTATCTGCCGTTTTTCTCCTCCCGGTACGGGTCTGAAGTCGAGTTTCTGGTGGTAATCAACGGAACCACTGACGGAACCGGGCAGGTGGTGGCCGGATACTCGGCCCGTTTCCCCTGTCTCAGGGCCATCGTCGAGCCCGGGCCCATCGGGAAGGGCGGGGCGCTCATGGTTGGATTTCGCGAGGCCGCCGGGGAGTTCATCGGGTTTGTTGATGCGGATGGATCCACGCCTCCCGAGGCATTCCAGGATCTTGTGGACAAGATCGGCGATGCGGGCGGTATCATCGCATCCCGCTGGGCGCGCGGGTCAAATGTGAGTCCGCGCCAGCCGTTCGATCGCCGCGTTGCCTCGCGGTTTTTTAATTTCGTGACTCGGGCGCTTTTCGGGTTGCGCCTGACCGACACACAGTGCGGGGCCAAGTTGATGCGTCGGGACGCGGTAAAGGCCATTCTGCCGCATTTGGGAATCACCCGCTGGGCCTTTGATGTGGACCTTTTGTTCCAGCTTCGCCGGGCGGGATACGGCGTCATCGAAATTCCCACCACCTGGCGTGATGTCGAGGGATCCAAGATCCAGGTCGGAAAGGCTTCAACGGAGATGCTGCTGGCCCTGATGCGGCTGAGGCTGATTTATTCCCCATTCCGCTGGGTGGTGAAACTCTATGGTGTGATCGGTCCCTGGATCCATCCCGTTGGGGAAGTGAGGGACCATCTGTTCACCCACAGCCTGATTCTCTTTGTGGGATCCCAGTTCGGCAACATCTGCAATATGCTGTTCCAGGTGATCATGGCGAGGATGATGGGGGATGCCGAATACGGGGTGTTATTTGCGACCCTGAGCGCCCTCATCATGCTGAGCATGCCGCTGAGCGCGCTGAGCGGATCCGTTACCCATTTCACAGCGCTCTTCATGGCGGGAGAGGAGCGCGAGAAGATCAAGGCCATGATGGCGGCGCTGATCCGGGATTTGTTGATTCCGATAGTCGTGATGGTGTTGGGGATTGTGGTGTGGCGTCAGGAGTTGGTGGGGGCGTTCAAGTTGGAGTCCACGGGGCCGGTTTACCTGGCGGGGGCGACCATCGTGGTCATGATGCTGGCGACGGTATCCAACGGGGTGCTGGCCGGGATGCAGGCGTTTGAGTGGGTGGCCTTGATCGGGAATGGCTGGACCCTGTTACGTCTGGTCCTGGGCATTATCCTGGCGCTGCTGGGACTGGGCGCGATCGGGGGACTCACTGCCAACATGGCCGGCCTGCTGGCTTCCGTCGTGTTTTCGATGGCGGTGTGTGTGTCGTTGTTGGGGCGGGGGCGGGTCTCCATGGAGCGTCCCGCCGGGTTGTATTCGTATATGGGCGGTTACATGGCGACAGTGGCGGCATTCGGGGTCCTGACCAGCGCGGATGTGCTGCTGGTAAAGTATTTCTTCTCGCCGCAAGAGGCGGGGGTCTTTTCGAAGGCGGCGATGTGGGCGCGTATGGCCTTCTTTCTTCCGGGACCCGTGTGTTCCGCCATGTTCCCCAAGGTGACTTCGGAGGGGGGATCCTCCCGGGCCAGTTACCGGACCCTGATGAAAGCCATGGCGCTGACCGGCTTGATCGGCGGATGCATCGGAGTGGTTTGCCTGGCGTTTCCCGACCTATTACTGAGGATCCTGGCAAAGGAAGCCCAACCCGGACAGGCGGCGCTTCTGAGGGGTATGGCCCTGGCGCTGGCGCCGTTGACGCTGTTGATGGTGTTGGTCAATTATGAACTTGCGCAACGCCGGTTTCGGATCATGATCCCGCTTTATCTGTGTGCGGGAGGCTATTTGCTGGGGGTCGCGCGCTGGCACGGGACGCTCATGCAGGTGGTGGTGGTGCTGGGCGTGACATCGCTGGCGGCGCTGGGGATGTCTCTTGTAGTGGTTCAAAGCGGGAGGCACGCCTCGAGGATGCTAGATTGAAACCTGTAGCCGCCGCTGATAAGCGGTGGGCGTGCCAAGAATGTGGCCAGAAGAAAGAATATCCACGCCTTATCAGGCGCGGCTACAAGAGGGAAAGCCACTGTGGCTATTCAAGAGGGTGATATGAGTAAAGCGGACGATATTAGAAAGCAGATATTGGGGTTGGTCGAGCAATACCACGATGCAAAGTTCGGCGGCCAAACCTTTTCGCCGGGGAATGATCTCGTTCACTATGCCGGGCGTGTGTTCGATGCCGATGAGTTGCACAATCTGGTCGATGCGAGCCTGGATTTCTTTCTCACGGCAGGACGTTATTCCGAGGCTTTCGAGGCTGATTTCGCAGACAAATTGGGTGTCGCCAACGCCCTGCTTGTCAATTCCGGTTCTTCGGCGAATTTGATTGCCCTGACCACACTGACGTCGCCCAAACTGGGAGAGCGCAGGCTCAAGCCGGGCGACGAGGTGCTGACCGTGGCGGCGGGTTTTCCCACCACCCTGGCGCCGATCCTTCAGAACAACCTGGTGCCGGTGTTCATTGACATCAACCTGGGTGATTATACGGCCATCCCGGAACGGATTGCCGCGGCCATCGGCCCGAAGACGCGCGCCATCATGATGGCGCACACGTTGGGGGTTCCCTTCGATCTCGACACGGTGATGAGTCTGGCAAAAAAGCACGATCTCTGGGTGGTGGAGGATAACTGTGATGCCTTGGGTTCTCTCTACCGGGGAAGGATGACGGGCTCATTCGGCCACCTCGCCTCCCATTCCTTCTATCCTGCCCATCACATCACCATGGGGGAGGGCGGGTGCGTTGTGACCAACGACGACGATCTCGCCCATATTGCGAGGTCATACAGGGACTGGGGCCGTGACTGCTATTGCACGGGCGGAGAGAACAACACTTGTGGAAAGCGGTTTAGTCAGCAGTTCGGAACCCTTCCCGCCGGTTATGATCATAAGTATGTGTACAGTCATATCGGTTACAATCTCAAGGTGACGGATATGCAGGCGGCGATCGGTTGCGCGCAGCTCCGCAAACTGGATGGTTTTGTGACGGATCGGAAGCGGAATTTCGCGACGCTCTCCACGGTGCTGAAGCCGTTCGAAGACCGGTTGATCCTCCCGAAGGCGACGCCGAACTCGGATCCCGCCTGGTTCGCCTACCCGATCACGGTCCGCCCCGGGGCCGGTTTCGGACGGAACGACCTGACTCAGTTTCTGGAAACCCGGAAGATCGAGACCCGGAATTTGTTCAGCGGCAATCTGCTCCGGCATCCGGCGTTTGAGGGCATTCCACGGCGTATTGTCGGCGGCCTGGATAATACCGATAGAGTCACCACGAGCACGTTTTTTGTTGGGGTTTATCCTGGTCTGACTGAGACGCATTTGAACTATGTGGCGGAGAAGTTTGCTGAATTTCTAAGAAGCCGATGAGGCCGTTGTTGTTGAGAAAGTCGCGTTTGGCGTGGCACGGGCGTCCCGCCCGTGTTTTCATGGGCAAGATGCCCATGCCACAGCCAGGCAAAGTGAATGGTCGCTAATCAGAACCCATGAGCACTCCCAGAAAAATTCGATGCATGGTGGAGCGGATCACCGATCACGGGGATCGGGTCTATACCGTTGAACTCAAGCCGGAAAGACCGGTTCCAGCCTTTCATCCAGGCCAGTTTCTGCACCTGACAGTGGATGACTACGATCCCTCGGGATTCTGGCCAGAATCCAGGGTGTTCTCCATAGCCTCCTCTCCGATGGATCGAAGCAGGCTCACAATCATCTATTCGGTCAAAGGACAGTACACATCCCGTATGGAAAAAGAAATGTGTGCAGGCAAGGTCGTTTGGGTCAAGCTTCCCTACGGCGAGTTTGTGGTGGATGGCAGGGCGGATGTTGTCCTGATTGCCGGAGGAACGGGCATCACTGCATTTCAGGCGTTTATCGAAGGATTGTCTCCGGAGCATCCTCACAAAGTGGTTTTGCTTTTTGGGGCGCGCAGACCAGAGCTATTGCTTGGGCGGGAGAGGATCGAGGAGAAGGGACGTGAGGCGGGCTATTTGCGGAGATTCTATTTTGCCGAAACAGACCATCCGGTGTTTCCGCCCAATGTGGGAGGGGCGCTCCGCGCCGCGACAGGCCGGATTGGGAGCGTGGTGCGGACAGTCGCCGCACGGAGTGCGCCTCCCACATTGAAGAGGGGACGATTATTCCCGGACGCGTTCGGCTTGATGTTCTCAACGATTGTGCCGTGAGTGAATCTGCCGTATATTATCTGGCGGGTCCGCCGGCGATGGTCGCCGCCCTCAGTAATGAACTGGTGCAAGGAGGGGTGTCGGCTGCACGCATCAAGGTGGATGCATGGGAATGAAGATGTGAGACGTAATACGTGAGATGTGAGAGGATTTGCATGAAAGCGGTAATTCTTTGCGGTGGACTGGGAACGCGTCTTTCGGAAGAGACGACATTGAGGCCCAAGCCGATGGTCGAGATCGGGGGCATGCCGGTATTGTGGCACATCATGAAGATTTACGCCGCGCACGGGATTCGTGAATTTGTCCTGCCCTTGGGTTACAAAGGCGAGGTCATCAAGGATTTTTTCATCAATTACCGATACCGTTCCCGCAGTTTGACGGTGGAACTGCACAAGGGACATGTGGATGTCCACGAGGGGGATGGCGAGGATTGGACGGTGCATCTTTTGGATACCGGACGAGAGACCCAGACCGGGGGACGATTGAAGCGCGCCGCCCAATTTATTGGCCGGGAGCCTTTTTTGGCGACCTATGGCGATGGGGTTACGGATTTGAACATCAACAAGTTAATCGCCTTCCATCAGAAAAGCAAAAGCCTAGCCACTGTAACGGCGGTTCGCCCGCCGGCCCGGTTTGGAAGTATGGTTTTTGATGGGGACCGGGTGACGCGGTTTGCAGAAAAGCCCCAGGCGGGTGAAGGGTGGATTAATGGCGGATTTTTTGTGTTGGAGCCCGGGATCGTGGATTATATTGAGGGAGATGCAACATTGTGGGAACAGAGTCCGATGGAGCGACTGGCGCACGATGGGCAGCTTCTTGCCTACCGCCATGAAGGCTTTTGGCAGTGCATGGATACCTTGAGAGACGTCAGGCTCCTGGAGAGTCTTTGGACAGAGGTGAAAGCTCCTTGGAAAGTGTGGTAGAGTCTAAATTTGGAGTGCGGCGTCAAGCCCGTGCGCTCCAAATAAGATGTGGCAAGGCGGGGGGGCTAGGAAATGTTGGGTTCTTTCCAAATTGACCAGATAACGGCATAAGGATAACCTTTAGACATGAGTGATCGAGCTACAGAAGTGTTGAATGACATACGGGCAGTGCTAACAGTCTCCGCCGACTTGTTGCGCGGTCACAGAGTCGTCCTATTTGGTTCCCGTGCAACAGGGACATCAAAGGATCGTTCTGATTTCGACATTGGCGTGGATGGTGATGCGCCGCTTCCGCTGGCAGCCTTTTATTCAATTGCGGATAAATTGGAATCATTACGCACTTTGTATCGGATTGATTGGGTTGACCTTTGTCGAACCTCGGATGCTTTTCGGGCTGAAGCGTTAAAATGCAGCAGGATACTGTACCATGACACCCAAACTGCTGCTTGATGATTATGCTCAGGCCTTGGCCCGGTTGCATGAAGTGTTGGCGATCCAAGCTGCCGATGATCTTGATCGTGCGGGTTGCATACAATATTTCGAGTTTTCTTTCGAACTTGCGTGGAAGTCGATCAAGGCCGTGGGGGAGTCTCAAGGCTTGTCGGGACTGGTTTCGCCGCGTGCCTGCCTGAGCCAAGCCTTTACTACCAGCTGGATCCAGAGTGAGGAAGTATGGCTGGAAATGCTGGACGCCAGAAACCGCATGTCGCACACCTATAAATATCAGGATGCCCTGACTGTCTATAAGAGGTTGAGTACATTTCTTCCTGCGATGGAGCAACTACTCATGGCCTTGCGCTCTGTGCGGGGAGTGACGGAGTGAACTTTCAGGGGTTCTACAACGGCAAACGCGTTCTCGTAACCGGCCACACTGGCTTCAAGGGGTCGTGGTTGGCCGAATGGTTGCTCATGATGGGTGCCAGGGTGACGGGGATGGCCTTGCCTCCGGCGACGGAGCCCGCGTTGTTTGACCAGTTGGGGTTGGCGGAACGATGTGATCACCGAATCGGGGATATCCGGGACCGGGCTCTGGTGCGTCGCATCCTTCATGAGATCCGACCGGACCTGGTTTTTCACCTGGCGGCCCAGCCCCTGGTCCGCCTTTCTTATGCACAACCGGTGGAAACCTATGAAACCAATGTCATGGGGACGGCGCATGTTCTTGATGCACTCAAAGATGCCGACTGGCCCTGCGCGGCGGTCATGATCACGACCGACAAGGTGTATGAGAACAAGGAGTGGTTGCATGCCTACCGGGAATGTGACCCGTTGGGCGGTTATGATCCCTACAGCTCGAGCAAGGCCTGTGCGGAATTGGTGATCCAATCCTATCGCAACTCATTCTTCAATCTCGAGAAGATCGGTTTACGCCTCACATCTCACATCTCACTTCCTCTGGTCGCTGTTGCGTCGGCCCGTGCGGGAAACGTGATTGGCGGCGGCGACTGGGCGCTGGATCGCATTGTGCCGGATTGTATGCGGGCCTTGGCGAAAGGAGAAGTCATTAAGGTACGGAATCCAGACGCCACCCGTCCCTGGCAGCACGTCCTCGAGCCATTGAGCGGGTATCTGCTTCTGGGTGCGAAGCTGCATGAAGCGTTAGATGTTAGACGTGAGACGTTAGACGTAAAATGCAAAACCGATTGTTCTTCACCCATCACCTCTCACGTCTCACGTCTCACCTCTTACTCCACCGCCTTCAATTTCGGTCCGCCGCTCGCCTCCAATCGTCCCGTCCGGGATCTCGTCACGGAGATTCTCAAGCATTGGCCCGGGGACTGGAAGGATTCGTCCGATCCAAAGGCTCCCCATGAAGCCGGGCTGCTCAATCTGGCGGCGGATAAGGCGTTTCATGTGCTGGGATGGCAGCCGCAGTGGGAATTCCTCAAGACCCTTGGTATGACGGTGGTGTGGTATAAGGCGGTTCATGAAGGAGCCTCGCCCATGGCACTCGTGCGGGCACAAATCTCGGAATACACGTCGACGATTCCTTCACGATTGGCAAACTGTTGAGAAACCGTTTATCTCCATTACAAAATGCGTCCGTTTACCTTGTTTTTCGGTTCTCGCCATGTCAATCTTGACCCTTTAACAGATGCTCATATAGACGAAACCCCGCTTTGGATGATACGGATATGAAGAAGATCAGCATTGTTGTCCCATGCTATAACGAAGAGGAAAATGTTCTCGAGATGGTCATGCGTATTCGTGATGTCATGAGCAGTCTACCAGACTATGATTACGAAAACATTTTTATAGATAACGCGTCATACGACAGGACCGTCGAGATCCTGAAGCGGGAGGCGGGGAAAGACCACAGGGTCAAGATCATCGTGAATGCCCGAAACTTTGGGTATATACGATCACCGTATTACGGATTGATGCAAGCCCGTGGTGATGCGGTGGTCACGCTGGCTGCGGATCTGCAGGAGCCTCCTGAGCTTATCAGGGAGTTCGTGGAGAAGTGGGAGCAGGGAGCCAAGGTGGTTGCCGCGGTCAAGACAGCCAGTTGCGAAATTGGTTTATTATACTATTTGCGGGGTGTTTATTACAGGACGATCAGGAAGTTCGGAACGGTTGACCTGCTTGAGCAGTTCTCTGGATTTGGACTGTATGATCGTAGGGTGCTGGATGTTTTGCGCGGACTTCGCGAGCCGTATCCTTACCTGCGCGGGCTGATTGCGGATGTGGGACACGATATTGCAAGGGTAGAATTTACTCAAGCCGCCCGGATCCGTGGGCAGGCGAAGAGCAACGTCTACGCTCTTTTTGATCTCGCTATGCTCGGATTCACAAATTACACGAAGATTCCCCTTCGGCTTGCCACCATTCTGGGATTTCTTGCGGCTGGAGTCTCATTTCTGATCGGTGTGGGTTACCTTGTAGCCAAGCTGTGCTTCTGGTACACGTTCTCGGCAGGCATGGCTCCGGTGCTGATCGGACTTTGTTTCATCGGGTCGGTTCAACTATTCTTTCTTGGCATTGTCGGTGAATACGTCGGCGCCATTTTCACCTATGTGCAGAACCGTCCGCTCGTGATTGAGAAGGAGAGGATCAATTTCGATGATGATACACCCGGCGATGGCCTGGCGAAAGGCGGCCAGTGATGAGGGTTGGCCAAGCATTCAAGCATGGTCTTGTCGCAACTGGTGTATTGTCGGGTCTACTGGGGATATTCTATTTCAATTATCTAGGAGGGCGGAGCTTTCTCTGGGAGGACGTGCTGTACATGGCATATCCTCAATTGAGTTATCTGGCCACATCAATGGCCTCTGGGCATTTCCCGCTCTGGTTATCCGGGCTCAGATGCGGCATACCGTTTTTTAGCGAGCCTCTTGTATATTATCCCGTTTACTGGGGACTGGCCTGTTGGGTTTCCGATGGCCATCTGCCGGCGGTTGCCGTTCAGTGGTGTTTTGTTGTCCAATATCTGTTGGGCGGTCTCTTCGCCTTCTTTTTCCTGAGGGCAAACCGGCTTGGCTTGTGGGCCGGTGTCGCAGGTGCGATCGTCTTTGTGTTCTCGGGATTCATGTCGCTTCACATGATCCATGGCACCATTGGGCCCACGATGTCATGGTTGCCGCTGGAGCTGTTGTTTGTGAAATACGTGGTGGAACGGCGGCAACCTGGCCGTAGTGCGATCTACCTGATCCTGAGCATGTGGATGTCATTCCTCTCGGGATTCCCCCAGAGTTTTGTCTATAATACCTATTTCCTGGCAGCCTACTGGTTGTTCCTGGTCTGGCAGAGGGATCCCCCAGCTGGGATTTTGACGTGGATGGGTAGGGGGATTTGCGAAGCCCTGAAGATGTTCGGGGTTTTCCTGATTGTCGGGTTTCTAGGGGCTTTTGTCATCCTCTCTACGGCTCAGAGCTGGAGTTTGAGTTTGCGTCAGGAATTTGGGTTCAGACAGATTGCTGACCTCTCACTCCCCTGGTATTATCTGATTCATGGGGTTGCTCCGAATTTCTTTGGCGCCACCAATGGCGACGGATCGGGAATCCCATTCTGGGGCTTCAATAAGGATACCATTGAGTACCGGACATGGCATTCCGGCTATTTTATGTATTTTGACTACGGATTCTACGCCGGTCAGTTGGCCCTCATCGCAATTGTGACACTCGGCTTAAACATCCGCCGGTTATGGCGGGAACGTCGCGACATGGTGTTCTTTTGGGCAGGATTGCCGCTGGTGTTATGTCTGATGTTGGGCCGGTATGGAGGTC
>Ga0118677_10007163_pt1 | contig 18528 bp, 11 predicted proteins | sample AliMusrvi5mmetaG_FD_86154 | JGI IMG/M metagenome (GOLD analysis project Ga0118677, IMG submission 86154) | reverse complement strand
TCTTTACCAGCTGACGATGGCAGCCGGCTATTTTCAGGCTGGCAAGACGAAGGAGCGCGCGACGTTTGAACTCTTCGTCCGGCGCTTACCTTACAATCGCAATTTCTATGTTGCGGCAGGCCTGCAGCAGGCGGTCGAGTATCTTCTCAACCTTCGCTTCACGAAGGACGAAGTCGACTACCTGCGCGGCCTGCGCCAGTTTCAAACCGTACCACCTGAATTCTTTGAAGCGCTGTTGGACTTCCGCTTCACCGGCGATCTGTTCGCAGTGAAGGAGGGCACGCCGCTGTTTGCCGGCGAGCCGATCCTCACCATTCGCGCTCCCATGTTGGAGGCGCAGATTCCGGAAACGTACCTGCTGGCGACGATGGGCTTTCAGTCCATGATAGCCACCAAAGCCGCCCGCATCGTGGAGTCGGCAGGCGCCGCCTCAGTCGTCGAGTTCGGAGCGCGCCGCGCCCATTCACCGGCGGCTGGAGTACTGGCCGGCCGCGCAGCTTACATCGGCGGCTGCGCCGGCACGAGCAACGTCGAATCGGGCATGAAGTTCAAGATCCCGGTGTTCGGCACGGCCGCGCATTCGTGGGTGATGTCGTTCGCATCCGAGCTGGAAGCCTTTGAACAGTTGGAAAAGCTGCTCGGCGATTCGACGGTGTATTTGATCGATAATTACGACACGCTCGAAGGAGCCCGCCACGCGGCATCTCTCGGCAAGCCGATGTGGGGCGTGCGGCTCGATAGCGGAAATCTGGTAGAGCTTTCACGCGCCGTGCGTGTGATCCTGGATGACGCCGGATATAAAGATGCCAAGATCATGGCGACTGGCGATCTCAACGAATACCGCATTTTGGAGATCACCGCGGCAGGCGCGCCGATCGACGCATACGGCGTGGGTACCGACCTCGCGACTTCATCGGATTGCTCGAGCCTGGGCGCGATCTACAAGATGGTCGAACTCGAAGCCAACGGCGTGAAGCGCTTCACAGCGAAGTTCAGCGAGAACAAACACACCATGCCGGGCTCCAAGCAGGTGTTCCGCTTCTACGATCGCGATGTGATCGGCGGATCTTGGGAATGTCTCGGCTGCGGAGTGAAGGGCGAGGGCCCCGAAGCGCTCCTGTCGCCGGTGATCATCAAAGGCAATCTAATCACGGACCTGCCCGATGCGCATGCGGCGCGCAAGCATGCCGCCGAGTCTCTGAAGCGATTGCCACGGGCATGCCGAAGTTTGTTTGAGTCCGAAGAGTCGTGGAACGTGGAGTACAGTGCGGAGTTGAGCGCACTGACGGAGAAGGTGAGGAAGGAGAACCGGCAATGAGAACAGTTTTCTTCGATGTCGATACGCAGATCGATTTCGTCTTCCCCACCGGCGCGCTTTATGTTCCCGGCGCGGAGCACATTATCCCGAACATCGCCCGTCTGAATCGCTATGCGGTGGAGAAAGGCATTCCGCTGGTTTCGACCGTGGACGCGCATACGGAGAACGACCCTGAGTTCACGTCGTGGCCGCCGCACTGCATCGTGGGAACTGTCGGTCAGTTGAAACCGGCTGCGACGATGGTGGGCCAGACGCTGCTCGAAAAACAGAACGTCGATTGCTTCACCGTGCCCACGTTGCCTGCGCTGCTCGAAAGCCTGCACGCCGATCGCTACATAGTATACGGCGTAGTAACGGAAATCTGCGTATGGAACGCGGCGAAGGGCTTGTTGAAGACTGGCAAACCAGTCACGATCGTGACCGATGCAGTGAAGAGCCTCAGCGATGATGCCGCCGCAAAAATGTTCGCCGAATTCGAAGCGCTCGGCGGAACACTCACCACCGTCTGCGAGCTACTGGCTTAGCGCGCGGGCCTCATCGATTTCGGCCTTCTCGTCGGGTGATGCAGGGCGGCCCTTCTTCACCACAGTCCATTCTTCGAGGGCCTTCGCATACCAAGTCTTCGCTTCCGCCGGCTTGCCCAAGGTGCGGTACGCCTTGCCCAGCGTGGCGTAGGCGCGCGGCAACTCTCGTGCCATGAATGCTGCGCGCGGTGCGATTTCGCGTGTCTCCGCAATCATTTCTTCGGCGAGTGCAACGGCCTCCTTCTCGCGCTTCAGGCGCGCGAGGTTGGCCACGATCCAGCGTTGCACCTTGATCAGTTCGAAGCGATGCGTGAGATTCTCGCGGTCGCGCGCCACGAGCTTTACAAGTTCCGCCCGGCCACGCTCCATCCATTGCAGCGCTTCCGCATGCGAGCCGTGTTCGCCCAACTTGCGTCCGATATCGGCTTCCACCAGCGCATGGTACAGCACGTAAACACCGCTCTCCGGCTCTTTGCGAAGTAACTTTCCAAAGACCTCCAGCGAACGGTGCAGGTAAGCCATCGACTCCGCATAATCTTCAGGCCTCTCCAGGAACTCACCCGCCGTAGAGAGGTACTGGCCAAGCTCCCCTTGCATCGCGTCATCCATTGGATCGAGCGCCGCCAGGCGGTCCAGGATGCGGACGCTATCGCGTACATGCGCGGGCACCTCTGCGCGGCGCTCGGGCAGCACATTCAACATGTCCGCAACGATCTGATAGTTGCGCGCCAGTTCCCGCTGCAACACGACGCTTTGCGGCTCACGCTGCACACGTACTTTGGAGTCGGCCAGGATCTGCTCATACAGCGCAAGGCTCTCCTGCCATTTGCCTTGCCGCTTCAGCACACCGCCAAGCACAAGCCGCGAGCCGCTGAAGAGTTCTTCCACCTCTTTGCCGGACTGGCCTTGCGACATCAAGGCCTGAGATGCCGCGACTGCCATGCGGCCATGCTGTTCCGCCTCATCGAGATGATATTCGATGCGGTACAGGCGGGCCAGACGCCAGTCGGCGCGGGCCTTCATCAACGGCGCTTCAACACTTGTGGAGCGAACGCTATCGGCGAGCGAAGCAGTGCGCGAGAGGTTCTCGATCGCCGCCGGAGTTCGCCCCATCTCTGCGAGCGTCATGCCGATGCGCTCGCACAATCGGGCTAGCACCAGAATGTCCGCACTAGAAAGCTTCGGCTTGTTTTCGAGCAGCTTGCGGCCGGACTCAAAACTGGCGAGCGCAGCCGGCGTGACGCCCTGCATCTCGCCCATCCGCAGATACGTCGTAGCCAGTTCGGCGGCGAGGCCCGCGTCATCGGAGCTGTTCTCCGCGACGGCCTTTTTCAGAAAGCCATCCACCTCCGCGATGAGCACCTGGCGCGCTTTGACGGTGCCCGGCACATCGCGCAACTGCGCGTCGAGATCGACCAGCACGGTGCGGGCAAAGCTGCGTAGTTGATCGAAGCGGTGCTGCGCCTCGCGCGCCTCGCGAACAGCGGTCACGGTGGCCGCGATCAACAGACAAGAGGTCAGAGCGGCAGCGCCAAGCGGCCAACGATTGCGTTGAATGAATTTGCCGGCACGGTAAGCAAAGGAATCGCGACGCGCCAGTACCGGCCGGCCTTCGAGGTAGCGGCGAATGTCGGCGGAAAGTTGATCGGCCGAGCCGTAGCGGCGCGATGGATCTTTGCGCATCGCCATGAGGACGATGTTGTCGAGATCGCTGTCAATCTGACGCATTTGGGTGCGCGGCGCGACGGGCTCCGATTCGCAGACCATGCGTTGGATCTCGATCGGGTTGGTGCTGGTCAATTCATACGGCTTGGAGCCGGTGAGGACCTCGTACAAGACCACACCTAGTGAATACACATCGCTGGCCGTTGTGACCGCGTCGCCGCGGATCTGCTCGGGGCTGGCGTAGTCGGGCGTCAGCATCATGGCCGAGGTCTGCGTGGCGCCGCTACTTCCCGGATCGAGCAGTTTGGCTACACCGAAATCGAGCAGTTTTACATTGCCTTCGGCGGTCACCAGAATATTGCCCGGCTTGAGGTCGCGATGGACGATCAGGTTCTGGTGCGCATACTGCACGGCGTCGCAGATCGATCGCATTAAGACCAACTGCTGGGCGATGCTCAGGTTGCGGCCGGCCAGATACTCCGTCAGCGGGACGCCTTCTACGTACTCCATCACCAGGAACGGGATGCCATCTTCGGAGCCGCCGTCAAGCAGCCTCGCTATGTTGGGGTGGACGAGGTTGGCGAGGATCTGGCGTTCCGAGCGAAAGCGCCCTACGGCTTCCGGACTCGCAAGCAGGCGCGGTACGACTTTGATGGCCACCTGCTGGCGAAACTCGTCATCGTCGCGGACCGCGCGATACACAGCGCCCATGCCTCCGCGTCCGATCAAGGCATCGATGCGATAGTGGCCCAAGCGCTTGCCCACCATGGCGTCATCGGAGGCCTGCATAACCATGTCATCGGTACTGGCATTGATGGCGGAGTCGAGAAGATCAGGCGAGGATGCCGCAAGCAGGCCATCCACTTCATTGCGAAGTTCCGAATCGCCGGCGCATGAGGAATCGAGAAAAGCGGGGCGCTGGTCCTCGGGGAGGTCAGCCGCTTCATTGAACACAGATTCGATCTGACGCCAGCGTTCAGGTGTCACGATGATGATCAGGGTTTCATCGGGTCGCTACTCAACATGTAGCGTTGAATCCAGGCTTCGGCCAGCCGCTGATCGCGAACCAGCGTGGAGGTGGAGATGCCCAGCACCTCAGAGGCCTCGTCGAGGGTGAGACCGCCGAAGTAGCGCAGCTCGATGACTTTCGATTTGCGCGGGTCGAACTTTTCCAACTCCATCAGTGCGTCGTCGAGCGCCACCAGATCGGCGGGGCGTTCTGAGGATGCGGAGAGGGTCTCTTCGAGCGTGATCGGCTTCAGGCCGCCTCCGCGTTTTTCCGCGGACTTGGAGCGCGCGTGGTCAACCAGAATCATGCGCATTAGGTGCGCGGCCACTCCATAGAAGTGCGCGCGATCTTTCCAGGACGTCGCGTTCTGGCCAGCCAGTCGCATATAGGCTTCATGCAGTAGCGCGGTTGGCTGAAGCGTGTGGTCCGAACGTTCGCGCCGCAGGAAACTGCCGGCGATGCGGCGCAGTTCCTGATACACAAGAGGAGTCAGTTCCTCCAATGCGTTCGATTCACCATCCTGCCAGCGACGAAGAAGAATTGTTACCGCTGTATTGTCATCACCCATTTGCAAAGCCCGTTTAGAGAGTGGGCTTGTAATAATATATCGCTTCGTGGGGGCTCGGGTGTTGATTGCTTTCGCGGCCTTCGACACCGGCCGTGAACCAGTTCACCAGGTAGTCCTCCGGCACCCGCTTGCGGCGCATGATTTCGCGCCGTTTCAAGATTGCTTTGCGGAAGCATTTGACGAAGCGCCAGTAGGCAGTGAGGGATTTTCGTTCGAGCACCACGCAGCCGCCGAGTATCAGCAGGTCGCGTCCCAGCATGTCTGACCAGTACTGGCGAAACAAGCCAGAGGTCATGTTTTTGGTGCGCATGAGGAACCGGTTTTTCACCGAGTGCATGTTGAGCAGGGCGGGCACGGACTTGCGGCTACCTGGCACGACGCTGCGCACGTGATGACCGATGGCATAAGGAGTGTAGAGGCAGCGCCAGCCGAGCAACTGTGCGCGCCAGGCGACATCGGCATCTTCGCGATAGGCGAAGAAATCCGGATCGAAGAAGCCATCGTTTCCGGAGATGTCGTCGATCATCTTGCGCGAGTACATGGCGGCGGCGGCACTGGCACCGAAGACGTACTCGATGCGTCCATAACGCCCGTCATCCGGCTCATGCCAGCCGCGATCGAAGTGGCGCATCTGGGGCGTGAAGTAGATGCCGGTGGAATCGAGGAAGACCGCAAACGGATTTTCAGGGTCCTTGCGAAGCGAGATCAGTTTGCCGCAGACGGTGCCGACGGCGGGATCCTGCGCGGCAGCGGCAACCAGGTGCTCAATGAACTCGCTTTCGAGGTCGGCATCGGGATTCAAGGTCAAGACCCAGTCACCCTTGCTGGCAGCGATGGCCTGATTCTGCCCGCTGCAGAAACCGGTGTTATCGACATTGAAAAAGACGCGCGCGCGGTCGGCATAGCGGACGAGCAGATTTCTGGTGTTATCGCTGGAGGCGTTATCGACAACAATGATATCGAGAGGCTGCCAGGTCTGACGAAAAACCGATTCCAGACATCGCTCAATGAATGCTGCGCTGTTGAAAGTGACGATGGTGACGCTGACGGAGGGCTGCCGGAAGTTACTCAACACATCCAAAGACCGCAAAACGGCAAAACCGCCTACACCCGAGGAGCAAAAAAAAAAGAAAAAATATTTTTGGGTCAGGTGTCGTTGATCCGGCGGCGAAAGGGTCTTATGGTGGAAGAGTGATGTCGCTTTACCCGCTGCATGATGAAATCACGGGCATATTTGGTTCTGGTACGGCGTCCGTGAATCTGCGCGATCAGGTGGCAGCGTTTTTTGAAGAGACGCGCGACGATGTGTACCGCTATCTGCTCACCCTGGGGCTGCATCCGCCACAGGCGCAGGAGGCGACTCAGGAAGTTTTCCTGAAGCTTTACATAGAGTTGAAGCAGGGCGGAACGATTTTGAACTGGCGGGCGTGGGTATTCCGGGTAGCCCACAATTACGGTTTGAAGATGCGGGCGAAGCAAAATGCGTTTGCCGCTTTCGATCCGGCCCTGGAGTCCCAGATTGGGGACAAGGAAAAGAACCCCGAGCAGAAGCTGCTTGAAAAAGAGGAGCTTTTGCGGATACATAGAGGAATCGAAGGATTGTCTGAGCAGCAGAAGCGGTGCCTGTTCCTGAGAATGGAAGGCTTACGCTATCCGGAAATCGGCGAGGCGATGGGGATCAGCGCTTCGACCGTAGGCGAGTTTTTGAGGCGCGCCATCGCGCGGTTGAGGAAGGAGCAAGCATGAAGCCACTAAATAGTAGCCATCCCGATGGCGAACAATTACTGCGCTACGCTGACGGCGAATTAGCCGCGGCCGAGATGCCTGCTATCCGTACTCACCTGGAAGCGTGCTGGCAGTGCCGCACGGAACTGGAAGAGATCCACCAGACCATCAACGAATGCGTACGCTATCGCAAGAGCGTACTGGAAACACATTTACCTTCTCCGCCGGCTCCCTGGGGCGATATTCGCACGAAATTCGCCCAGGCGGACGCATCGCTGGGCCGCCCGTCGCTGATGGATCAGTGGCGGACGGCGTTCAGCGCACTGTTTACTGGTCCGCGCAGATATGCGACAGCCAGCATACTGCTGGGCGCAGTGGTTGTCGCAGGCACCGTGAAGATCTATCTGGATCAACCCGTGCCGCAGACCGCACCCACGGTCATCAACCAGACTCCGGCCGCACTTGGGCCAACGAATTCCGAACAAGTTCACACTGTCGCTCCCGCGCTCTCCGCGCCTGCCGTTTCAATGCCACCCACCGATGGTACGCTGCCAGCAACCTTGCCAGCCGCGACACCGGCCGATGAGTTACGAGTTTTCGTGGCATTGCATCTGGTAGGCGCGGACTTAGGTGAGCCAGTACAAGTATCCCGCTCCGAGGGCCGCATTCACGTCACTGGCCTGGGAATCGATCCCAGCCGGCAGGCTCGAATTCTGGCCGCGTTGAGCGCCATCCCCCATCTCGATATCCGATTCACGGAACCGGCTCCCGCAACCGCCCGTGTCGAGGATTTCACCCCGGCTGCCAATGCCGGGGCCACCGCGGCAGGCACCGGACTGCAGGAACAGATCCTGCGTCAACTGGGAAGCCGCAACGCCTTTGAACAGTTCTCCAATCAAACGATGGAGCACAGTGAGACGCTCATGGCTCGTGCTTACGCAGTGCGCAGACTGGCCCAGCGGTTCACCGTGGAAGTGGAGGCAGGCCTGAGCACCGACGACCGCCGGATGCTTACTGACCTGCGACGGCAGCACATGACCGTCCTTGAGCAGGAGAGCAATCAGCTTCTGCGTGCAACACAATCTGTGGTGCCGTCAATGGCGCTTCCCGTCGCACAGGCCTCGGCCGCAGGATCGTGGCAGGCCGCATCCGAGCAGATGTTTCAGCTGTCACAGCAACTGGAACGCTCGCTCGCAGTCGCCCTGGGTGCAGCAAAAGGCGATATCTCTTCCGAGCGATTATTTACAAACATTGCCCAGCTAAAAGGCAGTATCGAGGCAAACCGCCGCATTCTCTCTCAAGAATAGAGAGAGAATGGTAGTTGATGCTCCGCTTTGTCCTCGCCCTGGCAGCGATGGGTGTGACGCTCCTCGGGCAACAAGTCAGCGACCTTTCCGGCTTGATCCGCGACCCCTCCGGCGCGGCAATTCAGCACGCCAGTGTGAGCATTGTCCAGGATGAGACAGGCTTCCGCAGGTCAGGCGAGTCGCTCTCCAATGGCGGATTCCTCATTGCCTCTCTCCAGCCGGGAACCTACAAAGTAACAGTCAAAAAAGAAGGCTTTCAGACCGTGGTGCAGTTCGGCGTAAAAGTGGATGTTGCCCAACCTACGCGGGTGGACTTCACCCTGCCGATCGGCAATATGCATGAGACGATCACGGTTCAAAGCTCACCAAATACCATTCGCGGCACCGAAGATGCATCCGTGGGAACGCTGGTAGGACGGGAGTGGATCGACCGGCTACCTCTCAACGGCCGCGGACTGCTGAGCCTGATGGAACTGGCGCCGGGAACCGTGGTAACCCCGGCCACGCGTGGCGAAGCCGGACAGTTCTCCGTGGATGGCCAGCGGCCCAACAGCAACTACTTCACGGTGGACGGCATCTCCGTCAATACGGGCGTGAGCGGCGGCGGCTTACCGGCGCAGGTGACGGGTGGTGCGCTGCCAGGCATGACTGCGTTCGGCAGTTACCATAACCTGGTATCGCTCGAAGCACTGGATGAATTCCGCGTGCAGACATCGAGCGCGGTGAGCGAGTTCGGACGACTGCCTGGCGCCCAGGTCTCGCTGAGCACACGCGCCGGCTCCAATGAATTGCATGGGTCTTTTTATTATTACTTCCGCAATAAAGTGGCCGACGCCAACGACTGGTTCACCAACCGGCTGGGGGTACCGAGGCAGCCGCTCGGGCTGAACGATCCCGGCGCGACACTGGGCGGGCCGATCAAGAAGAACCGGACCTTTTTCTACCTCTCCTACGAAGAGATGCACATCCGCCAGCCCATGGCCTGGAGGACGGCGCTGCCGTCGCTCGAATTCCGCCGGAGCGCAGCGAGTTGGGCGCAACCGGTGATGGCCCTGTTTCCGACTCCGAACGGCCAGGCGTTGACGCCGGGGCTTACCGAATGGACCGGGCTGAGTTCGCACGCATCGAGCCTGCACGCGGGAAGCGCGCGGGTCGATCACTCCTTGACTTCGCGGATTACACTGTTCGGCCGCTACAACGAGGCGCCATCGAAGGCGGAGTTCGGCATGATCGAGACCAGCAACTTATCACTGGGCTCGCGAAGCGTGACCGGCGGCTTGAATGCAATGTTGGCGCCGAACCTGATTCAGGACCTGCGTTTCAACTATCTGAACTCTACGGCATCCGCCTACTGGTCACTGGCCGACGGCACGACCATTGCGCCGTGCTATCTGAGGCAGGTTACGTTCACGCTGACGTTCACGGATGTGTGCGAAGCGTTCTTCCGATTTTCCATTGCGGGAGTGGCGCAACTGGCAGCGGGCTCGGAAAGCGATCACGAACAGCAGCAGTGGAACGTGGTGGAGACATTGAGCTGGCACAAGGGCTCGCATCAATTCCGGTTCGGCGCCGACTACCGCCGGCTGGTGCCGGTGCGGCGCAGCAACGGATCGAGCATCAACGCCATCGCCGAGAGCCTGGACAGTCTGGTGACAGGGCAGGGGCTGTGGTTTGCGATCGTGCGGCCGGATCAGGTGAGGTCGCTGCTGCAGGACGTGTCGCTGTTCGCGCAGGACACCTGGAAACTGGGGTCGCGGCTCACGCTGAGTTACGGAGTGCGCTGGGATCTGAATCCGGCACCGAAGACGACACTGCCGCTGTACGGACTGGAATCGCCCGCGCCCGGTTTCGGCAAGGCCGAGCAGCAAGCGATCTGGAATTTGCGGCTGACCAATTTCGCGCCGCGGGTGGGGGCTGCATACCGGGTGACGCGCAGTGGAAGAACCGTGGTGCGGGCCGGCATCGGTATCTACTACGATTCAACGATGAGTGTTGGGGCCGACCTGGTGAACGGGGGCCCGTTCAACGTCACGGTGTACAACAACCCGGCGAGCCTGGGGGCGAGCCTGGTCTCGATGGTGCTGGGATATGGATATGTACCGGGGCTGCGACCGCCGCTGGTCTGGCAATGGAATGGATCGCTCGAACATGCGCTGACCAACAACGACACTTTGGCGATCCGGTATGTGGGATCGGCGGGCCGCCATCTGTTGCGGAGGGAGATGGGAGATCCGCAGGGCACGGGCGGCAGTGTGCGGTTTGTGCTGGCGACGAACAACGGGCGGTCGGATTATCATGGGTTGCACGTGGAATACCGCAGGAAACTGGCTGATCGGTTCCAGGCCTCGGGCGCATATGCGTGGGGACATTCGATCGATAACAGCTCCTCCGATGCCGCGCTGTATTTCGTGGGCGCAGGGCTGGGTGCGGCGGGCGACAAGGGCAACTCCGATTTCGACGTGAGGCATGTGATCAACGGGACGCTGACCTACGAACGGGCGCATTGGGCGATCGATGGAATCGTGCGGGCGCGCAGCGGGTTTCCGGTGAACGTGGTGAATACGGAGACGTACCTGGGGATCGCCTATGCGAACGTGTTCCGGCCAGATGTTGTGCCGGGCAAGCCGCTGTGGATCACGGATGCGGCAGCGCCTGGAGGCAAGCGACTGAACCCGGCGGCGTTTGCGACGTCCACGGAGCAGTTGCAGGGAAACCTGGGCCGCAATGCCATCATCGGCTTCGGCATGTGGCAACTGGACATGGCGATGCGGCGTGAATTCCGGCTGCGCGATAAGCGCCGGATCGAGGTGCGGCTGGAGGGTTTTAACCTGACCAATCATGCCAACCTTGGCGACCCGCTGCGGTACCGGAACAGTCCGCTGTTCGGGCAGTCCGCTTCGATGCTGAACCTGATGCTCGGCAGTGGAAGTCCGGGCAGCGGGCTTACGCCGATGTTGCAGACGGGTGGTCCGCGGTCGTTCCAGGCTGTGTTCCGGTTTCGATTCTAATTACTTTTTCGCGGCCGGGGCGACGCAAGTGAAGTTGGCTGCGTCGTCTGTGCTGCCTGTTCCCTTGTAGCGCGCTTCGGCCGGATAGGGGCAGACGGGGCGCTTGAGCTTTGCGCCGGTGGCGACGATGCTTTCGGGCGCGATGCCTTTCTCTACCCAATCGATCAAGGCAGGCAGGCCGTCGAAGCGGGTCAGGCCAGGTCCGCCAGCGCAGTGCGACATGCCGGGGATCATGAACAGGCGGTAGTAGTCGTCTGTGTTGAGCTTGGCCTGGCCGTGCTTCTTTTGATATTCGAGGACCGCGTTGCGGTAGTTGATGGCCTCGCCTGGCGGGACGAGCCAATCGGCCCAGCCGTGATAGACGAGGAGTTTGTGGCCCTGTTTGCGGAACTCGGTGAGATCGGGATTGGTGGCGTTGAGGGCGGCGCCGAGTTTCTTTTCGAGAGCTGCGTAGCTGCGGTCAAAGTCGAAGGTGTGCCAATCCCAGTCTGCGCCGAAGGTCCATTTGAAGAGCGGATTGAACGGGGCGACGGCGGGCTTGTCGGGCGGAGGTCCGAGGCGACCCCATTCGAGTTCACTGCCGGCGGGAAGGGCCGGGTAGATGGGCTTCTTCGTCCGTGGGTTCACGGGGCCGCTGTAGAGTTTGCGGGCGGCTTCCACTTGGGGGGCGGTGAGGCAGTCGTTGGAGTCGCCGGATTTGCATTGGATTACGGCGGGATCGAATTTGCAGCGGCGGGGATCGCTGATGAGTCCGTCTGTGAGGCCGTCGGCGGCATCGCAGGCGGCCAGTGCGGCCGCGGCGAGGGCGGGCATCTTTTCGGCGGGGAGGTAGGCGGCGGCTTCTTTGTGGGTGACGACGAAGTTCCAGAGGATGCTGGTGTGGACGCCGGTGCGGTTGTTGGCGGCGGCTCCGCCGAGGATGCCGTCGTAGTCGCCGGGGTAGCGCTGGGCTTCCATCAGGGCCTGTTCGCCTCCGGTTGAGCAACCTGTGAAGTAGGAATGCTTGGGCGCGGCTTCGTAATAGGCTTTGATGAGGAGCTTGGAGATTACGGTCATCTCATGTGTGGCTCGGTGGCCCCAGTCGGCCCAGCGCTCGGGGTGGCCGGTGTAGATGCCGGCGTCGGAGTTGGGCGGGGTGGAGAGGCCCATGTCGGTATTGGCGACGGCGAAGCCCTGCTTGATGCCGCCGATGGCGCCGTAGCCGATGCGGCCTGCGTAGCCTCCGTTACCGGTGCCCTGGAAGCGCTGGTTCCAGCCGGTTTCGGGGAGCCAGAGTTCGATTTTGATGTCGGAGTCTGGCGTGGGAGTGAGGGTGGCGGCGATGCGGCAGAAGCGCGGGAGTCCTTTGATCTCGTTGCCGTAGGGTGGTTTGAAGGTGCCGCTGGTGATGAGTTCGGCGGTGGTTACTTTGGCGTTGGGGAGTGGGAGTTGGGCCAGGCTCTCGCAGGTGGTGGAGGCTTGGGTGGGGGTGAGAGTTAGCAGGGCTAGGAGGATGGGTTTCATGGGCATCTATGGAGACCATGCTATCTTATTTCCGTGAGAGCTTGGCGCTATTGCTTGCTTGTTGGGACGGTGTTATGCACAGCTTGCGTTCGCCATTTGGAGTGGCCCCCGCATGTGCGCTATGACATGGCGACCGGCAGGTTCGAGTGGTGGGATGGGATCGTGATGCTTCCTCCTGGCCTTGCCTATGAGGTGGAGCCGAGTGACACTTTCGCGGGACGTTTTGAGTCATGGGATCGAATGCTGGTCATTCAGCATGACATGGGACCATATTCTGGCGCGTGGGCAAACCCTCGTCATAACGATTTTCGGGAACGGATTATTGAGGGTGCACGGGTTTGGACTAGTTGGGTTACGAGTGGTGGGCAGGTCACATACGCGGTGACATTTCCGGATAATGGCTGCTCGAATTTCTATTTACGCTCCAATAAGGCTGAGCATGGGGCGATTATTGATGGGATTGCTATGAGCTTTCGCCCTAAGTTGACGGAGTACGGCGGGAAGCTGCCGTGCGGACTGAGATAGCTCGGGGCGATCAGGCTGCAGGTGGGTGGCAGCCTGATCGTGTTCCGGAACTGGACGAACATCTCGACACGAATGTCGAGACGGCACGCTACAAGCGTGCGCTACGAGGGCGTGGCGTTTAATGCGTTGTATAGACCGTTGGGGGCTCCATGAGTCCGTAGTCTAGGACGTCGTATTTAGCGCCTTCGGGTTGTTGTTCGGGGAAGTCGGCCCAGGCTGCGGGCCAGGCTCTCATGCGTGGTTTCGTTCTGTTGTGGAAGGGGCCGAAGACGTTGCGCGGGGTGGACACCACTTTCAAGGCAAGGGTGTGTTTGCCGGGTTTGGCGTCAATGGTGGTGGAGTATGGCTGCCAGCCGAGGACGGCGGCGCGCTTGCCATCGAGCAGGATTTCGACGACGCTGCCTTCCCATTTTCCGAGTTCGACTTTCAGCTTTCCTTGCGAGACGACTTCGGTGGAGTAAGTAACCGAGTCGCCGTAGAACGGACGGCCCTGTTTCGCCCAGGAGCCAAAATCGAGCGTGCCGGGGGCTGTGATGCGGAAACCCTTTTCTGCCGGGACTACGTTGAAGTTGCCGCGCAGGAAGATGTTTTCGAGTTCCATGCGGACATCAAAGGGATGGCCCGAAATCTTCACCACGTTCTCGCCGACCTTGGCATTGATGCGCGCGGCGCGGATGTGCGGATCCATCCAACGTTCGCCGGAGGCCATGTTTACGGGGGTTCCGTTGAGGGTCACCTTGTAGAGTTCGGGGAGTTCCATGGCGACTTCCATGCCGTTGAGGGCAGAGGCGTCCGCTACTTCGAAACGGAATTCGGCGTCAAAGCCGGAGTCCTTCGCAAAGTGGTTGCGATCGAAGACCGTGGTCTTGAACTGCACGGCGTTGTCCCAGGCCGGGCGCTCGAAGCCATGCTGCTGCCAGATGTCCCAGTTTGCTTTCCAGGTGTTGCCGAGGCTGCTGTAGTCGAGCACAACCACGTTGCGCGAGTCTGGTGTGATCTTCCATTTCGCAGTGTCGACTTTTGCGAAGTCGAGGGTGGCTGCTTTCTTCGGCGCGCTGGGGGCGGTCTTGACGACGAACATCTCCGAGCCGGCTGGTGGCAGGTCGAGCGTGAAGCTTACCTTTCCAGCGGCGGCTTCGTAGACGGCCGGTTCGGCTTTGCCGCTGAGAGTGTCCCAATGCTCGAGGGTGCCGCCGGGCAGCGATACAGTCGCGCGTGCGGAGTTGAGTCCGGTGTTGGCGAAGAAGACGATGCGTTCGCCTGTGGCGAGGATGCGTTCGGAGAAGCCGACCTGCGGGAGCGGGTGATCAAATGTCACGCGCGGGGCGACTCGTTTGGCGATGTCATCGGCGGAGGCGATGTCGCGCCACTGCGCTGCATATTTCGTGCGCAGTTCGGCGACCTTCGTGCTGCGGCGGCCGTCGACGTATTCCGCAACCGGGCCGAGAGCGAGGATCTCGCCTCCGGCGGCCAGATAGGCCTCGAGTTTGGGCAGCGTTTGATGGCGGAGGTTGGCCATGTTCTTCGGCCACACGATGAGGTCATACGAGGCTTTGGCGATGGCGAATTTGCGGCCGTCCTGCTTGCCGTACCACTCCATCATGTATTCGTCGCCGAGATCGAAATCAACCTGGCGATCAGCGAGGTTCTGAATCAGGTCGCCGTTTTCCAGGCGCATCTTTTCCAGTTCGCGCGCGGGTTCGGCTTTGTGCGCCCACAGGAAGCCGCTAGTGGTCGGAACCAGAAGCAGCACGCGATTGCGCGCTTCACCGCGGCTTAGCATGTACGACACGCGGCCGAGGTGATCGCCGTGTAATTTGTAATAGGGCCACCAGGCGGAGACATCGGAGAAGCTCTGCGGATGGTCGCGCTTGCGTGCGCCGCGGATGGTGACGTAGCTCAAGTGCTGATCGATGAAATCGATGCCGTGGACCATGAGCCAATCGCCGAAGCGTTTGTAGTGTTCAAAGGTGCTATCCCAACCGGCCACGCCGTAGGCTTCGCAGAAGACGCGGCGGCCCAGTTGATGCGACACGCTGGCCACCTGCTTGATGGTGAAGAGCATGTGTGGGTCCTGGCCCTGGGTCCGGATCTTAGCACCTTCCAACATGTCGATGCCGGGCATGTGTTCGAAGGCGTACATCGAACCATCTGCGGGTGAGACGTAGGGTACAGGCCATTCGTGCTCCAGCCAATGGCCGGTGAAGCCGATTCCGTTGCGGTCGCACCACTGATACATGGGTTGGAAGAAGTTTTCTTTCCAGAGGTCGTGCATGGTCTGCCAATAGTCGAAGCGGACCTTTTGGAAATCGCCGGTATCCCAGAAGAGGCTGGGGAGTTCGCTGGCAAGGTCGTAGCCGCACCGCTTCTTGAATTCGGCAAGGATGTAGCGGCTGAGCGGAAGTGTGAGGGTGGCGGGTTCGCCGCGGCTGCCGCTTTGCAAGTTCGGTTCGTCGTTGAAGGCCCACTTGATGGTCTTGCCGAACTCGGCGCCGAGCATTTTCTTGTAGGGCTCGTAGGTGGTGGCGATGAACTGCTTTGTTGTTTCGGGATCGGTGAGATCGACGTAAGGGAACTGGGCGGTCCACGGATTCCCACGCTGACGCTTGAAGCGGAAGACGAGGGCGGTTTCGCCACGTTGCAACTGATTGGCGCGATCGATGCGTCGTGCGGATTCGACCGATGTTTCGCCCTTCTTCTTCACTGCAAACGACGCGATGGCGTCGCCGCCTCCGACGCTGCCCCAGGTGCCTTCCATGTACTGCACGGCGGTATCTGGCGCGCGCGAGGGCACGTAGCCTCCAGCGAAGCCCGCGGGGTAACTGTTCTCGTCGTAGATGTTGACTTGAATGCCCAGGCGCTTGCCTTCCTCGGCAGATTGACGCCACAGACGGAACCACTCGGCACTCAGGTATTCAGTCATCAAGCCGGGGCGCGGATGCACGAAGGCGCCGCCCATACCCTGCTGTTTGTACTGCTGCAGCATCTGCTGCAGGCGCGGTAACTCCATCTGATCATTCCAGACCCATAGAGGCATGGAGCGGAATTCGGCGGGCGGGTCGGCAAAGTTCTTGCGCAGATCTTCGGCTGCGCCCAACATCAGGAAGGAGAGGAATAAGAGTGCTAGTTTCATGCGACCTCGACGACGGGGATGCCGAGCATCTCCGCGCATTTTGAAAGGATGGGAGCGACGCGACCGATACCGAGCGCGCAATGATGGGTGGGCCCTTCGGCACACCAGCGGTTCACGAAATCCGCAGGCGAGTAGGGGAACTTCAAACGGGAATTGGTATTGCCGATTTTGAGAATGGGGCCGGGGATGGACTCTCCCTGGGCGGTCAACATCTTGAGATTCCCTTCGGCGGTTTGTGTCATGCCGAGCAGCGTGATGGGGCCGGTCTTCACTTTGAACTCGACGGAGACGCCGCTGCCTCGCTTGCCGTGATAGAGGTCAAGACCGCGCAGGATGGGCTTTTCGTCGCTGATGGCGATGTGGCCGGGTCCGTCGTGGCCCATCAGGACGAAGTTGTGTTTGAAGTCCATGGCGTAGAATTCGGTGTACGATCCGCCGGCGCCGATGCGGTCCATGAGCATCATGGCGAGGCAGGTCTTTAGATCCCCTTCACCGCTGGCGGGGATGCCTCGCGCGGTGAGCAGCGAGTTGCCGAGGATGAGGCCTGCGCCGAGTTGCTCGTACTGGTTGCCATCGAGGCCGCGGTAGTAATAGGTGAGGCCGCTGAGATCGAAGTCGGCGGTCATGCGATCGAGCGCGACGGCGACTTGCGCGGACCAGCGGAGGTTATCTTCGGTGACATTCGGTGCGATGGCGAAGGCGGTGCGAGCTTCTTCCATTTTGGTATCGACCACGGATTCGAAGGGCTCGGGAAGGCGCGCGGCGAGATCGCACATTTCGAGGACTTCGACGTGGGCTCCGGTCTGTGCATGGATCGACGTGAAGTCGGAGTACATGTCCAACATGCCCGGATAGGTGTGGCCGAGAAAGCCGATGCGCGCGGTGCGCAGGGCGCGGGCAGCTGCGGCGGCGTGGGTCCATTGGGCGAGTTCGTGCCATGGCTCATCGCTGAATAGCATGCCGGAGATGATGCGGACGGGGATGCGGCAGCGCGTGAAGGCGTTGGAGATTTCGGGGACGCAGCAGGTGGAGCAGTTGGCCAGCCATTCGGCGGTGCCGGTGTTTTCGTAGTCGAGGGCATCGCAGGGCTGGAGGTTGAGGATCACCACTGGGGTCTTCATGCGTTGGACTACGGGGAGGACCTGCGAACTGGTGGCGTAGGTGCCGACGTAACAGAGGATGAGGTCGAGGTCGGAGGCGGCGAAGAGCGCGCCGGCGGCTGCGGCGGCTTGGGGAGTGTCGACGAGTCCGGCGGAGACGATGTCAGCCGCTATGTGTGCTTCGACGTGGCGCTGATAGCCTTCGAGGCGTTCTTTGAGCGAAGGAAATTGGGGCCAGTAGGCGGCCAGGCCGATGCCGAAGACGCCTACACGGGCGCGCGGGGTTCTCATGACTACAGTTAAACACAAAAAGGCTTGGATATCCGCTGATGGCGAATTTGCAGACGCTGGGGGCGCTAAGCCGCGTCTTCGACAAGGATCGCCAACTGCTTGCCCAACGCGGCGAGGGCGAGTTCGATTTGGTCGAGGCGGGAGGCGTGCTGGAGATCGAGGAGGCGATCGACCAGAGATTTTTGCCAGCCGAGGCGGCGGGCGAGTCCGGCTTTGCGGACATTCTGCTCCAGCATGGCATCGTAGACGGCGAGCTTTGCATCCGCCAAGGCAGGGAGTCTTACTAAGCGGATGCCTTTGCCACGGGCGCGGCCTGGCCTTGGAATCGGCTTACGTTGATTCATGTACAGCGACAAGACGGACTCCAGCGCGTCGACGGCATATTCCATCGCCTGCTGATCGGAGAAGCCGCAGGTGACGGCCTCCGGGATATCCGGGAAGGTCACGGTGATGCCGTCCTCCGCTTTGTCAAACTTCGCAGGGTATGCAAGCATTACCTGGTTTATCCTTTCAAGCCGAGAGAGCGTTTGATGCCCACGATGGTGCCCTTCGGCAGTTCTTTCGGGCCGTGGCGAGGCAGCAACGTCACTTTGCCACGGCGGAAGACCTTCGTATGCTTTGTGCCTTCTTCGAAGGTGCAACCTTGTGCCGCCAACCAGCGTTTTAGCTCGTTGCTCGTCACGATTCCATCGTATACATATCTGCGTACTTCCGCAAGTGCTAATCAGCCGCCGGCCAGGACGGCGAAGAGGGTGAGACTTCGATTCTTTCCGCGGCTTGCGTGGGGGAGGCATGTTGGGATTTGAGATTTGGGGTGGGGGGCAAACCGGGGTCAGACAGCCCGGTTCCGGC
>Ga0118677_10007162_pt1 | contig 18528 bp, 16 predicted proteins | sample AliMusrvi5mmetaG_FD_86154 | JGI IMG/M metagenome (GOLD analysis project Ga0118677, IMG submission 86154) | reverse complement strand
TATTAATTATGAACAATGTGAGGTTGGGAATCTGGAAAAAATGGGGGTAAAACAAGGAGGCACCAATAAAATTGAGGGGTCAATGTGAAATCCCTATAGAAAGGAGGGATTAAATACTAAATCAGTTCTAAATTTGTAAAAAAAATTAACTAAATTTGACAAGGAAATACAAATAAGAACAGGAAGAGTAAAATATTTACAATGAATGGGTTGTAGAGCCAAAAACTGCCCATAAAAATGCCTGTATTTTCAACTGCCCTCTGGAAACATCAGTAAAATCAGGTAGTCTGGAAAGCGGTTCGAATCCCTCACATCCCACAGCAAATTCCATATACCTAATTACAAAGCCACCTCAATGGTGGTTTTTTTTTGCTGATAGTTATTGCATCTCCGATTTACCTGGGTTACTTGAAGAATAATCAAAGATTTTCATTTCAATAACAGTTTTTTTCTGATTTATAATTATTATCTGTATTTTTATTTGTTCTTATTAACCCAGAACCGGTTTGACCTTTTCTGGAAATAATCAGGCAATGGAAAAATACAAGGAAGAAAATTCAGATCCCTCTTCACGCCCGGTTTATCCTGTACAACAAGTTTCGGAAAGTGAAGAAATATTCAGGGTTATCTTTGAAAACAACTCCGCTGCCATTGCTGTCATTGAAGCCGACACAACTATTTCCATGGTAAATGATGCATATTGCCAGATGTGCGGGTACCCTCGGGAGCAAGTGGTAGGTATGAGCTGGACAAGAATGATACCGGAAGAAGACCTTGAAGATTTGAAAGAGTATAACCATCTCAGGATCAAGCACCCGGAGAAAACCCCTGATAAATATGAATTCAGATTTTATACCAGGGATGGACAGCTGAAATATGGTCTTATGTCCCTTTCTGTCATTAAAAGCAGCAATCAGATAATCACTTCCATTACCGACATCAGTGAAAAGAAGTTTGCAGAGGAGAAAATCCTTAAAACTTCACGTCTTTATGCTGTTATAAGCCAGATTAACCAGGCGATTATTCATATCAGGGATAAAGATGAACTTCTTAATGAGGTTTGCAGGATCGTAGTGGAATTCGGAAAGTTCAGGATGGCATGGGTTGGATTGGTGAGTGAAGGTTCCGACATTGTCAAACCTATTGCCATTGCGGGGGCCGAAAACGGTTATCTTTCTCACATCAGAGATATCAAGGTAAGCGATGTTCCTGAAGGCCGTGGTCCCACGGGAAAAGCGATGAGGGAAGGTGTCCATGTAATCTGCAATGATATTGCAACCGATCCCATTTTAGAACCCTGGAGGGAAGAGGCAATGAAACGCGGATACCGTTCCTCCATCGCTCTGCCATTAATGAATTCAGGGAAAAGTTTCGGGGTCTTTACACTATACTCTCCCCAACAAGGTTTTTTTGACCAGGAGGAAGTCCGCTTACTTGATGAGGTAGCCGGCGATATCAGCTTCTCACTCACTACGATTGAAACAGAAATGCTTCAAAAAAAAGCAGAGAATGACCTGATGGAAGCCGAAAACGATCTGCGTGAAAGTGAAGAAAAATACAAAACCGCTTTCCATACGCTTCCCGATGCCATCATTATTTCTAAAATGGATGGTACGATAGTGGATGTGAACCCCGGGTTTTCTGCACAATCAGGATTTTCAAAGGAGGAATCGACAGGCACGAACTTTCTTAAACTGCACATTTACTCTATACCTGAAGAAAGGAAAAGTATCATCGAATCACTTTTATCAAAAGGAGTAGTTGATCAATTTGAGACCCGTATCCGCTGCAAGGACGGGAAAATAAAGACAGTGCTTATCTCGGCTTCTGTGATCAGGATAAACAACGAACATCATATTTTATCCATTACCAGGGATATAACCGATAAAAAGGAAAGTGAGCAGGAACTAATAAGATCAAAGGAAAAAGCCGAGGTGGCCAGCCGGTTAAAGACTTCCCTGCTCCTGAACATGAGTCACGAGATAAGGACACCTCTTAACGGGATCCTCGGTTTTGCAGGGATACTGGGAGATGAGCTGACCAGGCCTGAACATAAACGCATGGCCGAAATTATCAGCTTATCGGGCAACAGGCTAATGTCGACCCTGAATTCAATACTCGAACTTTCCCAGGTTGAATCCGACAGGAAACAACTTGATCTGAAACGCCTGGACCTGGGCAAACTGACTGCTGAGATCATTGATAAAAACCAGAAAAGGTTCTGGAAGAAAAACATCGAGACTGTCAGTTCCTTCAAAGAAGGATTGTATATAACAATTGATGAAAACCTCTATACCAATATTCTATATCACCTGGTTGATAATGCTGTCAAATTCACTGAAGCGGGATGCGTGACCATTATAGTAAAGAAAGAAATCATTGAGGGGCAGGCGTTTGGAGTGTTAATGGTGACCGACACCGGTATTGGCATTTCTGAAGATCAGCTTGGGTATATTTTTGATGCATTCAGGCAGGGTGATGAGGGATATAGTCGCAGTTTTGAAGGCACAGGACTTGGATTGACCTTATGCAAAAAATTCACCAAACTGATGGGTGGCGACATTGAGGTCAAAAGCAGGCCGGGAATGGGATCAACCTTCTCCGTCAGATTCCCTTTGACTGCCGAAACAACTTCACCTGTTGAACAACCTTCGCAGGACGCCATTTTACCTGATAAGGACTTTGGTGACAGATTGCCAAAAGTTCTGATCGTGGAGGATAATGAAGCTAATTCTGACCTGATCGCCATTTATCTTGAGACCCAGTTTATAACCGAACAGGTAGGCAGCGGGAATCTCGCGGTAAAAATGGCCGTCAGGGAATCATATGATCTGATCCTGATGGATATAAACCTTGGCCCCGGTATAAACGGGATTGAAGCTGCAAAAGAGATCAGAAAAATTAAACATTATGAAGATATTCCAATCATTTCGGTGACAGGGTATTCGACCGAAGCAGAAAAACAGGACATTCTCAAGCAGGGGTTTAATGATTTCCTCCCAAAGCCGTTTGATAAAGCAAGCCTCCTTACAATTATAAAGAAAAACCTGCAGACGATCCGGAAACTCTGATCAGGCCCTGATCCATATCATTCCAGACCTGTCATGAAAGCCGTTTCAACCTCCCGGGGAACATTTTTGTCGGTAAAGCCACTGGCTTCGTCTATTTTCTCATCTTCCTCCTTCTTCATCAGGAAATTTCTCAATATATTTACATCCAGGAGGAGCAGGTGGATGTGATGATCCACACTCTCCCTCATCCACAAAAACAAAAAAACATGAAAAAGACATTATCCTATCTTGTGCTGATCATGGCAGTTGTGCTGTCGTGGACCGCTTCGGTGAATGCACAGAGTTACAACCTGAAAGATATGCCTCCCCTGGATCCCAAAGTAAGGGCCGGTGTGCTTGACAATGGCATGCATTATTATATACGTGCCAACAACCTGCCTGAAAAAAGAGGTGAATTCTATATCGCCAACAACATAGGGGCTATACAGGAAAATGATGACCAGAACGGCCTGGCGCATTTTACCGAGCATATGTCGTTCAACGGAACTGTGCATTTTCCCAAGAAAGGGATACTGGATTACCTGGCCACCATAGGTGTTAAATTCGGGACCAATGTCAATGCATCTACAGGCCTGGAACAAACAGTTTTCAACCTTTCCAATGTTCCATTGTCAAGGGACGGGATCACCGATTCCTGTCTTATGGTCCTTCGCGACTGGGCTCATTATGTGGCTTTCGAGGATACGGAGATAGACCTGGAAAGGGGTGTGATCCTCGAGGAATGGAGAATGTACGGCTCTGCTTCAGAACGAATGAGCAATGAGCTCGCCCCAACAATCTACAAAGGTTCGAAATATGCCAAACGCAATGTTATCGGGGATACTGCCGTCATCAAGCACTTTAAATACCAGACTATTAAAGACTTTTACAATGCATGGTACCGCACCGATCTCCAGGCTATTATCATTGTTGGTGATTTTGATGTAAATACTGTGGAAGCCAAGATCAAGGCCATGTTCAGCAGCATCCCTAAGGTTAACAACCCGAAACAGAAAGAGATCTATCCCTTGCCCGACAATGCTGAACCCCTGATCGGAACAGCTACCGACAAGGAAGCCACAAACACCATGGTTACTGTCAGTTTCAAGCATGATGCTACGCCTGATGCCGCTAAAAACCTGGAATACATGAGAACCCAGCTGGTACGGGCCTTCGCCAACGTAATGCTGAGCCTGAGACTGAATGAAATTGCCCGTTCTGAGAATCCACCTTTCCTCTTTGCAAGAGCCAACTACGGCCGTTATACTGCTTCCAAAGATGCGTTCAACGTGATGGCCCAGTCGTCAGACAATAATTCCCTTAAAGCGCTGAAGGCAATGCTGGTCGAGATCCAGAGGATGAAGCTATACGGATTCGGGCCTGGGGAATATGAACGCGCAAAAGCTGAATTCATGCGCAGCATGGAATCCCGTTATATGGACCGTGACAAACGCAAGAACCGTGAACTGGTAAGGCCAATCACCTCGTATTTCCTCACGAACAATCCCAACCCCGGCATCGAATATGAATATGCTTTCGACAAAGCCGAGCTCCCCGGTATCAGCCTTGATGAGATCAATGCCGCAGCTAAAAACTTCATAACCGAAAACGACATGATCGTGACCATAACCGGTCCCAAAAAAGAAGGAGTAAGCCTTCCCTCAGTTGATGAAATAAAAAATGTGCTGAATACTTACGCAAAGGAAAAGATTGGTCCTTATGTTGATGCCATGGCAGGGAAGAAACTGATTGAGAAAGAACCTGTGCCCGGGAAAGTAACCGCTACCGGTGCAAATTCAGTATTCGGGACTACCGAGTGGACCCTTTCGAACGGCATGAAAGTGGTGTTCAAGCCTACCGATATAAAGGAAGATGAGCTTACTATAAGCGGATGGGCCGATGGCGGAGCCTCAGGCCTCAACGAAGATGAGCTTATTGCCGCAGATTTCCTTGGCGATGCCATATCGGCCATGGGCCTTGGGAATTATACCCGGAACGACCTCACGAAACTCCTGGCAGGCAAGCGTGCCAATGTTTCATTCATGATTGGCGATGAAAATGACATGATTTCGTCACGGACATCTCCAAAAGATCTTGAAACAGACCTTCAGCTGATCTACATGAGTTTCACGAGTCCAAGGTGGAACGAAACGGATTATAAAACCTGGCTTGACAAGGTGAAAGCCTCCCTTGTAAATGCCGATGCAGAACCCCGAAAGGCTTTCACAGACACTATCGAGGTGATGATGGCAAACCACAACAAGCGGGTACAGCCTACCACTTACAAATCTCTCGACAAGTTGTCTTTCGCCCTTTTGCAGAAAGTTTTCAGGGAAAGGTTTTCCGATCCCGGCAATTTCACCCTGGTCTTCACCGGTAAAGTAAACCCCGAAGCTGTAAAGCCGCTGGTTGAGAAGTACCTGGCCTCACTGCCTACCGTTACCCAGAAAGATGCTTATGTCGACCACGGCATCAGGCCTCCTAAAGGGCATGCAAAGCGGGATTTCCAGAGGACGACCACTACCCCGCGCACATCCATCTTCGTTAATTATAACGGCAAATGCGATTACAATATAGATAACAAGCTGCTGGGAGCAGCGATGCGGCATGTTCTTGAGCTTACGTACATTGAAAGAATACGTGAGGATGAGGGAGGGGCATACAGCGTGCGTGTTTCCTTTGCCACGGTTAAACTGCCTGCCGAAGGGTTCAACTTCATCGTCACTTTTGAAACCGACCCGGTGAAGGCCAACAAGCTGGTTGGTATCGTTCACAGCGAGATTGACAAACTGCTGAAAAACGGGCCTTCTGATTCTGACCTTCAGAAATTCAAGGAATATGCTCTCAAACAAAGGCCTGAAGACATGAAGGAAAATACATGGTGGGGAGCCCAGGTTCAGGAATATTACATGAACAAGACAGACTACATAACCGGGTTTGAAACGAAAGTAAAGGCATTGAATTCAAAGGCAGTCCAGGATTTTGCAAAAAAGATGCTGGGCCAGGGTAATGTAGTTGAAGTGATAATGCGTCCGTAATCAATGAAGATCAAAGTTCTTGGAGCCGGTGGCGGGGAAGTTACCGGCTCCGCTTATCTTATAGAAACAGGAAAAAGCCGGGTGCTGGTCGATTGCGGCATTTTCCAGGGAGGGAGGCATGCCGAAGCCCTGAACCTGTTCGACCCCTCTGATGTTTCACACCTCGATGCGGTTCTGATTACCCATGCCCATCTTGACCATACGGGACGCTTGCCCCTGCTAAGTAAAATGGGGATGCCCGCTCCTGTTTTTTGCACCCAGGCCACTCTCGAACTTACATCCCTGATACTCAGGGATTCTGCCCATGTGCAGGAACAGGATACCAACCGTCTGAATAAAAAAAGGCAAAGAGCCGGTTTGAAACCCGTTAAGCCCATGGTCTCCCATGAAGACACCGAAGACATCATCGGCAGGCTGATCGCACTACCTTATGACAATGAATTCCAGGTTGCGGCAGGTGTAAAAGCGTCTTTTGCTGAAGCAGGGCATATGCTTGGTTCATCATGCATCCAGCTAAGCATTGAAGAAGAAGGAAAAATAAAGAAGGTTGTCTTTTCGGGCGACCTGGGTCCTAGGGGAGCCCCCATTCTGAAGGATTTTGAGGAGTTGCATACAGCCGATGCGGTGTTCATGGAATCAACATACGGCGACAGGGACCATAAACCCCTGGATGAAACCGTGAACGAGTTCATCTCTATTGTGAAAGCTGCTGCAGAGAATAAGGGTAAAATACTGATTCCTACTTTTGCGGTTGGTCGTGCCCAACTCATGATTTCCATCCTGGCATCCATGTTCAGGTTAAAACATGTTGCCCCCTTCCCTATTTTCCTTGACAGCCCCATGGCTATCGATGCCTCCAGGATTTATCTGAACCACAAGGAACTTTATGATGAAGAATTGCTGAACTTTATCCGCGAGAAGCCTTTGATGGAAGACCTTAAAACTCTGAAAATCTGTCCAACTGCGGAAGATTCAATCGCAATCAACGATGTACCCGGACCTATGATGGTCCTTGCCGGAGCAGGCATGTGCAATGCAGGCAGGATACTTCATCACCTGAAATACAACCTCTGGAAACCCGAGACCCATGTGATCATCGTAGGCTACCAGGGATCAGGCACCCTGGGCCGTCTGCTTGTTGACGGGGCTCAAAAAGTGAAGATTTTCGGGGAGGAAATTGCCGTAAAGGCGACTGTGCACACTCTGGGGGGATTCAGCGCACATGCTGGTCAGAAAGACCTGCTCGGATGGTTCTCATACCTCGCCCCGGTACGGCCAAAACTCGTAATAATACACGGTGAAAACGGGCCGAGGAAAGTCCTGGGAACAATGATCAGGGAAAAATACGGTATTGATGCACTCTACCCTGAAATTAAAGAAGTAATCAGTTTGTAATTGCAATCCCATTATTTAAAACCAAACCAGATGAATGAGCCGATCCGCAGGACAAAGATTGTTGCAACAATAGGTCCGGCAAGCAACACACCTGAAATGATCCGCAAGCTTATTTCAGCCGGCATGAATGTGGCCCGTCTCAATTTTTCACACGGAAGTTACGGCGATCATGCCATGGTGATCAAATATCTAAGGCAGGTCTCAGATGAGATGGATACACCCGTAACTCTTCTCCAGGACCTCCAGGGGCCGAAAATCCGTGTCGGCAAACTTACCGGCGACCAGAGAATCCTTGTCAAAGGTGAAGTATTGCAGATAATCCCTATGGAAGACTACACCGGCCAGCCCGATGCCATCCCGATAGATTATCCTCATGCCGCCGAAGAGGCTGAATGCGGGATGAGCATTCTGCTCGATGACGGGCTGCTTTCACTCACAGTCAACGAAATTAAAGACAAGGCATTGATATGTACTGTGGATGACGGAGGGGTTCTGAAAAACAGGAAAGGCGTAAATTTCCCTAACCTTAAACTCAAACTCCCCTCGCTGACCGATAAGGACAAGCAGGATCTGAAGTTCGGGCTGGAACAGGGAGTCGACTGGGTCAGCCTTAGCTTTGTACGCTCTGCAAGCGATATCATTGAGCTCAGGGATTTCATCAACCGGGCCGGGTACAGCAAACCACTCATTGCAAAGATCGAGAAACCCCAGGCCATAGAGCATCTTGATGAGATCATTGAAGCCACCGACGGGGTGATGGTTGCCAGGGGCGACCTGGGTGTTGAGATGAGCCCCGAAAAGGTTCCTTTACTGCAGAAACATATTATTGAACAGTGTAACAGGAAGAGCAAACCCGTGATCACCGCAACCCAGATGCTTGAATCTATGATCCACGAGCCCAGGCCTACCAGGGCCGAAGCAAATGACGTTGCCAATGCTATCATTGACGGTACTGACTGCATCATGCTTTCGGGTGAATCGGCGGTGGGCGAATATCCTGTCAAGGCTGTGGAGATGATGAACAAGATCGCCATGGAAGTGGAATCCAAAATCGAATTCAGGACCTACCCTTCACTGGAGCATTCCGAGATCGGGGCTATCTGCGAAGCAGTGAACCGCATTGAGAAGGTGATTGAAGTATCTGCCATTGCTGTTCTTACCTCAAGCGGGAGAAGCGCCAAGTTCATCGCATCGGGCAGACCAAAAGCGCCTATCTATGCCCTGACGAATGAGCCGCTGGTATACCATGGGCTCAACCTGCTCTGGGGCATACATCCCATCCTTATCAGTAAAAAATGCAAATCATTCGACGAAATGATAGTACTTGCTGAAAAGAATATCAGGGATCACCAGCAGGTAAAGCCAGGTCAAAAGGTCATAGTAATTGCCGGAATACCTCCTAACATAGCCGGCGGCACTAATTGCCTGAAGATACATACACTGTAAAAAAAGCGGCTGAACCAAAATTCAGCCGCTTTTTTTAACTCAGGGAAATCACCTTAACATATACGTAAGCCCAACAATGAAGTTAAGACCCTGCATATTTGCGTAAGAATTATAACCGGCGAAATTGAATGAATTGGTGTTGAACCAGTACTGGGTGCTTGCGGTTGCCCCCCAATGAGAAAACCTTCCGAACTTGATCAGCACCCCTACTTCAGGCGACATAGTAAATCCCCACTGGGTATTATAAATATCATACTCCTGCACCAGGATATGTTCTTCCATATAATCGCCGCCCAGGGACAAGCCAACAAAGGGATCAGCAATTGCCGATGGTTTGAAGTAATAGTAAACCCCAGCCTTCCATGGTATTACGAAGGCATATGAGTACTGGACGGCTGTAATCGCAAGCCCGTCATCCCCGTAATAGGTAGCACGGGGATACTTCTCGTAATAATTATTCCAGCCGAACTCAAACCCAACGGCCAGGCCATTCCTGAGGAAATACCTGCCTGTAAAATTCCCTCCTGCGGGACTTACATTATTGATGAAGGAGCTTAGATTCCCCAGTGGTACGCTGATGCTCCACGAGAGTGTGTAAAGCGAGGATGGGCTGAAACCCTCAGGGGACTTTTCCTGGGCATGAATGCCGGGAGCCAGTAAAAGCACCGATATGATTATAAAAAATATCATTTTCATTGCCATGATTTTTAAAATTGATTCTGCCTCCCCTGCTTCAACAGCTTAGCCCTGAGCTGCGGTGTTTGTGTAAAACACTGGTCAACATTGTCAAGCACTTCCTGCAGGGTGTGAGAACCCGTAAGCAGGCCCCTGATAATGGCAACCCAGTCAACATAGAGCTTATTGCCATGGGCTTTCGCATTTTTCAGGTCAAGCATCTCTATGATCACAGTACCGGTGCTGTAATAGCTGACGGCAGGAGGATAATATGGATACCAGTAATAAGAGGCAGGATATCCCCAGTATGAAGGGTTATAATACCCGTAATCCCAGTACCAGCCAGGGTAATAATATGAAACGTTGGTAACTTTAATGACGCCTGCATTGATACCGAGATCGGGATTCCCGGTTTTACGATCAACCAGGGTATATCCCCTCGCCTCCATATTGGAAATGATCTCGCTGAGTAATGCCTGGGTTTGCGGGTTCGACATTTTCGAACTGTCATGATAGTCTTTGATCAGCGTCACCGAATCTACGATAGAAAATGTTTTGAACTGGGTAAAATCAGTTCCAACAGCATATTTAGTGATGTCGACAAAGTCTTCAGCAAGTCGGGAATCCACTCCGGGGTAGGTTGCACAGGACATCATGAATATAATAGTCCCGGCAACAGCCAACATTGCCAGCTTTCTTTTCATAAAGATAAATTTTTATCAGAACATATGTTGGTTAACAGATAATCAAGTTTTTACACCATCATGAACATCTGGAAGAAATGAAATCCCCAGGGTTCAAGACCGGTATACAGCCCGCTTACGGTAAGTTCATTCCCGTTTCGGATATAATGATTCTGTGTGAACATATCAACAAGGCGCCATGAATAGCCTTCAAGGTCGCAGCCTGGAAGGTAAACAAAGCCCTGGGAAGGTTTAGGTCGAAAATTGACGGCGATAATACTAATCCTGTTCTCAAATTTCCAATACCATGCCAGTATATTGCGGCAGCTCTGGTTATCATCCCAGCCGCTTACCGGACAGAGAGACCAGGTTCCTTTATGCATTTCCTGTCCGGCAAGAAGATCAAGCAGGGTTTCATAATAATTTCTCAGGAAGGTGCTCCGGGTCTCTTCAGGCCTGCGGCGAAGGAATACAGGCAGTTTTATCGTGCGGCCATCCAGCTGGCCCTCAAATAATAATTTTGCGCCCGGCAATGTCAGGCTAATCAATGCTGCAGCCTTTTCCTTATCAGGATGGAAGGATGATGCAGCCCTATCTTCATCGTGGTTTTCGATAAACCGTATGAGCTTTGACTGGTAATTATGATCGGCCTGAAGATGATGCCGTATGGAATCGGCATCCTCTCCTTTGAGGCGGTCATACAAGCGTTTATCATAACAATAATCAAAGCCGTTCTGCTGAAGGATGAATTCCATGTCCCAGTATGCCTCGGCAATAAAAGTGAAACCCGGGAACTCCTTCTTTACCGCGCTTATGACCAGTTTCCAGTATTCTTCTACCGGAATTTCCCCGGCAAGGGATCCCCAGGTGCCTGAAAACACATCATTCAGCATAAGCATTGCCATGTCGCAGCGCACTCCATCACACATTGAGGCGATGGTTTTGAGTGTGGCTATGACTTCCTGCCTTAAGAGGGGGTTAAATGCATTTACCTGGACCACATCTTCCCAGGCAGGATAATAAGGATCTTTTCCACAGGCAAGGATCTGGTCTTGCCAGGCTTTGAATGTTACAGGATCAGCAGCAAGTTCATCCGCATTACCATGAATAAAGAATTCAGGATTGGTATTCACCCACGGATGATCGAATGCAAGATGGTTGGGAACGAAATCAAGGATCAGGGCAATGTTCCTGTCGGCCAGTTTCTGACGGGCTACCGCAAGTCCCTCGTTACCACCCAGGATCTCATCCGCAGTATAATTTCTTATACAATAAGGGGAGCCTGTATTATCTTCAGGAGTAAAATCAGGAAGCGCCCTGCTGAAATCGGAAAGGTTACCCTGGTCGGAGTTCGAAATCCTTATGCATTCGGGGCTTCTCTCCCATACTCCCATAAGCCAGACTGCCTGCACCCTGAGACGGGCAATGTCATCCCATATCCTGTCGGGTACGCTGGCAAGTGTGATCTCAGTATTGAATTCCCTGCCCAGTTCCCCCAGCCACACCAGGGTACTGATTTCATAGATGACCGGATTGGGTGCAAGTGGTTTCACAAGCATAAGCACTGTCTAACCGTAAATATAAGACTATTTTCACTAAAATGGTACGGGAAATGTAAAAAAAGATGCTTACATATGCAGAATCTGTTTCAGGAGTTTGTACCCGCTGGTGCTGGCCTTGAGTTTGTCGCCGGTTTTCAGGAGAACAGAATAGCTTTCCTTGTCGTATAGTTCTATCCTCTCAATAGCCTCAGCATTAACAATATAGGAACGATGAATGCGGATGAATTTCTCAGGTTCAAGATGGGACTCAAAATACTTCATTGTTTTTTCCTTAAGATAATTACCTTCCCTGGTATGTATCATCACATAATCCCCTTCCGCTTCCAGATAAAGTATCTCGTTAACCCCTATCACATGAACCTTATGTCTTGTTTTGACAGCAATTCTATTGAGCAGTTCCTCCTTTTCATCGGCAGACTGTATGATTTTTTGAAGTTCAGGCAGGACTGCAATACCGGTCTGAATCCTTGATAAGGCTTTTGCCACAGCCTGGCCGAACCTTTCCCTGGAGTATGGCTTTAAAATATAATCCGTTGCGTTGAGTTCAAAAGCACGGATGGCATATTGGTCGTAAGCGGTACTGAAAATGATCAGGGGAGGGTTTTCGAGCAGCTCCAGCACTTCAAAACCTGTGAGTTTGGGCATCTGAATGTCAAGGAAGACCAGGTCGGGCTTCAGATCCTGAATGGCTTTCAGTCCGGCAAACCCGTCGGGGCATTCTGCAATCACCTCGATTTCGGCAATATCCTTCAGAAAAGTCCTGATGATATCCCTTGCGGGCTTTTCATCGTCAATGATAATTGCTTTGTATGTCATTGCTCAATGGTATTAATTAGGTTTATTGGGGATGGTCAGAACGACTTCGAATACATTACTTTTCACCGAGGTCTTCAGCAAGGAATCGCTCTTGTACATCAGCCTGAGACGTTCCCTGATATTTTTCAATCCTATGCCCGAGCCTTTCCTGGCAGGGGCTGATGGGTCAAAATCATTATTTATGCTGATCTCGAAATAATCCTCAAAGGTTTTACAGCCTGTCCTGACCTTGACAGGTTCAGTACTTTCATAAACACCGTGCTTAATGGCATTTTCAAACAAAGGCTGAAGGATCATGACAGGGACTTCCTTTGAAAAGCAGCCCGGTTCCATGGCAAATTCAAAGACCAGTTTTTCGCCGAAACGTATCTTCTCGATTTCAAGATATCTCTGGATATTCTGCATTTCCTTTTCGAGGGTGGTGAACGTATTGATATTCGAGGAAACGCTGTACCTGAGGAATTCCGATAATTTCACCACCATCTCCTGGGCTTTCCCCGGGTCGGTGATTGTAAGGGAGCTTATGGAATTAAGGCTGTTGAACAGGAAATGCGGATTGATCTGCGATTTGAGCATGTTCAGTTCCGACTCCTTCAGAAGTTCGTTCAGCCTGGTCTCAGCCTTGGCTTTTTCCTGCAGGTCACGGTACATAATGATCAGATAATAACCAAGCCCGATGAAAGCATACAAGAAGATACCAATCACAAAACGGAAAGGGAGTGAAAGCCCGAGAAAATTCAAATAGACTGCATTATCCCTGAACAAGAGGTTAAGGGATGCATAGCCTGATCCAAGCCAGAAAACCAGCAATAAGACCAGGGAAGTGAAATGGTTAAAGAGGAAGCTGAAGCCGGCAAGTGTTCCCGGCATTGAATATCTTATTACATACCACAAAGCAATCCCTATGGAACAAAAGATGGTGTTGTAGATGATGCTGTCGGAGAGCGAAATATTAAGTGGGATCCGGAACTGGAAGAATAAAATGGAAAAGTGGATCCCCGCAAGGAGGATCCACGTTCCAAAATACACGGATATGGACCTGAGATTTTGAAAGACCGGATGTATCATTCTCTATCCCCAGGTTTTATTTTAATACGTTTTGATTTCACCGCCTCCGAAAACTGCTGAAGCCCTGATCACAAGCACCCTTGAAGGGTCAGCGGCTTCCTTGAGGCAAAAGCGCTTATCGGAGAACCCGCCAAACACGCTGGTGTTCTTAAGTACGATTTTCCATTCGCAGGGAACGATGATGGTTGCGCCTCCAAAAATCACATTCACCTCGAGATCATTGGTTCCTTCTGCGAGACTTGCCTGCGTAAGATCAAGTTTAACCCCTCCGAAGAGGACATTGATCCTGCCGCCTTTGAATTCCTTATTGATAATTCTTTTCTCAGTTCCGCTGAAAATATGGTCTTCATAAATAACTCCCTGGTCAGAGGCCGGGCTGTTATCCGGGGTAGATGCCGTTTTGCGGCGGCTCCATTCTTTAGGGTGCGGAAACTTGCGAAAAAGAATAAGAACCCCAAGGCAGATCAGGATAAGTGGCCAAAAAAGATGTGCGAAATTAATATCCAGGATGAAAATCCTCGGGATGAGAAAAAATCCTCCTACAGCAACCAGTAAAACACCGGGCATCCTGTTCTCGGCGCCCATCAGGCTGACGACTCCGATTGCAACCAGGAGCATGGGCCAGGAGATGATGACATGGCGTAAATAATCAGGAACGAATCCTGTGTTGAAAAGCAGTAAAGCGAGTCCTGCAAGAATTACGATAATACCGAGCATTCCCTTTTTCCGGTGATTATCGTAATCTGTCTTATGTTCGTTATTTGGTTCCATGGTATGCGAGTTTAAAATTAGTGATTTTCATGAAGCAAAAATATTCTCTTTATGATATCAGTTAAAGTATAAATCGATAAACAGCGGAAATGCCCCGACGAATTAAGGGCAAGATACTTTTAATATGAAGATTTGTTCATAGCTTTGCAACATATTGAATCAAAGTGAAAATCAGTTTCTTCAAATATCATGGGAACGGCAACGATTTTATCATCATTGATAATCGTTCCGGAGAGTTTGATCCGGTTCAGGAACAGATAGCTTTTCTTTGTGACAGGCATTTGGGAATCGGGGCCGACGGGTTGATGCTGCTTGAAAACGGGAGAGGGTGTGATTTTTCCCTGAAATATTACAATTCCGACGGGAATGAAAGCACTATGTGCGGGAACGGCGGACGCTGTATGACGGCCTTTGCCCATGGACTCAAGATCATCGGCAAAAAGGCAAGATTCAGCGCCATTGACGGGGAGCATGAAGCTGAGATACTTTTTGAAAAAGAAGGCATCTTTAAGGTCAGGCTCAAAATGAAAGACACATCGCCAGGAACAATATTTGATGACGGGTATTTTATTGATACCGGCTCTCCTCATTTTGTTGTATATGTAAAGGATGTTGAGGCAGTGGATGTTTATGCTGAAGGCCGACGGCTCAGGTATGACGAACGCTTCGCCCCGGGTGGATGCAATGTGAACTTCGTGGAGATAAACCCAGGGTGGATCAGCGTAAGGACCTATGAACGCGGGGTTGAAAACGAGACTCTTTCATGCGGCACAGGGGTAACTGCTTCAGCCCTGATAACATCCTTTCTTAGCAAAGACCCGCAGAATGCCAGTTTGGTAAAAACACCGGGAGGGGAGTTTAAAGTCAGTTTTAATTACTCATCCGGAAGCTTTTCAGAAGTATTTCTTTATGGCCCGGCCGCCTTTGTATTCGAGGGACGTATAACAATTTAAACAATCATGCAAAACGAAATTCTTAAAGGAAAAAAACTGCATTTAAGGGCAGTTGAACCATCCGACATAGATCTGCTCTACCAATTGGAAAATGATCCGTCAATCTGGAAAGTCAGCAGTACCCTGGCCCCGTATTCAAGGTTCCAGATCGAAGAATATGTAATGAATGTGCAAAACGACATCTATTCAAGCAGGCAGTTAAGGCTGATGATCGTTGGCCATAGCGGGGACATCGATGGTAAATCAGTTGGAGCAATCGACCTGTTCGACTTTGACCCTTTTCACCTCAGGGCCGGTATAGGTATCCTGGTAAGGGAGGAATTCAGGGGCAACGGTTATGCTGCAGAGGCACTTGAGCTTCTCATACATTACGCCTTTGAAGTGCTGAACCTCAGGCAATTATACAGCAACATAACACCTATAAACACATCCAGCATCTCCCTGTTCGAAAAGTACGGGTTTGAGCGTTGTGGTATTAAAAAAGACTGGATCAGGACCGGTAACAGCTGGATGGAAGAATGGATGTTCCAGCTTATCAGGCGCTCCGATTAATTTAAACAAAGCTTTTATTAATGATTCCTGCAAACCACTATACACTTTCTCACAGGAGGTTAAGTTATTTTGCCCCTTTCACAGTAGTTTTCATTACTGTTCTTTTGGTGGGTTTTTTATCCGCAAGATTATACTGCTATGTAAAAACGCCTAACGTTGACCTGAAAGGCAAGCGGCATATGTACCTGTACATTCCCACAGGCACGGATTTCGGAGGACTGTTAAAGATCTTTAAAGAGAAGGACATGCTCATGAATGAACGAAGTTTCATTTATATTTCACAACGGAAGCACTATGATTCGAGGGTCAAACCCGGAAGGTACAAGATACAGTCGGGCATGAACAACAATGAGCTGGTGAACCTGCTCAGGTCGGGCAGGCAGGAGCCTGTTAAGCTGAATATACAAAGTGCGAGAACCATTGCTGAGCTGGCAGGCAGGCTGTCGCACCAGGTTGAAGCCGATTCATCGAGCCTGATGAAATTTTTCCTTGACCCGGCGTCCCTGAAACCTTACGGGATAGATACTTATAATGTTTTCGTGCTCTTCATCCCGAACACCTACGAAATGTTCTGGAATACATCGGCCATGCAATTATTGAATAAAATGAGCCTTGAGCAAACCATCTTCTGGAATCCGGGGAGGAGAAGGTTGCTCAGTTCAACCGGTATGAGCATTGAGCAGGTTGTGACCCTTGCCTCGATTGTTGAAAAAGAAACGAACAAGGACCAGGAAAAACCTGATATAGCCGGGGTTTACATCAACAGGCTGAAAAAAAAGTGGCCGTTGCAAGCTGATCCGACTATCATTTTTGCATGGCAGGATTACAGTATCAGGAGAGTCACTGCCAGGCACCTGAAAATTGATTCGAAATACAACACATACACTCATACCGGGCTTCCTCCAGGTCCTGTTTGCATTCCTTCTATCAGTTCAATTGATGCAGTGCTGAATTTCAGGCATCACGGGTATATGTATTTCTGTGCAAAGGAAGACCTCTCGGGGTCTCATAATTTTGCTGCAAGCCTTGCAGAACACAACAAGAATGCAAAGAAATACCAGCAGGCCCTTGACCGGCTTAACATCAGATAATTGTCAATTAGGAAATAACGGATGAGGTTTCGCCTGATCTTGATAGGGATTGTTTTTTCGCTAGCAGTTTACAGCCAGGACAGCGCTTCATATCATTCTCTGAGGACTGATACTTCGGCAGTTCACAAAGGCAGGATGATAGGTGTTTTATCAGTACAGGGGGCGCTTTACATCGGAAGCCTGAGCGGCTTGTATTTCCTGTGGTACAGCAATTACCCCCAGTCGAGCTTCCATCTTTTCAATGATGATAATGAATGGCTGCAGATGGATAAATGCGGACATGCCACCACATCATACTATATCAGCATGATAGGCAACTGGTCTTATCGCTGGGCCGGGTTGAGCAGGAAACAATCGGCATGGTTCGGGGGGCTGCTAGCAGAAGCCTACATGCTTAACATCGAGATCCTCGACGGTTTTTCGGCAGAATGGGGTTTTTCAGTAGGAGATTTCACAGCAAACACCCTGGGAGCGGCAATTTTCGTAAGCCAGCAACTTATCTGGGATGAGCAAAGGTTCAGGCTGAAATTTTCATATCACCAGACAACGTACCCGGTTTATAACCCTGACCAGCTAGGGAGAAACCTGATCCAGCAGATGCTGAAGGATTATAACGGACAGTCTTACTGGTTGTCGGGGAACATCAGCACCTTCCTTCCGAAGACAAGTAAATTCCCCAAATGGCTGAATATTGCCATCGGGTATGGCGCCGGGGGGATGACCGGGGCCTCTGCAAATGTGATCAACCCGAATGTACCTCCCCAGCAAAGGTACCGCCGCTTTTTGCTTTCGGTGGATGTGGACCTAACCAGGATTCCGACAAGATCTAAATTTCTTAAAGGCGTATTTACCGTATTGAGTTTCATTAAGATACCCGCCCCAGCCATTGAATATAACTCGCTCGGAAATTTCAGGTTCTATCCTATCTATTATTGATAATTTCTTCTTAACTTTACTTCTTAATAAAATTCCATTTATGGAAGAGCAAGCCTTTAATACGAAGCCGGAGGGAAATTTCTCAAACAAGCAGTTATTTCAGCAAAATCTTCCCAACTCAAATACGATACTGGTACTGGGTATTCTTTCCATTGTTTTCTGCTGGTGGAAGCTGGTTTCCATTGCAGGGATAGTTATGGGTATTGTAACCCTTGTCATGGCAAAACGGGAGATCGCGGTTTATAATGCGGCCCCCCAGCAGTATACGATCAGCTCATTGAAGAATGTTCAAACAGGAAGAACCTGTGCCATCATCGGTTTAATCATTTCTGTCGTAATATTTGTCCTGGCTGTATTGTTCCTTATCGGGCTCCTTGCAACACTTCCATTCTGGGGCATGATCAGGTAAAACATGAAGATCCTTCCTGTTGAAAAGATCCGAGAGGCTGATGTATATACCATCGCAAATGAGCCTATTGCCGACATCGACCT
>Ga0118677_10007161_pt1 | contig 18536 bp, 17 predicted proteins | sample AliMusrvi5mmetaG_FD_86154 | JGI IMG/M metagenome (GOLD analysis project Ga0118677, IMG submission 86154) | reverse complement strand
AATCCGCTGTGGACGCTATACACGTTGAGCAACACCTGAACGTGGTAGTTCTACAAAGTTACTGAAGAGAAGCTGCCCTACTACATCACCAAGGCCGATCAGGTGTTCCCCTACTTCCTCGCCACGCACCTGCCGATGGGCATGGCCGGACTGTTCATGGCCTCGCTGACGGGGTCGGCAATGTCGATGCTGGCGAGCGATCTCAACTGCCTGGCCGCGGTGGGCGTGGAGGACTTCTACAAGGTGATGCGGCCGCAGGCGACCGATAAGCGGAGGCTCGTGATCGGCAAGGCGATCGTCGCCGTCTTCGGCACACTCGCGGGCGCCACCGGCATCCTGCTGGCGCATGCCGGCGGCGGTGCACTCTCCATGTGGTTCACGGTCTCGGCCATTGCGTCGGGCGGACTGGCGGGAATGTTTCTGCTGGCGTTTCTGTCGAGCCGCGCCAACAAGCAGGGACTCTATGCGGGCATTGCAGCGTGCTGGATGGTGACGGCGTGGGCCACACTCACGATGGGCGAAAAGCGGGTGCTGAACCTGGGAGTCTACAATTTTACATGGCACGAATATATGATTGGAGCCCTTGGACACGTTACCCTGTTCGTAGTAGGTTATTCCGTCAGCCTGTTGTTCCGGGGCCAGCCGCAAAGTGAGGCAACTCTCTGGCACTGGCTGAAACATCGCCGCGCACGCACTGTTTAACTATGAAGCCAAGCCTCGCTTTTCTGTTACTGCTCTCCCTTGCGGCCTGCCGGCCCAAAACCAAAGTTGTCAATGTAGCGGAATCATCCAAGCTGGTCTCGTTGGTAGAGGTCGCCAACCCGCTCTACAAGAGCCGCCTCATCAAGGGTTTCTATCCTGGCACCTCCGGCTGGCTCTGGACGGAGCAGCAGTTTGCCGTTTCGCTCGACGTGCCGGTGCCGCGCCAGACCACCTTTCTGCACCTCAGCTTCGCCGTTCCCGTGGAGCTGATCAAAGTGGCGAACCCGGTCACCATGACGACGAAGGTGAACGGCGTGGAAGTAGACCGCACCGAATACCGCCGCGACGGGCAGTTCCAGATCTATCGCAAGGTGCCGGAGAAGGCGCTCGAAACCTCTCCGGCGGTGGTGGAAGTATCGCTCGATAAGTCCGCCGATCGCGAAGGCGGCGGCAAGCTGGGGCTCATCATGGTCTCCGCCGAACTGAGCGTGGACGAAGACAGCGCCATGTCCCGCGAGATCGCCGAGAACCTCGCCCGCCAGGGCTACGAGCGCATCCTCGCGGAACGCAAACAACAGATGCCCGATGAGAAGCAGCGCGAAATGATGAAGCTCTTCCACGACATCCCGATCTGGCGAAACATGTTTTTCCAGAACGTGCGCATCGAGAAGAATCCGCTCGACCTGTGGATGATGCAGCAGATCATCTATGAGACCCGGCCCGACTTCATTGTCGAGACCGGCACCTGGCGCGGCGGCTCCGCTCTCTATTGGGCATACACGTTGAACGGCATGGGATTGGAGCAGTCCCGCGTCATCACCGTGGACATCCAGAATATACACGGCAACGCCGCGGCTAATCCACTGTGGAAGAAGTATGTCACCTTCATGCAGGGTAGTTCTACGGATGAGAAGATTGTTACCAATATCAAGAAACTGACCGAAAGTCACAAAACACTGGTAGTGTTAGATAGTGACCACTCGGCCAAGCACGTACTCAATGAGTTACACGCCTACGCCTCCATGGTGAATTCGAAATCGTATCTGGTAGTGGAAGATACCCATATCGATGGTGTCCCCACACAGAAGGAGTTCGGTCCCGGACCGCTGGCCGCGGTGCAATCCTTCCTGGCCGAACCGATGGGTAAAGAGTTTACGCAGGACTTCGCACGCGAGGCATTAGTTATGACCTTCAATCCTGGTGGCTGGCTACGCCGTAAGTAACAAATGAGAATCTTACTGAGCTTCGTGCTCGCAGCGGCCACGGCGATGGCCCAGCAGTATGCAATCGCCACCATCGCTGGGGGTCCGGCGATCCCAACACCGATCTCAGCAGCCAGCGCGTCGATCGGGGAACCAACGGCTGTCGCCATCACTCCGGCCGGCGATCTGTACTTCGCCAACGGCAGCCCGGGGCTTTATAAGATTGATGCCCGGGGTGTACTCACGCGAGTGCCTACGCCAACACCGCTGGGCGTGTTGACCGGCCTCGCCGCCGATACGGCTGGCAATGTTTACGCCTCCGACAGCACGTATCAGCGCGTCGTGAAGCTCTCCGCGTCAGGCAACGTGACGATCGCGTCCGGCTCCGCGCAACTCAGCAGACCGATGGGTGTGGCCGTGGATAGCGCCGGAACCCTGTATGTCGCGGACGCCGGCAGCGGACAAGTCCTTCGCATCTCCACAAGCGGCAACAGCTCGGCGCTGGCCCAGATCACCAGCCCGGCGGGCGTGGCGGTGGATGCATCGGGAAATGTCTACGTGGCCGACACCAGTTCCCACCGCATTCAGAAAGTGGCTCTCGGCGGCACCGTCACCACCATTGCTGGACACGGAACCGCAGGATTCTCCGGCGATAACGGGCCGGCACTCGCCGCGCAGTTGAACTCTCCCTCCGGCGTTGCCGTGGATTATACAGGGACTCTGTATATCTCCGATAGCGGCAATCACCGCCTGCGCAGAGTATTGCCGGGCGGGACGATCACCTCCCTCGCCGGAAACGGTAATCCTGGGTTTTCGAGCGACAGCGGGCCTGCCAGCACGGCCATGTTGAACAGGCCGTCCGGCATCGCGGTGGATCTGATCGGAAACCTCTATCTGGCCGATCAGTTCAATTACCGCCTGCGCAAGATTGGCACCAATGGTGGCATTGCCCCCATCGCAGGAAACGGCGCTCGATCATTTTCGGTCAATGGCGGCGCGGCTTCCGGCGCACAACTGGACCAGCCAAAGGCTCTGGCGATGGACGCCGCAGGCAATCTCTACATCGCCGACGGCAATAACTGCCGGGTGCGCAAAGTATCACCGAACGGCACCATCACCACGATCGCCGGCACTGGCGCCCCGGGCTACTCCGGCGACAATGGCCCGGCCACCGGCGCGCAACTTGCTTATCAGCTGGGAATCGCGGTGAGTCCCGCTGGCGAGTTGTACATCGCCGATTCGTTCAATCACCGCGTGCGCAAGGTCGCGCTGAACGGGATCATCACTACCGTCGCGGGCACAGGCTCGCCGGGTTACTCGGGCGATGGCGGCCCGGCTACGAGCGCCCAAGTGAACAACATCAACGGCGTGGCTCTCGATTTCGACGGCACTCTGTATATCGCCGACTACGGGAACTACCGCATCCGCAAAGTCGTCAACGGAATCATCACGACGGTCGCCGGGACGGGAGTTTCGGGTTACTCCGGTGACCGCGGACAGGCTGCCAGCGCGCAGATCAGCACCACCTGGGGCATGGCCCTCGATGGTACAGGCAACCTGTATTTCTCTGACTATCTCAACCATCGCATTCGCAAGGTTTCAAACGGCATCATCACCACCGTGGCTGGTTCCGGCGCCTATGGTGCCGCGGGAGATGGCGGCCTGGCTCTATCTGCACAGCTGGCCTACCCGACCGGACTCGCGGTAGATCCAACCGGTAACTTCTATCTGGTGGACAGCGATAACTACTCCATCCGCAAAGTAAGTTCCTCCGGCGTGATTAATACCATCGCTGGCAATGGTACGCCAGGTTACTCCGGCGACGGCGGACGCGGCACGGCGGCACAGCTCGGAATCAGTTGGGGCATGGTGCTTGACCAGGGAGGGAACCTCTTCTTCGCCGACTCCGGCAACAATGCCATCCGTGTGTTGAAGCCTCTCTCGGCACTGCTTTCGATCAGCGGCCTGGTGAATGCCGCGAGCAATGCAAACGGCGCCATCGCGCCCGGCGAAATCGTGGTGCTGTACGGAGCGGGAGTGGGTCCTTCTACATTGACGCAGGCCCGGCTCGATGTGAACGGTATGTACGGAACCAGCCTCGCCACCACTCGCGTTCTGTTCAACGGCACGCCGGCGCCGGTTCTCTATACGTGGTCGTCGCAGGTTTCCGTGATCGTTCCGTACAACGTCAGCGGAACGGCCAGCTTACAGATCGAATACCAGGGCGTGCGCAGCGATGCGATCACGGTGCCTGTGGCGCAGGCGGCTCCGGCGTTGTTCACCGTGGATGCTTCGGGCAAAGGACAGGCCGCGGCGTTCAATGAAGACGGCTCGCTGAACACGGCGGCGCGGCCTGCAAAGCCGGGTTCGGTAGTGGTTGTCTACGCAACCGGCGAAGGCCAGACGTCGCCTGCCGGAGTGGATGGCCAACTGGCGACGGCAAGCTACCCGAAGCCGGTGCTGCCGGTGTCTGTGACGATCGATGGCAAGACCACGGAGCTGCTCTATGCAGGCGCGGCGCCAGGACTGGTGGCGGGTTTGATGCAACTCAACGTCCGGGTTCCCGCTAACGCACAAGCAGGCAATGTCCCCATCGCGATTACGGTGGGAACAATCACGAGCCCATCGGGAACGTCCATTGCGGTCTCAGCGCCGTAGTTCGTAGCGGCCGGCCGGGCCTTCGAAGTAGAAGGTGCCGGCATCTTCGGAGACGGTGACCGCAGGCTGGACGATCTTTCCATCGCGACGCAGTTGCCATGTGCCTGCGGCGAGGTCGGTAACCAGCACCTTTGACGCTGCTTCGAGGGTGAATGAAGCCGGCCGGTTCGTGCGAGTGCTATCGCGGCGGAAGAAGGCGATGTGACCCGCGATGCGCGCGCCGACGAATTCGCCTGCGTCGATGAGCGTGGCATCGAGCGGTTTGCCTGCCTCTCCCCCGATCTGCATCACGTTCAGGAACAGGTCCTCCGCCGCAGGCTTTCGAGGCGACAGTTCAATGCGCCACGCCCCGATCTCGTACTCCTGCTTATCGCCCGCGCGCGGTGAGTTCGGGAAGTTTTCGCCAAACACCCAGAACTCTTTTCCGGGCCCGCCCACCTTGGTCAACTCGATGTTACCGGCTGAGGGCAGCAGCACGGTAGTCATTAACTTTCCGCCTGCCACAATCGTCTTCGTGCCGCTGATCGACGGCTCGTCCATACTATGGAGTAACCAGAATTTCCGGAATGCCGGATTGCTGCTGACCACGCGATCGAACACCACCATCGCCGCCGGCGCGGCGCCGCCCAGGTTCCAGAACACGGACGAGCGCTTCACCTCTTTGACCTTCGCCGAATAGGCCTCCGTGATATCGCCCTTCAAATACGTATAGACAGGCCGCTGCGCATCCGGGCCGAAGCCCTGCCCCAGCACGGCACCGGTTTTATAGCCGCCCTTGAGCAAGTCATCGACCGAGCCAGGTTCACGCCAGTTGTTCGGCATGCGCTGGCCGCCGTCATTGATGCCACGCGGAAACCGTTCATCGGGATCGTAGATCAACAGACTGTTATGTGCGATGGTTCGCTTATAGTAATTCGTGTGGTGCGGACTGCCGTAAGCGCCGTTGGCTCCCTCGTACAGGCCCGAGTCAATCGCCAGCGGCCCCCTATAGTAAATCTGGAATGCCCCCGCATCGTTGTGTTGATGATTCGTGAAGTTATAGATGTTCACCTTCATCTCCGCGATCACACTGTTCTCATCCCATCCGGTACGAGCCACCATCCAGCCATACGGACCGCCGAAATAGCGCGACAGCGGGAGATCCTTCGCCGGCAGGGGCTTCAAGTCCAGATCGCGCCATAGGAACTCAAACAAACGGCTAAACGGATCTATCCCGGGATTCAGCAGATAGTCGCCCAACAAATAGCCATCGCCGTAGTAACTGGCCACTAACAACGTCCGTAACTTCGCCGACTTGAACTGACCATCTCCGGAACGCATCAGCTGTCCATCGGGCCGCCGCATGTAGATCCACTGATACGGCACAAACTGCTGCGCCGGATGATACACGTTCCCTGCCCCCAGGCGGTCAAAGATAAACAGCGGATACAGGTCTGAACTGAAGCGCGTCTCGGCATAAGCAGAACCCTGATGGAAGGCGTGCCCCGGATACCAGAAGTTCCGCGCCGGCAGATAGCGCGTGAAAAACAACCGCGCCGCGATGCGATACATTTCCGGATATTCGTCATAGATGGCAATTCCCGTCGAGAGCAAATCCCGCATCACCATCCACTCCGAACCATGCCCGGTCATTGCGCCAATCTTCTCGCTCGGCGGATAGCCGCACTCCAACTCCTTGGCCAGCCGCAGTAACTGCTCCAGAAAGGCCTTCTTCTGTTCCGCTGTCAATAGCGCATAACACCAGTCGTAGACGACCGCGCCCGTCACCATCATGCGTCCGATGGGCCGCGTGACGTCCTGCTGCTCCTTCGGATAATGTGCGTTCTGCAGGAGAGTCAGCGTCGCCGCGATCGTCCGCCGTCCAAGTGCCTCGTCGTGCGTCATGAGGTAACGCAGCGCGTCCGTCTCCACTTGAATTTGGGGATAACGCCTGCCCCCGTCGGCAAAGGACGCCCACAGCGCAGCCAGCACAGGATGCTTTGTTCGTGCCTCCAGTTGCCCTGCCTGTGCGGGGTTCAGGTACAAGCGAGGATGCACGGCCGGTATCGGCGGGATGGCAACGTCTTGAGCGAACATGGCGCTGGCCGCGGCGAGGAAGAGGAGAACCATGTCCTGATTATATGCCGCGGCCCGATGTCTCCTGCATCTTCTGCAAGTACGGCACCCCTGGAAAGCGCGAATTCTGCGCAGTCCATACTTCGTGAATGCGCCGCTTGTAGGCAGACGCGGCCGCGGAGTCGGCCTTCGCCGCAAGCTCGAGCGTTTGGACAACCAGCCAGGCGTTCCCGGGAGTGGGAGTCTTGGAGAGTTCCTTTTCGGCCGCGGCGACTGCGCGTTTGGCGAAGCTGCCGGCTGCCGTCTTATTCCCCCGCGCAAGCTCGAGCTCCGCCCACTCGTGGACTGTCGCCTCGGTACCTTTCATGATCCGTTCCGCGTCATGGAGAGCATTCTCCGCCTCTCCATACTGGTGCAGATTCCTATACGCACCGGCTGCCAGCACGCGCGATTGCCCCCAATCATCCCGGCTGTTCTCCGAAGCCCCCTCCAGTAGCCGCGCCGCAGCGGAAGAGTGCCGAAGCGACTCCGCCGGAGACCGCTCCAGCAGCAGGTTTGCCAGGTGGTTATGCGCCAGCCCCGCGCTGACGCGGGAGGCTTTGTCATTGGCATCGGCCTTGATCTGCACGTCCATCACATTGACAGCCTCTTCAAACAAAACCACGGCAACATCCGTGTTTCCCAGGCTCGGCCTGTCAGGTGCGCCTTGCGCCAGCCCGAGATAAAAAAGAGCATTGAACAAGGTCACCCGCAGCCTGGGGTCACGCGGGTTCTCCTGAACCAGCACCCGCAGTATACCGAGCGCTTCCTCGCCACTGGCAACCGAATCGGCAAAGCGGGTCAGCTTGCCTTGAAAATAGCCCAGGTCAACCAGCGTGCCCGCCACCATGCGCCGGTTCGCCTCGTTAGGTTCGCGGCGCAGAAGTTCCCGCATCGACGGTACAACCTTCTCTCGCACCCCGATACTTCCGGCCAGATCGCCTGCCTTGCCGAGCGTGGTAGCCAATTCCGTATCTGCTTTCCAGCGCTGCCTGTCCGGCAGGGAAACGGCCCAATCAACCGCTTCCCTTCCCAAGCGTTTCGCTGCATCGAACTCCGCCAACGACCGGTAGATGGACTCCGTATCTCACAGCATGTTCACGAAGGTGGCAAGCTGGTCCTTACTCAACCGCTTCTGCTGAGCTACGGGACGAGCCAGCGCCAACGCCTTCTCATACGAAATCTTGGCATCGCCCCTGCGCCGCAAACTGGGATGAATGGTTGATCCCTGCGCCTTCGCCACCTTGCTGTAGGCCTCCGCCATCTCCCATTGCAAACCCGGGTCGCCGGCAGCATCGGCGGCGAGGCTGTTTAAATACTTCAGCGCTGTGGAGACGATCATCTCGCGGGCCTTCACTGTCCCCGGAACATTGACGATCTCATCGTGAAAATCAAACAGAAACGTGTTAGCCAGCTGCCGCACTTCGTTGAACCGGCGCTGGGTGCGGCGTTGCTCGGCCAGGCTTAAACCGAGCCCCGCGCCGAGGCTCGCGATCAACAGCGCCACCGCCCCAATCTGCCACCAGTTTCGCCTCACAAATTTCTTCGCGCGGTATCGCACGGTGTCCGGGCGCGCGGTGACGGGACGGTTGGCGAGGTACCGTTCGATGTCTTCGGCCAGCCGCTGCACGCCCGCATATCGGCGCTCCGGTTCCTTGCGCAAGGCCATCAACAGAATGTGATCCAGCTCGTCACCAAGACCTGGCGCGGCCGGCGGCTGCTGGCAGATCACGCGGTCCATCTCCAGCGGAGTGCCCGTCTCAATCGAGTAAGGCCTGCGTCCGGTGAGCAACTGGTACAGAATGACGCCCAGCGAATAGATATCGGAAGCTGTGGTGATCTGTTCGCCGCGGATCTGTTCCGGACTCGCGTAGTCGGGCGTGAGCGCTGCAAAGGCCGTCTGGGTCTGCGATGCGCCGCCGTCCAGCAATTTCGCAATGCCGAAATCGAGCAGCTTCGGATCGCCCTCCGCGTTTACCAGAATGTTGGCGGGCTTCAGATCGCGATGAACCACCAGGTTTCGATGCGCGTGTTCCACTGCTTCGCAGATCTTCAGGAAGAGCCGCAGCCGCGCAGCGCGGTCCAACGTCGCGCAGAACTCCGTGATCGGCCGGCCATCGACAAACTCCAGCACCAGGTATGGGCTGCCATCATCGGTTTCGCCGCCATCGAGCAGGCGTGCAATGTAGGGATGCTCCAGGCCCGCCAGTGTTTGCCGCTCCTGCACGAAGCGCGTCCGGGCATAATCGGAGTCGAGGCCTTGCTTGATGATTTTCAGTGCGACTTTCTTGCGAAAGCCATCAACGCGAACCGCTTCGAATACCGCACCCATGCCGCCCTGGCCGATACGGCGAATCAGCTGGTACGGACCGAAGCGTTCCTGTTTGGCCGCGGCCGGTGATTGGCTGAAGCTTGCAGCCTGCTCGCCGATCACGCCATGAAGGTAAGCCTCGTCGGTTTCGGTGGTGAGGAGCGCCTTCACCTCCTCGCGCAGGTCCAGGTCGCCGCCACAGAGCTCGTCCAGCCGTTCGGGCTCGGTTTCAACCTGTTCCAGCATTTCGTTGATCCGCTGCCAGCGTTCGGGTGTCATCAGATTATAGGGCGCAAATCGCCGGCCATTTGAACCATCACTGCGTCATGTAATTCTTCAGCCAGATCTGCGCGACGCGCAAATCGCGGACCACCGTATTTCGCGAAACGCTCAGAAAGTCGGCAATCTCGTCCCCGGTGAGGCCGCCAAAGAAATGAAGCTCCACGATCTTTGCCTGGCGCTCATTCAGCCGTGCCAGTTCCTTGAGACCATCGTCCAGGGCGATGAGATCGCGCGAGCCCTGCGATGACGAGACCACCGCATCTTCGAGCGACACCACCTGCGCACCTGCGCCGCGCTTTCCCGCATTCTTCTTGCGCGCATGGTCTACCAGAATCTGCCGCATGTAGTGCGCGGCAATGGCAATGAAATGCGACCGCCCCTGAAAGCTGCGGTCGTCTTCCTGCGCCAGCCGCATCCAGGCCTCATTCACCAGCGCGGTGGGCTGCAATGTGTGACCCGTGCGCTCCTTGCGCATGTACCGGCTCGCAAGATTGCGAAGCTCCGCTTCCACCATCGGCATGAGCGCATTCAGCGCCGCCTGGTCGCCATCCTTCCAACGAAGGAGCAGCCTGGTGACATCGTGCTCAGGCGCGGGGGCCATAGGTAGCTACTTGTGACGGACGACGTGCTTCTTGGCGGCTGAGTGCTTGCCCTTTTTCAATCGCTTCGACTTCTTGGCTTTCTTCGCCCGGCTGTGCCTGGTGGGGGTCTTGGCGAAGCCGACTTCGACAGTTCCCATCGCAAGCGCGAGGCCTAACAGAATACTCATGAGTCTTTTCATAACTATGGTTTAGAGTATCACGCCTGAGAGCCCAAATAAATTTCTCTTGACTCTTGCAATCAAAGTGATATCATTGTGATGTCACATAAGGAGAATGTGCATGTTACGGGAAAAACTGATGTCGGGCATGAATGGATGGCTGATGCTGGTCATTTTGTTGGCGGCGCTGGCCGGGTCGGTAGTGATGATGGTCGGGAATGTGAAGGATGGCGGCGGGCCGGTGGTGCTCGTATGGGTCCTCACGATTGTGGTTGAGTTTGTCTCTCTCTATGGCTTTACAGTTCTGAATCCCAACGAGGCCAAGGTGATTCAGCTGTTTGGATCTTACGTCGGCACCATGAAGGAACCAGGCTTCTGGTGGGTGAATCCGCTGACCTCGCGGCGCAGGGTCTCTTTGCGTACGCGTAACTTTGAAAGTTCGAAGCTGAAGGTTAATGATCAGGACGGCAACCCGATTGAAATCGCGGCGGTGATTGTTTGGAAGGTGGTCGAAACCGCCGAGGCCTTATTCCAGGTCGACGATTACGAACAGTTCCTGCACGTGCAGAGCGAGTCGGCAGTACGGGTCCTGGCGACTTCTTATCCCTACGACTCGCACGGAGAGGGGATGTCACTGCGGATGTCGGGCGCGGAAGTTGCCCACAAGCTGCGCGATGAACTCCAGGAGCGGTTGACGGCCGCGGGCATGGAAGTGGTGGAAGCGCGCATCAGTCACCTGGCTTACGCGCCTGAAATCGCGAACACGATGTTACGCCGCCAACAGGCCAACGCCATCATCGCCGCACGACAGAAGATAGTGGAAGGCGCGGTGGGAATGGTGGAAATGGCGCTCGACCTGTTGAACTCCAAAAACGTGGTTCAGCTGGACGAAGAACGCAAGGCCACCATGGTCAGCAACCTTCTCGTCGTGCTGTGCAGCGACCGTGATGCGCAGCCGATCGTCAACGCGGGAACATTGTATTAGGACAGATCGACGATGGCGCAAAAGAAACCATTTCTGCTCCGGCTTGACCCGGCGATCCATGAGGCCATGCAGCGCTGGGCCGATGGAGAGCTGCGCAGCCTCAACTCGCAGATTGAGTTTGTTTTGCGCAAGGCCTTGAAGGAATCGGGCAGGTTGAAATCCGCAGAGAACTCGCCAGAAGGAGGGAGCCATCGTGGAACGGACGAAGGTTGAAGAGTTGCAGCGCAGTTGGAAGGCTCCCGCGGGCCTGTTGCGGTCCCGGCCTCGCGAAGTGCAGGCCACCCGCGCCGGCGTCATCGTGCGCGGATTAGGGATGTTCATCATGGTGGTGGCTCCGGCGGTCTGCCTGTATTGGGCTTCCGCCATCCTCTCCCAGAACAAGGTCAAGACGGAATTGGCCGCCAGCAATGAAGTGGTGACTGGTGAGGTTGTCCGGCTTTGGGAAACCAAGGACGAGTCACGCCAGCCGTGGGTGGAATACAGCTTCCACGGCGGCAACCGCATCATCACAGGCAGGGCCAAGGCACCGCGGAAGATTTGGCGGACGCTGCAGGTTGGCTCGCCGATCCCAATCCGGATTGTCTCCGGCAATCCGAAACGGAACCACCCCGCCGAATGGGAGCCGAGCCAGTTCCCGGTGGCGATCGTTGGAGTGATCGCACTGCTCAACATGGCTATCGGCGGCTTCCTGCAATACCGCGTGTCCCTGCAACGCAAACTGCTGGAGGATGGCCGCCCGGCACCCGGAATTCTGACGAAGTTCGGTGGCGGCCAGAAGAAGCAAATCGCTTATTATGAATACGTTACTCTCAATGGAACGGTGCAGGCGGGGCGCTCCCAGCGGGGTGCCGGGCTACCCCCGGTGGGAGGTACCCTGTGCGTGGTCTATGACCCTGACAACCCGAAGCGGAGCAGTCCTTACCCCATGGCCTTCTTCAAATTGAAGACCAACTAATACGAAACTCATACAATTCCGCGTTTCCAGCCGTGGCATCATGTAATTATGGATTGTCCGGTAATTATTCAGGGTGGCATGGGAGTTGCTGTCTCAAGCTGGGAGCTGGCGAACGCCGTTTGCAGGGAGGGCCAGTTGGGAGTCGTCTCCGGTACGGCGCTCGATGTGGTGCTGGCGCGCAGGCTTCAGGCGGGCGACCCGGGCGGCCACATGCGGCGTGCACTGGATCACTTCCCCTTCCCCGAAATGGCAAAGCGCGTCCGGGACGCCTACTTCATCGAAGGCGGGAAAGCGGAAGGCGTACCCTACAAGAAGACCCCGCAACACCTGAAAGTATGTTCCCGCGAAATGCAGGAGCTGTTCATCGTTTCCAACTTCGTGGAGGTGTATCTGGCCGGCGAAGGACACTCGAACCCGGTTGGAATTAATTTCCTCGAAAAGATCCAGATCCCTCACCTCGCTTCGATCTACGGCGCCATGCTCGCCGGTGTGGATTTCATTCTCATGGGCGCGGGAATCCCGATGCGCATTCCGGGCATCCTCGATAAGTACGTCAACTTTGAGCCGGCCACCTATCCGCTCTACGTCGCCGGAGCACAGCCCGATGACGACACCACCATGCGGTTCGATCCGCGCGACTATCTGGAGCGCGAACTGGGTCCGCTGAAGCGCCCCAACTTCCTGGCCATAATCGCATCGAACACGCTGGCCATCACGCTGCTCAAGAAGAGCAACGGCAAAGTAAACGGCTTTATCATTGAAGGCCCCACCGCCGGCGGCCACAATGCCCCGCCCCGCGGCAAGCTGCAATTGAACGACGCAGGCGAGCCGATCTACGGCGAGCGCGACGTTGTCGATCTGGCCAAGATGCGCGAGTTGGGAGTTCCCTTCTGGCTGGCGGGCGGCTACGGCTCGCCCGAAAAACTGCGCGAAGCGCTCAGTGATGGCGCGGCTGGAATCCAGGTGGGTACGCCGTTCGCATTCTGCAATGAATCGGGTCTGCGCGAGGATTACCGTTTCGCACTGCTCGAAAAGGCCGCGTCCGGACGTGCGCATGTGAAGACCGACGCCAACGCATCGCCGACTGGCTTCCCGTTCAAGGTCGCCTCGCTCGATGGCACCGTTTCAGACCTTAAAGTCTACGAAGCGCGTCCGCGCGTCTGCGATCTGGGCTATCTGCGCGAAGGCTATCGCACGGAATCGGGTGAGATCGATTTCCGCTGTGCCTCGGAGCCAGTCACCGTTTTTATCGCCAAGGGCGGTAAGGTGGAAGACACCGTGGGCCGCAAGTGCGTCTGCAACGGACTGCTCGCCAACATCAGTCATCCGCAGGTGCGTGGCAATGGACGTGTGGAGACAGGCATCATCACGGCCGGTGACGATCTGGTGGCAGTGGCCCGCTTTCTCCCGGAAAACGGCCTGCGCTATAGCGCCGCCAGTGTGATCAAAGTATTGTTGGGTGAGGGTGTAGCGGAGCAACAGGCAGCGGCAGTGGAAAGCGAAACAGCAGTCTGCCACTAACTCCGCTGCGGGGACGTAGCTTGCTGCGTCCCCAAGGCCGTCGCTACTTCGCTTCCACCGGCACCTTCAAAACCCGCTTCTCTTTGGGCTCGGCCTTAACCGTGAGCACCTGGAACTTCAGGTCGTTATCTTCGCTGATATCGGCGGTAACAACAGAATCGAGATCAATCTCAAACGGCTTGATCTCTTTCTCTTCACGATAGAACTTCGTCTTCGACGACCGGCGCAGCGTCCACACTTTTCCATCGTCGGCCTGCACCGTAATCTCTTTCTTCTTGATCTCTTTCAACTGCCCGTGGATCGCAATCACCACGCCCCGAAGCGGCTTCGGACCCGTGGAACCCGCACCCGCGCCACCTCCGCCGCGCCGTCCGCGCTGGGCGTCCGCATGAGGCACGCACAGCACGAACAGAACGATAGCGGATAGCGCGAATCTGATTACCGAAGGCACCGTTAGACTTTGGCCGGCACAATGTACGGCGCGCGATAGTTGCGCGTTAACATCGCGTTGGCCTCTGCATCGCCCTTCACGCTCCAGGTCTTCTCATCCCAGTGCAGCGTACGGCCGAGCCGGTACGAAATGTTCGCCAGGTGCATCAACACGCACGACATAGCGCCCTCTTCGATCTCCGCATTGAGCACGCCGGCCTTACGGCTACGCACTCCTTCAATGAAGTTTTCGAAGTGATGGTCTCGGTCGTTACGTGCAGGTCCTGGCTTGCCATCGCGGCCGATAAAGCTGGTGTACTTGTTGTAGCCGTCGATCACGACATAACCATTGGCGCCATAGAACGTGTTGCCGATGGTGTTGCCGGCCTTCTCGCCGCCGATGCCCGCTTCGTGGTGACTATACCAGTGGCGGACTTCGAAGGTCATCATCTTCGGCTTGCCATTGACCACGAACTCATACGAGGCGCTGATCGTGTTCGGCGTCTCCTGGTCGTCATCGAACATGAACTTGCCGCCGATCGCCGTCACCTTGGTGGGATGCGTTACACCCAGGCCCCAGCGCGCGATATCGACTTCATGGATTCCCTGATTTCCCAGATCGCCGTTGCCGGTGTCCCAGAACCAGTGCCAGTTATAGTGGAAGCGATTCTTGGTGAAAGGATGCATCTGCGACGGACCGGTCCACATGTCGTAATCGACACCTGCCGGTACCGGTTCCACCGGCGTCTTGCCGATGGTGTTGCGCGCCTTGAAGCACAGTCCGCGCGCCATGTAGATTTCGCCAAACTCGCCGTCCTTCATCTTCTGCACGGCTTCCTGCAATGCGGGCGACGAGCGGCTCTGGCTGCCCATCTGGACCATGCGGTTATATTTGCGGGCCGCGGCCACGATCTGGCGCGATTCGAAAACGTTGTGCGAGCATGGCTTTTCGACGTAGACGTCTTTGCCGGCCTGGCACGCCCAGATGGTCTGCAGCGTGTGCCAGTGGTTGGGAGTGGCGATCGAAACGGCATCGATGTTCTTGTCCTCAAGAACCTTGCGAATGTCCCGCATCATCGGGACGGCCTTTTTGTCGCGCTTCTGCAATTGGCCGATAAAGCGTTCGGCGTGGGAATCGTCGACATCTACCAGCGCCGCCAGTTCGACGTTCTTCTGCGATGTCCATGCGCTCATGTGGCTGCTGCCGCGTCCGCCGCAACCGACCACGGCAACCCGCACAGTGTCGTTAGCGCTCTTCTGCGCCTTCACGACCTGGGTTGCAGCGGCAGCCGCTGTACTCATAAAAAAATAACGCCTGTTCATGGGTCTCCTTCGCGCGGCCAACGAAGCCGCCGCTGCATGTCATTATACAGCGCTGATTGTGGTTAGCGGGAAGGCGCGAGCCGCCGGAATTCCATCTTGCGCAGTCCGGCTTGCGTGCCGTAGGAGGAGAAGCCCAAGGGGATGGAGAGGTCGTCTTCGCCGATGCGCAGGCCGACCGTGCGGCCTTCAATATCGGCATCGATGATCAGCACCTCATCGATCCAGCCGCGAATCCGGTTCTCGGTCACTTCTAACCGGAACGCATACCAGCGGCCTTTTTCGAATTCGACCTGTGTGGAGGTGTCGTTTTCGGAGGCGTCGTCATGATCGAGATTGGAGAGGCCGACCACTGTGCCGCCCCATCCGCCGTTGACCCATGTGCAATAGGAATCACCAACCGGAAAGGTGATGCCGGCGAAGAAATCGTTCCCGTTCATGCGCACGGCTTCAAAACGGATCTCGTAGCCCGATTTCGGAAATTCGCCGGTCCAGTTGATGCCGGTCTGGTGGCCTTTGCCGAGAATGACGGAGCCGTCCTTCATTTCGACCTTGCCGTGTCCGCTGAATTCGGTCTCTTTCCAGCCGTTCAGTGACTTGCCATCGAACAGCGAAGTCCATTGGACGGATTGTGCTGAGGCTGCGGCGGCCAGGGCAAGAATGAGAAGGATGCGCGCGATCATCGCCATTGCTCTATTCTATTGGAATCCGTTTGGATTCACCTGCTCCAGAAGTTAAGCAGCCGGATCGATTTCCACGACACCGGCAAAACTGGATGGCTCCGGAATGGAGAGGCCTTCTTCGCGCAATGTCTCTAAGTGGAATTCGATTCCCTCGTGAATAAGTTGTTCAGTTTCCTCTCGAGAATCGCCTACCGCAATCACGCCCGGAAGATCGGGAACATATGCTCCCCAGGATGCTGGCCCTTTTTCGTAGATAACCGTATATTGCATCACTTGCCTTCCTTCCTGTCTTCCAATCCTGCGCTGCGGAAAATCGCCTTCAGTGTTCCAATGGGGATGTCTTTTGCAGGATGTCCTGCAACTGTGACAACCGTGCCTTTTTCCGGATGTTGAAACTGGCGATGGCTGCCTCGCATTGCCTTTAGCCGCCAACCTGCGGCTTCAAGCCGGTGGACAAGATCTCTGACCTTCACCAATCACATGATACCTCCTTCAAATCCCACGGCGCCTCTGCCTGCCAATAGCCACTCCGCAATGTGGGCTTTACCCTATGAGCGATTGTTTCCCCAGAAAGCGCGTTGACTGGCCGTGCGGAGTTTGGCACATGGTTAACATGTCCAGGACCACCAGTAAGAGCATCATTCCCATAGAGCAGGTGGCCGCCAAAATCCATGTGGTAAGAAATGAGAATGTAATGCTCGACTCCGCTTTGGCTGAACTCTACGGCGTCGAAACTGGTCACCTGGTGAGAGCCATGAAGCGCAATGAAGACACGAGCGTGGACACACTCATCTAAGAGGATACGCATGCCAGCAAGTTGTCTTTGGCCAAATCAATAAACCGGATCGCCTTCTCGCGGCTGACAGAAGGGAATCCAGCCAGGAAATCATCCAGTGTTGAATTGCCTTCGATGTGATCGATCAGTGTTTTCACCGGAACTCGAGTCCCCTTGAAGCAAGGTTCTCCGCTCATCCGGTCCGGATCGGACCAAACAATGGTTTCCAGGAGTGCTTTCTGGTCAGCCGTCATATCCTCAAAGTAACCTAACCAGCTACAAATCGGCAAGCTCTTCATCGTTGCGTTCTGCGCAATTCGCTATCATCGCATCGCGCATAGCTGGTATCCTCGGTAAAGGAATGACGCCGCAATTGAACGTCGCGGTGGTCGCCGAGAAACCCTCGGTGGCGCGCGACATTGCGCGGGTGTTGAAAGCGACCCAGCAGGGCCAGGGCTATCTGCATGGCAACGGTTACGTTGTCACGTGGGCGATTGGGCACCTCGTCGCGCTCCCGCAACCACAAGACATACGGCCCGAATGGCGCTCCTGGCGCCGCGAACTGCTGCCGATGCTGCCCCATGTCTGGCCGCTCGCGCCCGTCGAAGAGACCAAAGACCAGTACGAAGTCGTCCGCAAAATCATCACCTCCGCCCGCATCGGCGAGATCGTCTGCGCAACGGACGCTGGCCGCGAAGGCGAGCTCATCTTCCGCTACATCTATGAAGCCGCGGGCAGCGACAAACCTGTCCGCCGCCTGTGGATCTCCTCGCTCACGCCCGATGCCATACGGGACGGCTTCGCCAAACTCCGCGACAGCCACAACTACGACAACCTCGCCGCAGCTGCAAAAGGCCGAAGCCGGGCCGATTGGCTAGTCGGACTCAACCTTTCGCGCGCCTACACCTTGGCCTGCGATCAGGAATACTCCGTCGGCCGCGTCCAAACCCCCACGCTCGCGATGGTGGTGGATCGCGAACTCGCCATCCGCGCCTTTGTCCCCGAAGACTACCTGTTCGTAGTCGCCAAGTTTTCCCCGGCCGAAGGCCAGAGCTACGACGGGGTCTGGTTCCGCCCCGGCGTCGAGCCGATGGACGCCGCCAAGAAACTCCCGTCCGATGGCGAGGAGGCCGGCGTCATCGCCGAACGCACCCGAGCAGGCGTGGCCCACATCGAGTCGATCGAAGCGCAGACCAAGCGCATGTCGCCGCCACTGCTCTACGACCTCACCGAACTGCAGCGCCATGCCAACCGCCTGTTCGGCTTCAGCGCCAAGCAGACGCTCGACGTCGCACAGGGCCTCTACGAAAAGCACAAGCTCATCAGCTATCCCCGCACCGATAGCCGCCATCTCTCGGCCGACATCGCCGTCACGCTGCCCAAAGTCATCAACGCCATCAAGCCCGAATACGACGAGAAGCTCATCGCCCCCGGCACCGGCGAGCGCCCGTTGAGCAAACGCTACGTGGATGACACCAAGGTCTCCGACCACCACGCCATCATCCCCACCGGCGTCAATCCGCGCAACATCAATATGACTCCCGATGAGCGCAAGATCTTCGATCTCATCAGCCGCCGCCTGCTCGCCGCCTGGCATGAAGATCACATCTGGAGCGTCACCACCGTCATCACGCTCGTCAAGAACGAAGCTGCCAACACCGAGGATCGCTTCCACTCCAGCGGCACTCTCATCCAGCAGGAGGGCTGGAAGGTCACTGACCTCGGCTCCGGCAAAGAGAAGAAGCGCAAGAAGCCGAAGGAAGGCGAAGCCTCCGACGATACCGAAGACGAGTCCGGCACCGTGCTCCCGCCCATGCTCGAGCGCGACCAGCCGCAAAACGTGCTCGACGTCGATACCG
>Ga0118677_10007160_pt1 | contig 18538 bp, 14 predicted proteins | sample AliMusrvi5mmetaG_FD_86154 | JGI IMG/M metagenome (GOLD analysis project Ga0118677, IMG submission 86154) | reverse complement strand
GAACGCGCGCAAGCGGGCCAAGGTGGCGGTGGCCAGCGCACGATTACGGGACATCAATCCGGAGTTGATCATCGATGCGCGCGAGGCATTTTTTCATACCGACACCGCGGAGGAATTGCTGGCGCCGCCGCTGGATTTCGTCATCGACGCCATCGACAGTCTGGGGCCGAAATGCGAGTTGCTGGCGCAGTGCGCCGAACGCGGGGTGCCGGTGATCTCCGCGATGGGCGCTGCCGCGCGCACCGATCCGACGGCCTTGCGCATCGGCAGCATATGGGAGACGGAGGGCTGCCCGCTGGCGCGCAAGGTGCGCCGAACATTGCGCAAGCGTGGCATCACCGCCGAGATCCCGGTCGTGTCCTCCAGCGAACCACCGTGCGCGACCTTCGATCCCACATCCCTCGGCGAACAAGCGGAAGACTATTACCGGCGTGGCCGCGCCCGCCGCGTGCTGCCGAGTATGGGCATGTTGCCGGGCATGGTGGGGTTGCTGGCGGCGAATTACGTGGTTCAGCGACTGGTGACCGGCTCACGCGATGTCGCCAGCATCGGTTGTAAGAATGCGCCGGTGTGACTGCCCGCGGTCTGCGCCACTTCCTCCGGGGTGCCGCTGGCGACGATCTCGCCTCCACCGTCGCCGCCTTCGGGACCGAGATCAATGAGATAGTCCGCCTGTTTGATCACGTCCAGGTTATGTTCGATGACAATCACCGTATTGCCGGCATCCACCAACCGCTGCAACACTCCGAGTAGTTTGTCGATATCGGCAAAGTGCAGCCCGGTGGTCGGCTCATCGAGCAGATAGAGCGTTTTCCCGGTGTCTCGGCGCGCGAGTTCAGTCGCCAGTTTCACGCGCTGCGCTTCACCGCCGGAGAGCGTGGTGGCGGATTGCCCGAGGCGGATATAATCGAGCCCCACGTCGGCCAGCGTCTTAAACTTGCGGCTAATCTTCGGGATATTCTCGAACAGCTTCACCGCTTCGCCCACTGTCATGCGCAACACATCGGCAATCGTCTTCCCCTTGTAGTGCACTTGCAACGTCTCGCGGTTGTAGCGCGCCCCGTGGCACACCTCGCACGGCACATAAACATCGGGCAAGAAGTGCATCTCGATTTTGATGATGCCGTCGCCTTTGCAGGCTTCACAGCGCCCGCCTTTCACGTTGAAGGAGAAACGCCCGGGCTTGTAGCCGCGCACCTTGGCTTCCGGTGTCTGCGCGAACAACGTGCGGATGAGGTCGAATACGCCGGTGTAGGTGGCCGGATTGGAGCGCGGCGTGCGTCCGATCGGCGATTGATCGACGTCGATCACCTTATCCAGATGCTCCAGCCCGCGAATTTCCTCGTGCTTGCCCCAGAGCGTGCGCGCACCATGCAGCCGATGGATGAGCCGTTTATAGAGAATGTCTTCCATCAGCGTGGATTTACCGCTGCCGGAGACGCCGGTGATTGCCACGAATAATCCGAGCGGAATCTTCACGTTCAGGTTCTTCAGGTTGTGCTCGCTGGCGCCGCGAATCTCCAGGTGTTTCTCGCGCGGTTTCCGCCGCTTTTCCGGGATGGCAATCCGCCGCACGCCGGTCAGATATTGCCCGGTCAGCGACTGCTCGCAGGCCATTACTTCCGCCGGCGTGCCGGCCACCACCACCTGCCCACCGTGCTCGCCGGCGCCGGGGCCGATATCCACCACGTAATCCGCCGCGCGGATGGTATGCTCGTCATGCTCGACGACGATGATGGTGTTGCCCAGGTCGCGTAGGCGCACCAGCGTCTGGATCAGCCGATCGTTGTCGCGCTGATGCAATCCGATCGATGGCTCGTCGAGGATATAGAGTACGCCCATCAACCCGGAACCGATCTGGGTCGCCAATCGAATGCGCTGCGCTTCACCGCCGGAAAGCGTGCAGGCGGCGCGGTCAAGGGTGAGGTAATCCAGTCCCACGTTGTTCAAAAAACCCAGCCGGGTGCGGATTTCCTTCACCACCTGATGGGCGATAATCCCTTCGCGCTCGCTCAACGGCAAGTTGGCAAACCAGGCGCCGGCGGTGCCGATGGAGAAGCCGCTGACTTCCGCAATCGAGCGCCCGTCAAGCGTCACCGCCAGCACTTCCGGCTTCAGCCGGCGGCCATTGCACGCCGGACAGGGTTTCACCCGCATGAACTGTTGCAGCGTCTCGCGATTGTCTTCGCTGGTCGTCTCGGTAAATTCTTTCGTCATCAGCCCGACCACGCCCGGCCAGCGCGCGTCATAGACGTGCATGCGTCCCACCGTGCTGCGATATTTCACCCGGAATTTTCGCTCATCGCCGGCGCCGTGCAGGAGGATCTCCCGCGCTTCTTCGCTGAGTTTTTCCACCGGGGTATTCATATCGATCCCCAGATTCTCGCAGGCGGAGGTGAGCATGGCGAAATACCAGCCGCGAATACCGCGCCAGGGCAAGATGGCGCCCTCGTTCAGCGAAATTGACATGTCGGGGATAATTAAATCTTCGTCCAGCTCGTTTTTTGTGCCGAGACCGGTGCATTCCGGGCAAGCGCCATAGGGACTGTTGAAGGAAAACATGCGTGGCGCGAGTTCCTCAAAACTGATGCCGCAGTTGAGGCAAGCCGCGCTTTCGCTGAACACCAGTTCCTCGCCATCGACGACCTGCACGCTGGCGATGCCCTGCCCGATCTTCAGCGCCGTCTCCAGCGATTCGGCGAGGCGCGAGCGCATGCCGGCTTTCACCACCACACGGTCCACCACCACTTCGATGGTGTGTTTCTTATAGCGCTCCAGCTCGATCTCCTCGCTCAGATCGTGCACGGCGCCATCGACGCGCGCGCGCACGAACCCCTGGCGACGGACATCGTCGAGGATGGCTTTGTATTCCCCTTTGCGTCCGCGCACCACCGGGCCGAGGATGAGTAATTTTGTGCCTTCCGCCATCCCTTCCACCTGGTCGACGATTTGCTCCAGGTTTTGCGCGGCGATCGGCGCGCCGCATTGGTGACAGTGCTGCTTGCCGATGCGCGCGTAGAGCAGGCGCAGATGATCGTAGATTTCCGTCACTGTGCCGACGGTGGAACGCGGGTTGCGGGTGGTCGATTTCTGGTCGATGGAGACCGCCGGCGAGAGGCCGTCGATGGAGTCGAGGTCGGGTTTATCCATCTGTCCGAGAAACTGGCGCGCGTAGGCGGACAGCGATTCGACATAGCGCCGCTGCCCTTCGGCATAGATGGTATCGAACGCCAGCGACGATTTCCCCGAGCCGGATAATCCGGTAATGACGACGAGTCGGTCGCGCGGAAGGTCGATGTCGATATTCTTCAGATTGTTTTCCCGCGCTCCGCGGATGCGTAGTTGATCGTTAGCCATGATGGTACCGGACGTGCGTTTTGCGGTGTATTATAACACATTTGTGTGCGTGTTGTCGCGATTTCGGGTGTCGGGTGTCAGGTTGGGTAAGGTGGAAACACCTTTAGGAGCACGGCGGCGCTTTAGCCAAGCAAGCACCCGTTCCGGTATTTCTGGCGCGCGAGCGTCCCCGCGAGCCCTCCGGTTGTTCTGGCGCGCGAGCGTCCCCGCGAGCATATCGGTGGTTGAGTAGACTACGGAAGGTCGTATCGAAACCACCGGAGTGCTCGCGGGGACGCTCGCGCGCCAGAAATACCGGAACGGGTACAAACAGACATACCAAAGCGGCGCTGTGGCGCCGCATTCCATAGTTACGCGGGCGTTGCCGTGGGCGGCACGAAGACGCGGGTGGCTAATTCGCGATCGATCATGAAGAGACCGTTGCCTTCGCCGCCGATGAGTTTGAGTTGTCGCAACACCGCGTCGGCGTTGGCTTCCTCTTCCACCTGCTCGTTGACGAACCAGTCGAGGAAGGTGGCGGTGGCGTGATCACGTTCTTTGATCGCCAGGTCCACCAGATTGTTGATGAGCGCGGTCACTTTGCCTTCATGCTCCAGCCCATCGGCAAACGGCGCGGTGGGTGAAGACCATTCCGTCTTTGGACCGTCGATCGGTTGCAAATTGATATGCCCGCCGCGCGTGTTCACATAGTCGTAGAACTTCATCGCGTGCATCAATTCTTCCTGCGCCTGCACCCGCATCCAGTTGGCGAAGCCGGGTAGATTCAGCGACTGGTAATACGCGGACATCGACAGGTAGAGGTAGGACGAATAGAGTTCCGCGTTGATCTGCTCGTTGATCGCCGTCTGCATCTTTTTGCTAATCATCGCTTACGCTCCTGACCACAGGCCGTGCAGGTTGCAATGCTCACGCGCAGTCACCTGGTCGGCCATGACCGGGAAGGTGGCTTCCGGCGCCTGGCCGGGCGCGAGATATTGGCGATAGACTTTGCCATCCGCGAGCAATTCGATCCACTCGATGAAGTGCTTTTCTTCCATCGGATGGGCAATGCTGCCGACGCGCACGGTGATGCCAGTCGCGGTCTTCTCGATGACCGGCACGTGCTTCTCACGCGAGGCATCGACGGTATTGACGGTGAGCAGGGTCATCGGATCGCCGCAGCAGGACAACGTGCCCCCACCGCCGCGCAGCACTTCGACCATTTGACCACAATGTTGACAGGTATAGACCTGGAAGCGTTCGGACATGATGTGTTCCTTTCTACCAACAGCTTTAAACAGCTTATTTTGCCCAACAGTTTACGTTGACAGTTTTGGCAACCGCCGATTACGCCGAATAACATTCGCTAATCTGCGAAATCCGCGGTTAAGAGCCTAAGCAACCTACCAATTCTCCGCCAGCATCTCGAAATAGGCTTGCGGGTGGGCGCAGGCAGGGCAGGCTTTCGGGGCATCGGCGCTTTCATGCAGGTAGCCGCAGTTCCGGCAACGCCAGACGGTCGGCGCGGCTTTGGCGAAGACGGTACCGGCTTCGATGTTCGCCGCAAATCCCAGATAACGCGCCTCATGCTGCTTTTCCGCGACGGCAATCGCGTCAAAGATGGTTGCGATGTTCGAGAAGCCTTCTTCGCGGGCGATGCGGGCAAACTCGGGATACATCGACGTCCACTCGTGGTTTTCACCGCCGGCGGAGCCTTGCAGGTTCTCGAGCGTGGTACCGATTTTGCCGGCCGGGAATGCGCCGGTAATCGTGACTTCGCCACCTTCGAGCAGCTTAAACAGGCGCTTGGCGTGTTCCTTCTCCTGGTTGGCCGTCTCTTCGAAGGCATCGGCGATCTGCGCGTAGCCTTCTTCGCGAGCTTTGCCGGCAAAAAACGTGTAGCGATTGCGTGCCTGGGATTCCCCGGCGAATGCCGCCATCAAATTATTCTCGGTTTGCGTCCCTTTCAGGGTCGCGGGTCGTGTAGTCATAGTTCGTTGCCTCCTGAATGTATCGTTTCCGGAGAGGAGGACGTTTCCTCCTCGGTTGCCTGTTGCGCAATGCAGTCGGCACAGAGACCGAACAGCATGATGTCATAGCGAACGGTTTGGAATCCAGCGGGCAGATAGGCTCCCCAGCAGTCGTCATGCGGGACGTGCAGGTCATACAGCGCGCCGCAGCCCGTGCAGTAGGCGTGGGCGTGCGGCGTGCAATTGGCGTCGCAACGCAATCCTGCTTTGCCGGGATGCAGATCGACGATCAATCCGTGCTTAATGAGCGTGGCGATCGTGTTATACACCGTCGCCAGCGAAATGAGCGGGAAGCGCCGCCGTGCCGCATCGAAGACTTGATCGACCGTGGGATGGGTGGTATTACCAACCAACACGTCGATCACCGCCAGCCGCTGTGGGGTAATGCGGATGTCCGCCTGTTTCAGTACCGATTTTGCTATTGCGTGATTCAACATGAGTTTTTACTTTAGAAAGCTTCTAATCGTTCGTTGGTGGGATTGTAGCGGCATTGGAGAGAACTGTCAATACCGTAGGGAAAAGAAGCGGTTGGTTTTCAGGGGGGCAGCGCCTTTTGTCTGAACCTAGATGAGAAGGATGGAAAGATTGGCTTGATTGTTTCGCATGGTAAGTAAAAAAAGTAATCGTTCCGGTCCTCTGGCGCGCGAGCGTCCTCGCGAGCACTCCGGTGGTTTCGATACGACCATCCGAAGTCTACTCAACCACCGAAGTGCTCGTGAGGACACACGCCCCAGGGAAGCCGGAACAGTTACTGAAAAAGATCATGGGCATCCTACCATCCTTCCCATCATGGTTCAGACAAACGCCGACGCCCTCCGGCATACACCGGAGGGCGTCGAGGAGGTGATGTGTTTACGTGAGCGCTATGGCAGCGCGGAACTGATGGCCAAGCCGGAATAGCCGTTGAAGATCAATCGGAATTTCATCCCGGCCGTCCAGTTCGTACAGCGCACCAGGAAATAGCTGATGCCTTTGGGAATTTTCACGGTACCGGTGACCGGCGTGAAACCTGATTGTACATTGGTGACATTCGATAAGACCGGCGTGGTATTGACCGTGCCGTTCATCCAGACTTTGCCGAGGTCATCCACATCGAGTTCCATGACGGTGGCACTGCCATATTGATCGACCGGCGAGAACACATAAGCGGCGGCATAGGTCGTCTGAAATTGGCAGGAGGCGTTATAATTTTTCGGCGCCATCATTTGGAAAACGCCGGCCGAATCCGGCACTTTGGTCCAGGTAGTAAATGTTTGCGCGGTACCGGTGTCCGAGGCATTGGCGCCGGTGATCACCGAATATGTTGTTCCTGAAACAGTTTCGCTTTTGTTCGGCGCCAGATCGCCCGCTTCGGGTGACGCGTCGGCCATCAGTTGGGAGAAGGCACGCTCACCGCCGAGGTAGTCGGTCGCCATCACGTTCGGCGCTTTACTGGTATCCGTGCCATCACCGATCGCGACACTGTCCACGGTATAACTCGGCGAAGCGCCCTGCACGACACCATACGGGCCGGCGATCAGCCAATCCGAGACGTCGGCCACGCCGGATGACAGCGCGATAAAACCGTCCGGTTGCTGCAATTGTCCGGTGAGGGCCCCATTGCTATCAACCGCCGGTGGCGTCAACAGCGGGAAAGCGCCGCAGGTGAAGCGTCCGGCCTGCGCGGCATTTTTGGTATAGATGCACGACCCATCCAAACGGCTGAAGATCGCTCCACCCGAATGGCGTCCCATATCGGCAGCGACCGTCAACAGATCGGACGAATCGCACGTGCAGATGAGAGCCGAGGGCTTCGAAACCAAATCCTGGCGGGTATTGGTGAGATAGTAGTTGAAGCCAAACGAGGATTTCGGATTCGCCGACTCCGGACAGGTGTAGACTGCTGAACTCAGCGTCAAGTCTACCTGCCAATTGGTGCTGGGGAAGCGTCCCTCGTGGTCATGCGCGTAGATGGCCACCGCAAGGGCAATCTGGCGCTGATTATTGAGGCAGGTGGTACGCTGTGCCGCCTTACGTGCTGAGCCGAACACGGGGAACAAAATAGCCGCCAATATGGAGATGATCACCATGACGGTCAATAACTCAACCAGGGTAAAGCCGGCAGACCGGCGTATGTGCTGAGACTCCATTTACTCTACCTCCCGGAAATGTCCATCTTTGGTGTTTGAACCATCTCGGCAGAAAAAGTTTCAATGCTCTATGTCGGTTCGCCTACAGATGGAGGTTAGTTATCTGTAATACCCGAGAACGCGACGCAGAGTTGCATGCCCGTCGACCGGGGGAATATTGACGGAACCGGCGGCTTTCCGTACAATCATCGTATACCTCGCGTGCCCGGGTGGCGGAATGGCAGACGCAGCGGACTTAAAATCCGCCGGTAGTAATACCGTGCGAGTTCGACTCTCGCCTCGGGCACCAGTTTTACGCGCACAAATCTCCTCCAGCAATCACCAATATGCATCATCTGCCGGTCGGATTGACGCTATTTCAGCAAATTCCTGGTTGTCGGGATCCGATAGAGATGGTTCTTCCCGGATCAATCCGGGGCCTGGGAGGGACAGTCCCCTTAGAGGCCGACGCCTGTCGCACCCCATGATTACTGATAGGATCAGCGCCGATGAACGCAACTGGTTTGAGAATAGGGTGGCACTGTCACCCTCTCTTCCCGATCAGCGGCTACGCTGGTAAAAGAGCGGGGCAAGTTTATTTTCACGGCAGTGCGCCATGGCGGGTGGGGACGATCCACCAGCTGGTTACCTTCCTGTATTCACCCCGCAAATTCTCGCCGGCGGTGCTACTACTCCCGCGCACTGAGCTCCACATACAGCGCGGGCAGCGCAAACGCCATGATACCCATGAAAAACAGCCCCGGGATAATAAGGCAAACAAGACCGACCATCTCCAGCAGGGAAAAGAGAATCCCGATCCCGATCAACTGCGGTCGCTGGCCTTCGGTCAGTTCGTCACTGCGGCGAAACGCATCCATCACCCCATAACCTTCGACGATCGCATAACCGGCAAACAACCAGCGCGAGGCCGCGTAAATGCTCAATCCGATGGAGCACAGCACGGCAATGACCATAATCCCGATCCCCGCGGCTCCCAGCGCACTAAACAGTTGGCCGGCGTCATGCGAAGTGGTCGCGGAATGCAGGGAGGCCAATCCCACCGTCGCAATTATGATCAGGAGTCCGAGCAGAATGGGAACTGCCGCCACAATCGCAATTACGAATCGCATCCCCCACAGCCCGATCCAATTGCCCCATTCGGCAAATCCGCTGAATAGGTCGCTGATGTCCGGTTGCTGTCGAGTCGCCCCCTTTAATAAGAATCGGGAAAACCCGCCTTTGATCGCCTCATACACCAGAATGGAATAAAACATACCGACATATGGTATACAGCCCGGTAAGGCTAATACGAACAGCAGTAGTGCCGCACCGATCGTCAAGCCCATATACTCGCGAAACGACTCCCATCCTGCGGATAACGCATAGCCGAAGCTGATCTCCACGGGCGCAGCTGACGCCGGCGTGGAATATGCCGGATTGGCACGAATATTCGGAGTCGGAGGAAGGTAACCGGACGGGGGTGGGGCATAAACGGCCGGTGGCGCTTCGACAGGGGGCGACGACGCATAGGCGGAAGGTGGGGGAGCCGCGGATGCGCGCGGTGCTTGCTGGGCGATCGGCATGCCATTGCACCCCAGCGTCGCACACTGCCCTGCCGCTTGCCAGCAGGCCACATGGTACTGTTTGCCGCAGGTAGAGCACACGAGATATTCCGTGCCCGCCTCGATCGGCAACCGGCATGACGTGCAGATTCCGGTGGAAACCGTAGTCATCTGCGATACCTCCAGTATTGATCCGGGCGCTCAATCGCCCGGTGATCCTGATAAATATACCTTTTGATGACAAGTGAAAATATCCTGCCAGTAGAATAAGAATATTTTAGCGCCTTGTTTCTTACGTGACCAGCAGGCTATGTGCCGGACAAACCGTTGAAGAGCACCGAGACATTTCAATCCGCCTCTCAGAGGCTGTCTGAAAAGTATCGGTGCCGGGCTGCTGAGGCGATTTTTGTCTCCCGCAAGGCACCTTTCCGTAGTCATATGCGGACATATTACGGAGGAAAGGTAACGCCGCGGGGGGCAAGACGCAGGCGGTCGGAGACCTAAAAGCGTCCAGCAGGCCGGTGCCGAGACTTTTCAGACAGCCTCTCAGGTTTCTCTCGCACCCGCAGGTGGAATGCTACCAATAGAGCGGAGATACGGTGATGGATGCAATATATGATGTCGTAATAATCGGCGGCGGTCCGGCGGGAAATACCGCGGCCTTGTATACCGCCCGGGCGGAGTTGCGCACGCTGGTGCTGGAGAAGCCGGGCCGGTCGGGCGCGCTGGCGTCGACCGAGCACCTGGCCAATTATCCTGGCGTGCCGGGACCGGTGACGGGCAGCGCGTTGGTGGCGACGATCAGGCAGCAGGCGGAAGCGTTTGGCGCGGATTATAGCGCCGGGACGGTCATCAGTGTCGATCTCGGCAGCGATCCACGCGCCGTCTTCACCAATGAGGGGAACTACTACCAGACGCGCGGGGTGATTATCGCTACCGGCGCGCTGGAACGGCAGGCGAAGATTCCCGGCGAAGAGGAATTCCTCGGTCGCGGCGTGAGCACCTGCGCCACGTGCGACGCACCCTTTTATCGCGGTAAGACGGTGATTATCGCCGGCAATGACGACAGCGCGGGTGAGGAATGTTTGGCGGTGGCGCGCTTTGCCGCCGCCAGCCTGCTGATGACCCCCACCCTGCCGCCGCGCATTTCGCCGGACATGCTGGCCGTGCTGGCCGCGCACCCGGTGGTCTCGATCAACCATGGCTGGCGCTTGCGCGAAATCCTCGGCGACGATCGCTTTCGTGCCGCGCGCTTCCAAACGCTGCAGGCGGAACAGATAGTGCCGGCGGACGGTATCTTCGTGCTGCTGGGCGGCGCCAAACCGAGCACCGGCTTTCTCCGTGGCCAGTTATCGTTGGACGCCGAGGGCGCCATCCTCACCAATCCCGATCATTCCACCACCATCCCGCGTGTCTATGCCATCGGCGACGTGGCCGCCGGGCATGTCAAACAGGCGATCGTCGCCGCCGGCGAAGGCTGCGTGGCCGCGCTCGCAATCGAAAAAGAGCTCCGTGGACGACAGAAACTGTCGTTGGACTATCATTAGCAGTGGGCTGCGGCGGGAACGGTCTGCTGGGAAGGCGGTCCATCGCATTGGTTGCATCGTATTTTTGTCGTGAAGCTGTTCCCGCGTTGGTGGGCAAACCGGGTTACACTGGAATGCGTATTGAGGAGGGGCAGTGGGATGAATGGCTTTATCACCACGGAACAGTTGGCAGCCCGCCTGGACGGCACCGGTCTCCGCGTGCTCGATCTGCGCGGGGGATTTGCGATCTATCAGGAAAACCATATTCCCGGCGCGCAATTCCTGCATATTGAAACGCTGCGGATGAGCGAGCACGGGGTGCCGTGCAAAATGCACGCGCTGCCGGTGCTGGGGAGTATTTTCGGACGGCTGGGCATCCATCGCGAAACGCCGGTGGTTGCTTATGCCACGCGTCCGCTCGATCATATCAGCGCCACCTACACCGTCTGGTCGCTGGCGGTGACCGGCAATACCCGGGGAATCGTGCTCGATGGCGGGATGAACCGCTGGACCGCCGAGGAACGCCCGCTGACACAGCAATACCCCGATGTTTCCGAGACCTGCTACCAGGTCGATTTCGACGAGTCCATCTTTGCCGATCTGCACTACGTCGCCGAAAAACTGGACGATCCCGGGGTGGTGCTGGTCGATTCACGCACGCGCGGGCAATATGACGGCACGGCGGGCACCACCATGCGCCTCGGTCACCTGCCGGGCGCGATCCTGCACAATTACATCTGGGATTTTCATCCCGATGGCACGTATTTACCGCTGCCGGCATTGCGCGAACGCTACCGGCGCGCGGGCATTGTGCCGGAGAAGGAAATCATCACCTATTGCGTGACCGGGCGCGAAGGCTCGGCCATCTGGTTCATGCTGAAATGCCTGCTCGGGTATCCCCGTGTCCGCCTCTACCAGGCCAGCCTCTCCGAATGGGCCGCGCATCCTGAATTGCCGATGATCAACGGCGGTGAACCAGGTCTGCGCCACGCCGCGTGATAGTAGGCACGAGCAAGTTCCCCCCGGCCATACATGGCTGACCTGTATACATATCTTTTTTACTCTCCCGAAGGGAGGAGAAGCCGCTAGCCACGGGTGAAGCGCAGCGGAACCCGTGGGACGGTGTCCGATGCTAGCTTCCAGTCCCGAAGAACGATAGCCGGGTAACCACCACCGCTATCGAGTTGAAAAATAGTTACCGGATAACCAGCATGTCAATCCGTGTAATCCACGTAATCCCTGTTCCAACCAGTACTGATCACACAAATCCTATACATCGCCAGCGACAGCGCGCTGGCAACGGCCTGCTGACCAGTGCCTAAACGGTCACCAGCATGGCAATCCGTGTAATCCACGAAATCCCTGTTCCAACCAGTGCCAATCACACAAATCCTGTATATCTTAAGTAACGGCATGATTACCGGAGACTGAACGGAATCCCAATATGTTACCCCAACCATCCTACGGATTCCGTAGCGTTACCCCCATGGCAAGCAGTCCATCTCCCTCGGGGAATACAAAGATGTGATTAAGAACAGCTATCCATGGCCGGGCTACCCGATCGCGCCGGATACATCCGGCTTGCGGACGATTCACCATAATCTGATAATGAAGCCAGGTTCGTCTCCACCGAGTCAGCCCACCATAGCGATATTTATTTGGCAAAGAGCATAATATTACTACCGCGCATGACGCTTTTGTAGCTTGGCGGTAAATCGCCAGGCGATTGAGCTATATCCTCGAAAAGGGGCAACTTGTTCATCTAATCTAACAAGCCCCATTTATGGGGCGTATCTCAATAGCCCCGGCATTGATGCCGGGGGTCGGAACACGAAAGGGCACGGTAATAATACTAATAATGCATAGCGAAGTAATATCCTATCCTGCTTATCCTAAAAATAATCCTGTGCATCCTGTGAATTCATCGTCTGCGATCATGTGCGATAGTAATAATAAGGACGTGGCCAATAGGTACAAGCACGCTGAATCGCGCTCAATAACAGCTAATCATGTAATCCCACGCATCATCTTGCCAGCCAACCGGCAGATCTCTTCCGCCACGTGAAGGGTAAAATGGCAGGCGCCGTGTTGATCGGTGCGTAAAAACGAGTTGGCTTCATACAGGATGAGACCGGCGAAACGGCCATCGGCGGCGACGCGGAGGGCTTCCTCGCGGTACCAGGCGTCCTCGCTGAAGAGGTGATGATTGAAGCTGATGGGCAGGTGATGCTCCCGGCAGGCGGAAACTAACTCGGCGCCGAACGGATCGGTGAGCATGTCGGCACGGTGATGATAGGCGCGGAGCACGGCTTCGTCCAGTAATCCTTCCGCCACCCAGCGTTGCCAGTCAAAGCGCAGATTGGCCGGATAGGCCAGCGCGCGGCAGGCGGGGGGCGTGGGACGGAAGTGATCCATATTCAAGTGGTAGCGCAAGCGCACGCCGTGGTGTGCCAGCAGCGTTTTGGCCTGCCGCAGGAAATGGGTGTAGGCATCTCCGCGCACTCGCGCCACTTCGCCGGTCAGTTCCACCCCTGGACGACACTGCGCCAGCACGACCGCGTTGAAGCCGTAGGCTTCCGGCTCATCGGTGTGCGTGCAATGGTTCTCCTCGCGGATATCGATGCCATCGACCCCGGCGGCAATCATCTCGCGCAGGCAATCGAGCCAGTATACCTGCACCGCCGGCTCCGTCTCGCACAATGCCGCGGGCAAGGTAGCATTTTTCCCCCGCGCGAAGGCAATCACACCGTCCCGCCCGTTGCCGTTGGGAGCATCGAGCGCGGTGACCGAGCGGCCCCAGCCATAGTCGAAAATGAGACCCCACTCGCGAAAATTCACCTGGCTGGACAACCAGCACCCGGCGCCGGTGGCGATGACCCCGGGTATGTCGCGCTGCTCGGTATCCAGCGCGGTCAGCAACGCCGTCCCACTGTGGGTAAAGTCCGGCGGGCCTTCGGTGAAATCGGTGGTCACGAGCACATAGGGATCATCAAGACGGAAGCCGGAGAGGGTCAGGACGCGCACCGGATCACCCCGGCGGGTCACGAGGGCACCGGCATGATCGTAGCTGTCGCGCGCGGCCGGTTCTACGCTTTCCGTGCAGGTGAACGGCACCTGCGCCCGCGTGTAGCGATAGTTGTGGCTGCTGGTCCAAATCTGCAGATGATCTGCATTGACGCGCGTAGGAGCCGCGTCGCGTTTAGTGAGCCGTAAGGCATGGATGGCGGCATCATGGGTAGGGAGATCGTCCGTGTGTCGTTGCAGGCGCAGTGCGGGGTGGTCGCGCACGAAGGGATCGAGTGCTGCCAATTGACCGCCGATATGCGGCAGCAATCCGTAGCTCCGGGCATCTGCTGTCCCGTCCGGGATGACCATCGAGACGCCGGTCTCGTATGGCTTATAATACGCGTAGACTTCCAGTCCATAACGATGCCCGGCTTCGACCGCCGCGCGCAACGGATTACCCAGCGCGCGATAAGTCGCCTGACACTGGCGATAATCGGCCGTCCCGTCGCGCAGGTCCGGCAGCAGCAACCCACCGTGCCCGTCGCCATAATAGGCCCAGCTCACGCGCCGCACGCCAACCGCGGCCAGCGTCCGCATGACACTCTCGACGTCGCGGGCGGTCCAGACATGATTGGCCCACAAGGCATCGTCGAGGAAATCGACCAATACTTCCAGGATGAAAGCGGGTGAATTATTCATCGCAGGCTCTACCTACTGTGCAAACAGGTGCAGGTTGGTCGTCTCCTCGCCGGGGAAGACGCCTTTACGATCGACGATCATCAACAGGTTGAGGGCGCCGATCTGGTCGGTGGGCACCTGTTGGGCGGAGTAAAAATGGGTCGCCGGCACCGGTTTGGTGTCATTGTCGCAGACGAACAGATTGATGCCGAAATAATCGAGCTTGTCCAATCCCAGCGGGCGCACATCGCTCAATTTGCCGGCGAGGCAGCAATGCCAGCGATAACCGGTCGGCGTTTTCTCCCCGCCGGCGGTCACCGCATACATCAGGCGCGGGTTGACCCAGGCCACCGGCGCCACGCAGAAGCGCGGGTGATCGCGCACGGTCAACATCAAATCGGACACCTCGCGGTCCGGGTTGATATCGGCGAAACGCGCGGCGGGACGCGGATCGAGCCAGATTTGCACGCCATCGCGGGCGAAGGGCCAGTAGGTGTCCCACACCAGTTCGGAATCGAACACCTCGCCGGAAATCCACAGTTCCTTGCCAAGGTCTTCCAGCGTGTAGCGCGCCACGAGTTTGCCTTCCGGTCGCTCTTCCTCGCTGCGAATTTCCCCCGACACCGTGCCGTTGCGCATATGGAGCACGCGGGTGCGTGCCAGATCGACGATGCAGACGCGCTGGCGGGCGCCGTCGTCAAACTCCACCACCATCCGCCGATCCGTCCCCAGCGGGGTTTCCAACTCCGCCGCCGGCACCGGAATGCGCCAGTTGGTTTCGGTGGGACCGATCGTCAGCGTTTCGCTGCCGCGTGCCTTGCCCAGACTCCAACTGGCGGTCAACGAATGCGGCGCTTCCGCGGACAGCGCCAACGTCACCCCGTCGGCCGGGGTGTGCATGAAACGGCTGACCAAACGCGCTTTGAGCGCGAGTGGCGGCGCGGGGGTGATCAGGCGGCGCGTGCCGTCCAGCTTGCCGGCGAAGTTCATGTGCTGCCAGAGGGTGCGAGCGATCTGATATTGCCCGAGGCCGTTGGGATGGACGCCGTCATGCCGGACGTGCTGGTCGATGCCGAGGGTATCCTGAAAGGCTTCCATCTCCTCGGCCACCGGTACCCAGTGGCAATGTTCGGCGGCGGCGATTTCGCGAATGACATTCCCGTAGGCTTCCAGGAAGCGGCGCGTCATCGCCACGTTGAAAAAGGTGGAAAAGCGCTCATCCGTGTAGGTAGGGGTCATCAGGATCACTTCGGCGCCAAGCTGTTGATAGCGATGGACCTTTTCGGTGATATCCTTGCGAAAGGCTTCCGTCTTTTGCGTGAGATCGGGGGTAAACGACCAGTCCTGGTGGATGATATCGTTCATCCCGAGCATGATGGTGACCACGGTCGGCGTGAACGCGCGCTTCTCGGAATAATCGGAGGTGACGCCGGAAACCGCGCTATTGCCTACCATGATGTCGGCGTCCGGGTGATAGTGCTGCAGGATACGCAACGCAACCTGGCGGTAGGTGTCGATATTGGTGATGCTGTCGCCGATCAGTAACCAGCGATCGCCGTTCTTCAGAAAACACGAACCACGGTCCATTGCCGCCTCCCCTTGTCCTACTGCACCGGCCACCATTACCGCCGCGCAGAGCGCCCATAGCCACCAGCGGGCTGTGCCGCCGATATGTGTTAAGCCATGCATTGGATTGCCTTTTCAACTTAAGATATGCTTTCCGTCTCAAGTGCGAGCGGTCAGGATGACGACGCGCCCAGGGGGGCAGGCTCGCGCGCGACTTCCGGCGCGCGCCAGATATCGCGCGTCAACGGCAGCAACACCGACAACATGACCACCCAACCGGCCGCCAGTGCCCAACCAATACCAAGTGGGCCTTGCAGCAGGTAAATCGTGACTATCATCAGCCCGAGCGAGAGCATGGCCATTTGAATCTGCCGGCACACCGTCCACAGGCTGTGGCGCGATTCATAGGCGGCGATCAGCCCGACCATCGGGAACATGGAGGTGAACCCCTGCAGCTCGTTTTTGATGACGACGACGAAGCAGACGATCAACACCACCAGCGGGAATTTGATCGCGATCGCCAGTTGGCTGCGATGACCCGGTTCGTCACGTTCCGGCAATAGCCATTGCAGCAGCAGCGCCAGCAGCATCGTCCCGACCAACGCGGCCCAAAACATCTCCGGCGTATGCGGGACGCGTGATACCAGCCATTTGCCCAGCAGGACATACCCCGTCGCCGAAAGTAAAATCGCCAGCACGATCGGCAGGCGCAACTTCTGGTAGAAGAAGCGCACGCCGTGGGTATATGCGAGCAGCAGATTCAACCCGACGATATTGGAAGCGTCGATGGGCCGTCCCACCGCCAGCACCACCAACGTGAAGGGGATCGGCAGCGCCAGAATCAGCGCCTTCCACTTCGGATGGTGCAGATAGGCGATGAGCGTGCTCATCACGCTCACCATGATCAGCAGCAGGTAATCGAGCGGTGCGAAATGTGGGAGCGCCAGTGTCATTTGCCGTGATACCCCAACTTTTCCCATACCTCGCGCGCGTGGGCCACCACGGCGGGCGACGGGGCGACGATGCCGCGGATGGACGGCGGAGGTTGGCCGGGGCCGGCGTCTTCCGGGAACGGCGACCAGTGATCGTCCGCATAGGCGGCGCGCGCCGCTTCGTCGCGGAAGTCGGGAATCGACAGCGGTACGCCTTCCTGCAGGCAGGAACGCCAGCCCAGGATGCCCACCGCCGCCATCGCGACACCGCGATAGACATTCAGGTAAGGTTGTTCACCGGTGTGGATGGCGTTGGCGAAGTGGAAATTCATCCAGAAATCACCGCCGCCATGGCCGGCGCGACGGGCTAATTCGGCATGTTCGGGCCAGTCGGGAGTGTAATTGAGGTCGTTCGGGCGGCCGGTTTCGCGCAGCCATTCCTCATGATGCACGCGCACCGTGTTCCAATGATTCGGCTCCGCGGTGGCGAGATAACCGCGATCGCCATGCACCTCGTATTTCACCCGATGCACGGAATTCATCATCAAGCCCCAGATGCGGAAGACGGCGTCGTTGTCCATGCGCGCCAAAATCACGCTGCCGGCATCGGAAACCTTGGTGGTATGGGGGGTCTGCGTGCGCTCCTCGCTCATCGCGAGCGCGTTCACCCGCACCGGCATGGTGTCGGTGATATACATCAACGGCGCCAGCGCGTGCGAGCAATAATAGGTGCTGGGAATCCAGTTGCGCCAGTGCTGCAGCCCGGGGGAAATCGACAAGCGCCAGTCCTCCTCGCCGGGATGGTTGTATTCGCCCTCGGCATAGCGCACCTGGCCGAATTCTCCGGTGTGATAGAGGCGGCGCAGTTCCTGGCCGGCGGCGGAATAGGGGTAGTTTTCGGCGAACATATAGATCTTCCCGCTCTGTTCCACCGCGCGGCACAGCGCCACCCCTTCGGCCAGCGTCTTGCACGCCGCCGTTTCGCTCATCACGTGCTTGCCCGCCTGCAGCGCTTTGATGGCAAACGGCGCGTGCTGGTGGAAGTAATTGGCCAGCACCACCGCGTCCATGTCATGTTCGAGAAAGCGGTCGTAATCGGTATAGGTGGTCACGCCGTAGCGCTCCCCCACCTCGCGCAGCTTCTCTTCCCAGGTATCGCAGACCGCCACCAACTCCATCCCGACGACATCGTTAGCCGCCGCCGCGAAGCTCGATCCGCGTCCTACCCCGATCACCCCCACGCGAATTGGCCGGTGGGTTGCCGGTGTCTCAGTCATGGCTTTTCCCCTATCTGGAGGACGGCACCGCCGTGCCGTTTTTGAATCAAACTGAGGCGTAATACGAAAGCGGCGCTGCGGCGCCGCACTCCATAATTGGCCGGGGTAATGTTAGCACGATGATTGCCCGATGTCGATGCAGGGGCATAAATAAAGGATAAAAGAGATGGGTGATGCGAGAGTGTTGGCAAGTGGGTAAAAAGGTGAGAGCGAAGAGGTTTGGAAGGGTGTGAGCGCAGCGAGCCCCGCCAGTGATAGTTAAACCCCAGCAAGGTGACCCCCTCCCCAAAACCCCCATAACTCCCATAACTCCCATATCTCCCATAATCCCCATCCATCTGTCCCATCCGACCGATCCGTCCCATCCTGCATCCACCACCCGCTTGACGACCGAAAGCCCGCCCCGGTAGTTTTTCTTTCAAAAACCGGTGCGAGCAAAATATTCCCTATGCGTCTCTCAAAGAGCCCTGCCCCATCCGCGATGAGGTCGTAGTCCTCGCCCATGGTACCTGACCAG
>Ga0118677_10007158_pt1 | contig 18545 bp, 8 predicted proteins | sample AliMusrvi5mmetaG_FD_86154 | JGI IMG/M metagenome (GOLD analysis project Ga0118677, IMG submission 86154) | reverse complement strand
ATGGCTTACTGATAGTTGTCCCTCCGCCTCGCTTGATCCTTCTACCTTATCACATTCTCGTTATGTTCTCCCGCGACTATTTCAGATTGAGAACCGCTGTATTACATGTTAGTGGTCGTCCATTATCAAGTTTCCAAGTGGATCCAAAGCCAGCATTTGCAATGAATAATGCAGACGATACGTGGAACCTTGGCTCAGTACTTCCGGGGAACATAATAGAGACAAGTGTCGGGATTGCTAATACAGGTTTCCGGAATTTGACTGTTGGTCGGCCGACTACTGTAGGTATTGGATTAACCGCAGAATTAACGGCACCAACTGGTATACAGCCTTTGACTTTTAAGCGCGTACAAATCTCGCTTGATACTCAAGGACTGCCTACTGGTCCGTATAGTGGTGTAGTTCATATACGCACTAATGATATCAGTCATTCAACACAGGATATCAATGTGGTGGGTACAATTCTGAATCCCCAGTCTCAGCCAATTGTTCTTTCATCAAATCCATATCAACCACTTCTTGAGCATGTTTCAGTCCCTGGAGGCCAAGACCAATCAACTGTTATTACGTTTACCAATCCTATTCAAGACAATCCGCAACCGCTATATGTACTGGATAGTGAAGGTGCAATAGTGGCACGGGGTTTGGATGTACTTGGGATTCCATCAGTTAATTACCAAGTCTTCGCAGTAACTTCGAAACAACCAACTCCGACTTCCCCCGGCATAGCACCATATAGCCCACAGGACTGGGTAGCTTTTACAGTTGATATTGACGGTGATGGTTTCTCTAAAGGCGGTGCCACTGGTGCGTGGGTGCGCATCGCAAGTCGCGCTCCGGTTTATTGTTCGACCAATGGTAGCAAAGTTTACTATGCCGCCACAACCGACTCTCAAACGTGGGTTGACTGGTCGCCTAACCTGCCCGCAACGGCGCGATATCGGGTTGAGGCCTACTTTCCGGATTATTCGCATGGAAGTCCGATATCAAGCCAGGTTGATTACTCTATCTCGCACAAAGATGGAACAACCACTGTTGTGCGAGATCAGAATAATGGAAAGTGTTCCTGGGTGGACATGGGAACGTACCGCTTTGATGCAGGCCGTAGTGGAAAAGTCAATGTAGATAACAGAACTGGTGATGGTAGGCCAGGGCTGGCACAGCGAGATGTTTCAGCTGATGCAGTGCAATTTGTAATGGTTCCTCCTGATACACCTGACATTTACGGAATTTCCAATAGCGACCTAGACGAAAACTTCACCGTCGACTGGAGTGATGCATTTGGCACCACCGATGGATACGAACTACAGGAATACTTGCAGGGCAATCTGGTCGCAACGTACTATCCGTGGAATTCATATGCTGACTTCGCTGGACATGCCCCAGGTGATTATTGTTACCAGGTTCGCGCACACAATAATGCAGGATGGAGTAATTTCAGCGGGTGGCAGTGCGTGAGTATCCGCCCGGCTCTATATGCACCAACACTTTATGCGATCTCTAACCCAAATTACGGCGGGAACTACACACTGAGTTGGGGATGGATTAATTGGACAACTCAGTTCTATCTTCAGGAAAGGTTAGGAAGTGGCACCTATAACAATGTGTATCAAGGATTGAGTGTGAATTGGTCGGCGACAAGTCGTAGCCCTGGTATCTGGTGTTATCGTGTCATTGCACTAAACGAACGTGGGTGGAGTCCCTGGAGTAATGAGCAATGTACTACTGTTGATATGCCGCCGAATCCCCCAGTGGATTTGCAGCCAGCAAACGGACAGGCGGTCCTTGGACGAAATGTTTCACTTTCGTGGCAAGATGGGGGTGATCCGGACAATTTGCCTCGATCATACCGGGATTATCAAATGAGTATCCGTTCTGAGACAGGCAATTGGTCAACATCAAGGTCTTGGAGTACATCGACAACATCGAATACTCTCGTGCCCGACGATGGTTATTATTACTGGAAAGCCCAATCAGGTGATGGAGTAATGGGTAGTGATTGGACCAGCGAGAACCGCATTGCCGTATATTCGCTAGCAAAAATCGGGCCAAACCAAGTCGCCTTCGCACTTCCACAACCAACGGTACAACCAACTCGATACAGTGTGCAGTACGGCCTTCCGTTTACGGTTCAATCGCAATTGCCAACAACGGTTTTGGTCAGTTTGCCGAAGCGCTACTATAGCCAAGCGACTCTGGATGTGATCTTCTCTACTTCAGTGACCGCAACTACGAGTATTGGTATCGATATTGGCGGCAAGGGATTGGGTTGGAACTCTACTATGTCGCAACCAGTGACAAGCATCTTGCACAGCCCAAATCTGGTTACAGCCCTAAATGCATATCTTGCTGCTGTACCTGAAACGCCCGGGACGCAGGTTCATGTGCCGATTGTTGTGAGTAGTACTTTACCGGTTGAGGGATTCATCACTAACATTTTACTTACACCCGGTGTCGATACTGACCCTTTGATTAAGGCAAACAGTATTCAGTTGAATAGCCCGAATCCAATTGAGTCAGATATTGTGACGGTAACAGCCCAAGTCGGCAATAATGGCTATACAGCAACAAACGCATTGGTTTCATTCTTTGTGGGTGATCCTGAAAAAGGTGGACAATACATCGGGAGTGACTTTGTTGCGAGTGTCCCATATTCTGGGAGCATCAACGCAAGTGTCAAGTGGAATACAACTGGATACACTTCTACCCAAGCGATTTATGCGGTGATCGATGCTGCGCATCAGATCAACGAACTGAATACGGCAAATAATGTTATAAGCCGGACAATTGTAGTCCTTAGCCGTCCACAACTTAATGTCGTCTCCCTGTCACTATCTGACGATGAACCGGTTGCCAGCGAGATGGTTACAGTCAAGCTGATCGTCAATAACGCTGGTCAATCGATAGCCCCAGCACAAAACACAACTTTGTACCAAGGCAATCCGGATGCTAGCGCGATGATACTTAGTAATGTGACCGCCGCACCTATTGCCGGTGGACTGACACAAACGCTCTATTTGACATGGGTTCCAACTACCACTGGCACATTCCATCTGTTTGCCCGTGTAGACAGAGACCACCAAGTCAATCAGCCTGATCGGGGTGGCAATGATGCGTGGCGCGATGTGTACGTGGGTTTCCATGGACCGCTATTGATCAACAGTGGTAGTGCGGGTGATCAAGGTTATAACGCTGCAACAAGTTTCGGTTATGTCGATGAGCAATCTGCGGACGTCACCGGGGCCTGTAATGCTTCAGTACCAACCTTCCGGCGCGATCCCAATGGCCGCGTCGTGTATCGCTTCGATAATCTGCTGCCTGGACACTTCTATCACCTTGACGTGACAATGGACCTGTGCGGAAGCGCCGCTCGCCAGGAGTCAGTGTATGTGAACACATTCCCTGTCGCTGGGCCTGAAGACCTTGGGGATCAGCACACGCACCGTTTGTCGATTCTCGTGAGTCCACCGTTGTATGCCCGGCGCAGCATTAGCGTATCGATTGAAACCGCTGCTCTTGGCGGCGCTATCGTAAACGGCGTTAACCTGTATGATGTTGACTATCGATATAGCGATGCTGGTGGCGCCGTTGATCCCGCCTACCCAAGCGGTTTGCGCAGCTTTGGCTACCTGAATGGCACCCCAAGGACGCAATGGGGAAGCCTCCCATACCAGTCGTTGCGCGAGAATCAGGGTGGTAATACCGTCAGCTATCGTTACGACGGACTCATACCCGCGAAGAACTATGACCTGCACTTCTCGTTCTGGCAATCCTCAACCGCTGCGCTGATCCAGAAAGTACAGGTCAATGGCACAGATATCGGGCCTGTGCTCAACATTCTCAGTGGAAACCTATACTCTGAGACGGTGCACATACCTCCGAGCGCCTATGCTGGCGGCACGATTACGGCCAGTATTGTGCGCCTTGATGCAGCCACCAGTGCCATTGTCAACGAGATCGCACTTGAGGAGCGAACTCTGACAGATACTATTGCCATCTGTAATGTCGCAGTGACCCCCGATTTCACTGAGCTTTATGGAGGCATTACCATCAACGGCCAGCCCGCACCCGTAGAAACTACTGTCGAAGCTCTCAATCCTCGTGGTGACGTGATCGGCTGCGGTACCGTTCAGGCTGATGGCGTATATGGTTTGCTGCGTGTCTACGGCGAAGACACTTCAACCACGCCTGCTACACGTGGTATGCGCGCTGGCGAGCCGATTGCGTTGCGTGTCAATGGGGCGGCAGCAGTGCCATCCCCTCTGGTCTATTGGGCCAACGATCGCAGCGTCCACCAGGCTGCCTTGGCAGCAGGCAGTATCACAGCCCAGTTGGTGCAGTTCAGCGCCGGTTGGAACCTGGTTTCTTTCTATGTTGAGCCACCAATGCCTTTGGTCGCCAATACACTTGCACAGATCGGCGGCTCCTATGACCGGGTTCTTGGCGAGAAGGGCGCCTATGATGTCAGTCTCCCATCTGTCTTCAACTCCTTGAAGGAATTGCATAGTGGTCTGGGGTACTATACCCATATCAGTGGCACCAACAGCACCAGCGCGTTAATCCAGGGACTTCAACGTCCCATTACTGATGCAATACCCTTACATACCGGTTGGAATTTCATCGGCTATCTGCCCACTTCCAGCTTGCCGGTTACTGTGGCTCTCGGTACGATCAACGCTCAGTACGACAGGGTGCTGGGGATCAAGAGCAGCTTTGATACTACCATTCCGTTGATATTCAGCTCGTTGAAGCAAATGGACCCAGGCCAGGGCTACCTGATTCATATCACTGCCACCCAGGCAATTACACTCACTAACCCGACACCCATTGCATTGTTACGTCCGGTGAGTACGCCTACCGATGGATCATCACCAGTAGATTCGTGTGCTGATGTAAAACCCACACCCTCGACAACGTTGTTCTACGGGCAAGTGCACATCAATGGTCATGATGCGCCCGTTGGGACAAAGATCGAGATGCTGACTCCGCGCGGCGAGGCAGCCGGCTGCTATGTCGTTGACACTACCGGCGTGTATGGCATGATGAACCTCTACGGTGCTGACAACACTGTCGAGCCAGCCATTCCAGGTTTTATGTCATCGGAAACAGTGACCTTCCGCATCAATGGGTTCGCCGCAGCAGGCAGCCCATCGCTTACATGGCAAAACGATCTCGCACCACATCAGGTGGATCTATCTGCCACGGTTCAGACGATTTATCTTCCAGTTGTGCGGCGGTAATCATTCATGGCAGGCGCGTGACGTGTTGCACGCGCCTGCCATACAGTGAGGCATCAATATGAACAAGAACACAAAACTATCTCGTTACCGGACTGCTGGAATCCTTATTTCGATCAGTGTTGTGATCTGCGGGTTCTTTGTGTTTCTGGTATCTGGATTGAATGGCGTACGTGGAACCGGCGTATGCCCGACTGTAAACGTCACGCCCAACATCAGTTATGCGTATGGTTATGTGACATTGAATGGGCTGAATGCGCCGGTCGGCACAATTGTCGAGGCGCGCAATCAATCTGGTATTACCACTGGTTGTATACCCGTGGATACGGCGGGAATCTTTGCATCAATGCCCATCTACGGAACTGACACAACGGTGACACCGAACATACCCGGTATGGGAAATAACGAAGTGGTGAACTTCTATGTCAATGGAATCGCCGCGAGTTCGTCACCCACATTGACCTGGACGAATGATCGAAGTTCACATCTTGTCACATTAAGTGCGACTGCCGTATCTGCCACCGCAACGCCCACGATTACACCCACTGCCACTACCCAGGCAACAGCCACATCAACCCCGCTACCCACATCGACACCGTTTGCGGTCCCGACTAATACCGTTGCGCCACTCATCCTGTTCACTCCGCCAGGCAGCGCTATCGCAGGTGCTCCATTAATGATCTCGGCTATTGTGACGGATGATGTTGCTGTACAGAGTGTTACCCTTTTCTTTCGTCGCACAGGCGCGTCCACGTTCATAAGCCAAACCATGACACTATCGGCAGGCAACCTGTATAGCACGACGATAGGTGGGTCGAATGTGCTTACGCCAGGTCTGGACTATTACATCATGGCGAGTGATGGTGTGTATTCAAGCTGGTTGGGTAGCCCGGCAACGCCATATCAGATCAATGTCACCGACCGTCCTGGCATTACTTTTGTCTATCCAGGGGAAGGATCGCCGGCTGGTGGATACGTCATTACGATTACGGGCTCAAACTTTAAACCCGGCGCCAGTGCTATGTTTAGTGGTATCAATGCCACTAATGTCACTGTAGTCAGCAGCACTCTGATCACGTGTATCGCGCCTCCTTACTATCCGAGCCGCGTAGACGTAACTGTAATGAATCCAGACGGTCAGAGTGGAACGTTCCTTAACAGATTTATGTACCTGGGCACAGGCGCGCAGGTCTCTGTGCCTTCCGGATCGGGGTTGCCACGCATGATTGTTCAAATCCCGATAAACATCTCCATTGCAGGGATGGTTGCTGGAGACTTAGGGTTGGCATTTGACAGTAATGTTATCCAGCCAATTGCCGTGCATCCCGGCAGTCTGAATAGCACATGGACGATTGTGGCAAATACTTCAATGACCAATCAGGTGTACTTTTCAATGGCCAGCCCAGCGGGCGCCATTAGCGGAACCGGAAGCATCGCCGTGATTGATTTCAACGTAACTGGGGCTGCAGGTATGACTACGGCTCTACAAATTAACGCTACGAATCTCAATGACTGGACGATCCTGGTTCAGATAACCGACGGTGTATTCACCGTGCAATCACCGTATACCATCTCCGGCACAGTGAAGTACTGGAACAATAACGCGTCAATCACAAACACTTTGTTAACCATGACAGGGGCACGAGGATACACAGCAACAAGCGATTCAACCGGATCGTATGCGATGACGGGTGTCTACCCTGGAAGTTATTCACTTGTCCCTGCCAAGGCGGATGGCGCGAACGGAATCACTGCATTTGATGCGTCGTTGGCGCTGCAGCATGCGACCAGCCTGATAAATCTTCAGGGATATGCGCGCACTGCCGCTGATGTTAATGGTGACGGTTCAGTTTCATCAATGGATGCGTACCTGATCCTGCAAAAGGCGGCCGGCCTTATCAACCTGCCATTCCCAGGCGCAGGCTCCATCTGGATATTTAACCCAACGGGTTATAACTATAGTAACTTGAGTGGCAATCTGTCTGGGCAAAACTTCACTGGAGTACTTGTCGGTGACGTATCAGGAAACTGGAATACGGGCGGCATAGGCCTCGCGCCCCAGCAGCAACCACAAGCATCCGCAAGTATCTACATGAAAACCTCGAAGGTGGATTCTGCGGGATTAATGACGGCGACTGTCGGGGTATCTACTTCCAACGTAACGATACCCAGCCTTGACATGGAGCTTGCGTACTCAGCGGCTTCCGTAACGCTCGTGTCGATTCAGGCAAACCCTGTGTTGACACAGTTCATGTCCAGTATGAACACGACTCAGCCCGGAATCATCCATGTGGCTGAGGCGTCAGCTACAGGCATTTCTGGAAGGCATGACTTTGTGACGATCGTGTTCAGGGTAATAAAGCCAGGCAGCCAATTGATAATCACGCGTGGCGACATTGCCGAAGGCGCGGTCAGCACAACGCTGGAAACGGGCTATCTGGGCAATCGCTTTACGTATATGCCGGTCATTTGGCGAAACCAGTAACAGCAGGCGGCCACACAGCGCGTAGCGGCCGCTACGTGGATGTATGACGTAGACGCGGAGCGGACCCGCGTGTCGGCCAGGCTCGGTGTACGGAGTGATTTTTCAATAGTCATAAATCGCAGCCTGACATCGCTTCGCGAAATGCGCTGATGATTATTGAGAAAATAGGCCGTACAGACGCATAGGCTACAGAGGGCGGACACGCAGGTCCGCGCCCTACGTCATACATATACGTAGTGGCCGCTACGCGCTGTGTGTCGGCCTTCTGTGTACGGTTCTATTAGTTAATCTTCATAGAGCCGGTTAAGAACGGTCACGCCCCGCTCTGAATTCGATACAAATATTGTTGGAACCCCGCGAATACCTGGCTGATCTGGTCGGGTCGTCCGAGGTCCGCCACGGCGGCAGATACAACTTGTGGGCGGGTTAGCGGCCGGTATTGTCGGGCCGACCGACTACCAGTTTCATATCGTCGACGCTGTACAGCTCAAACGAGCTGGCGTTCGTGTTCGAGAACGTTCCGCAGCCCGCGAGCACCCACTCGCTCGCTTTTTGTTCCACCGGCGAAATCGAGTGATAGGTCACCAGCACTTCGCCGTTCCAGTTGCTCAACGCATCAGTGAACTTTGCCGCAAGATCGGGCTTGGTAACGCAGTAGGCGGCCAGATTATCGGCCTTGAGCCACACCCGCACCGCATTGTTGTTCAACGGCTCAACGGAAAAGATGAAGTCGCGCGCAACGCCCTTGCGCACGGCATACGGCTGCACGACGGAGGCGCAGCCTGCCACGAAGATCAACGACAGGGCAAATCCGGCAAGCAACGCGACTGCCGCGTTGTGTTTGAGAGATAAGATTCGGTTCATAGCGCTCCAATAGCAAACCCGGCGCGAATTCGCCGCCGTGGAAATGCTGCTAATGCTTCCCACACCGTGTGCGCCTACGGCAGCACCACCACGCGGAAGCTGATGAAGACGTTGCGGGAGGCGGGTTCGGCGACGCCTCGGGCGGCGCTGCGCACGTTGTTCTTTGCGCTGGGGATAAACCCGTTGCGGAAGGCGCCGCCGCGCAAGACTCGGTTTTCGCGGCTGGTGGTATCTTCGCGCCCATCATTGGCCGCGTAAGGATACGGCAGCGCCAGGCTGCTGGTCCACTGCCACACGTTGCCGGCCATGTCGGACAGCCCATAGGGGCTGTCGCCATCCGGGCTGTGCGAAGCAACTGGTTCGACATTGCCCACCTGATTGTCAAAGTTTAACAGGTTGGACTCAGGCGGAGTGTTGCCCCACGGATACAGCCGCGCGTCCGTCCCGCGCGCGGCTTTTTCCCACTGCGCCTCGCTGGGCAGCCTGACCCTGCGCCCGCTCACCTTGGATGCCCACAGGCAGAAAGCGTTGGCGTCGTCCCAGCTCACCTGCACGACCGGATAATCGAGATCATTTGGCACGCTGTCGATTGCGCCGCCTGGTTGACGCCACGACGCGCCTTTCACCTGCACGAGCGCAGAAGCGCTGTTGAACACCAGTCCAGTGCCAAGCGTTTCGGCAGTGGTCTTGTAGCCAGTGGCTTGGACAAACGCTGCAAATTGTTCCACTGTAATGTCGTCCACCGCAATCCAGTATTCGCCCACGGTGACCGTGTGCTGCGGTTTCTCGTCGTGGGCGGCATCCTTGTCGCTGTCCGCGCTACCCATCACAAACTCCCCCGCCGGGACGCGCGCCAGGGCAATTTCGATTCCCGGCGCCAGCTCCAGGTAGCGCTCGTCAGCGGCCAGGGGCGTGCCGGCAATTTCGGTCGCGGCCACATCGATCTCCGCGGCCACCGTGGCTTCAATCCCGGCAACATCGACGGTGGCGTCCGTTTGTGGAACCGGGGTTGCGGTCGCTCTCGTCGTGACTTTGGGCGTGGCTTTAGGCGATGCCGTTGACCTGCCCTTCGGCGCCGTTACGGCAACGGCAGACTTAGGCGTATTGGTCAAATCGAGCGGGGACGGCGTTGCTTTCCCCCCGCTCTGGACTGTTGGCGCGCCCGCAACGCCGCTGACCAGGGCGGACATGAATGGCAAACGGCTAAGCGCAAAACACCCCAGCACCAGCACGCCTACGATGATTCCGCCGATCAACAACCCCTTGCTTTGCTTCTTTGGAGCGGCAACTACACTGGCAGCCGCGCCGGAGGTTGGCGCCGGCACATTTACGGAACTCACCGGAGTCGACGGGCGAGGCGCGGTTCCCGCCGGTCGCACAGTCGCGTCATTCACAGCCGGCGTGGCGGGGAGTGGTTCTGCCGGGGGCGCCGGCGACCACACCTGTGTCTCGACGCTGGCGTGCACTGGCGGCGTCTGCGGCTGAGAAACTGAAGGGACTCTCACACCGCTGATCAGTTCTGTTCGCATCGACGCCGCATCCTGGTAACGCTGGCCGCGGTCGAGCGCCAGTGCCTTCATCAACACATAGTCAGTATTCGGCGAGACGCCGGCCGCCAGGTGTGGAAACTGGCGCAAGGGCTGCAATCGCACGCCCGAAAACTGGTCGGTTGCGCTGGCGGGGGGCTGCCCGGCCAGCGCCTGATACAACGTCGCCGCCAGTGAGTACAGGTCGCTGCGTTGATCAGTATTGCCGGTGTACTGTTCCGGAGGCGCGTATTGCGGCGTCAATGCATTCACCAACGTCTTTGTCGCCGGTCCGCCGGTGTTTATTATTTTCACCAGTCCGAAATCAACGAGCACGACGCGCCCATCGGGCTGCACGATGATATTGGCTGGCTTGATGTCGCGATGAAGGATGCCTTTGCCGTGAATATAGGAGAGCACATCCAGCAACTGATCCGCATAAGTGAGCACAATGGACTCGGGCAAGCCGTTGTCGCCGATCAGCTTTTCGAGGCTGCGGCCTTCGATCAAGTCCATGACCATGTAATAGTTGTCGTTCTCGACAAAGTAGTTCGAGACGCGCGGCAGGCTCATGTGGCGCAGGCTGGCCAGTATCTTGCCCTCGCGGTGGAACTGCGCTGCCATGTTCTTAACCAGATTCAGATCTGGCGGCGGGAGCATTTCTTTGACGACGCAGATCACATCGAGGCTAAGGTCATGGGCCTGGTACACGGCGCCCATGCCGCCCTGTCCCAGCACTCGCGCAACGCGATACCGATTTTGCAGCAACTGGTCTATCTGGAGCATTTTTTGATTATGGCACACTTCAGCCCCGGTTTTCATCCGCGCGCCTTCTCCCCGTCGATTGGCGACCGATTGCCCCACTATTCATCTGCGTTCATGGAAAATTCACGCTGGGGCGAGTAAAATATGTTTGAGTAAATCCAGTTCACACTCTCAGAATACACAGCCAGATGGAAGCCAATCAAGCGCGTGCGACTCGACGATGGTCAAACAGGGTCATTCTCGTTGCGACGATCGCGGTCGTTGCCACCGTTATTGCAGTCATAGCAGTCACGTCGACAGTCCTTTCGGCGATGAATAATGCGATGGCAGTGCGGGGCGTCAATAACCCTCAGTTCATAACAACTATCTACAGCACTGCGGAGCCTGTCGATCAGCCAATCGCGCAGGTCGAGATCCCTACCGCAGCTGTTGCAGTTCCAACGGCACTGCCCAGCGCCACCCCCAGCGGCGACTGGCAGAAGGGTGAGCGCGTTACCGTATTGGTGATGGGCATCGATCAACGCCCGGTTGAAAACCCCGCCTACTCTCTCTCCGACTCACTCATTCTAATGACGATGAACCCGCTATCGCGGACTGCCGGGATGATGAGCATCCCGCGCGATCTATGGGTGGACCTGACCAACCACGGCCAGGATCGCATCAACACAGCCCTGGCCTCAGGCGGGCCGCAGTACGCGATGGACGAGGTCAGCCGCATCATTGGAACGCCGATCCACCATTACGTGCGGGTCAACTTTGTGGCCATGCAGAAAATCGTGGATCTGATCGGCGGGATCGATGTGTATGTCGACCAGGACATCAACGATCAACAATACCCCGATATGAATTACCACTTCGACCCCTTTGTGATCAGCAAAGGGATGCACCATATGGACGGGGCGACGGCGCTCAAATACGCCCGCACGCGCCACAACACCAGCGACTTCTACCGCATGCGCCGCCAGCAGCAGGTCATCATGGCGATTCGCGACCGCGCCATCAGCATTGGCGCCATCCCGAACCTGGCCGCCAACGCCTCGGAGATCATGGGCACGCTGGTTGGCGCCATCCAGACCGATATCAGCCTGCCAGAAATCGTGCAATTGATTTTGTTTGCGAAGGATCTGCCGGCGGAAAACATCAGCAAGACGGTGATGGATGAGACAGTGGTGCAGGATTACCTCACCGGCGGCGGCGCGCAGGTGCTGGTGCTGATCCCCGATAAGCTGCCCGCGTTGATACAGCGGTTTTACGGGGAGCCATAAAAGGCGCTGCGCACCGCTCACTCATCGCGCGTGATTTCGAGCAGCGTTTTTACCACAATCGGATCAAACTTGCGCCCGGCTTGCTCCTGCAGATAGGCGCGCACCCGCTCCAGCGGCCACGCTTCGCGATATGGGCGGTTGTAGCGCAGAGCGTCCCAGGCATCCACGACGGCAAAGATGCGCGCAGGCAAGGGGATTTCTTCGCCCTTTAACCCGCGCGGGTAGCCCGTGCCGTCCCACCACTCGTGATGACAGTATGGGATATCGATCGCGGCAAGCAAATAGGGGATTTGCTTCAGCAGGTCATAGGCATACTGCACATGCTTGCGCATAATGCCCCATTCGTCTTCAGTCAGCGGCCCCGGCTTCATCAGAATGTTGTCGGGGATGCCCAGCTTGCCGATATCGTGCAACAGCGCCCCGCGCCGGATGTGCACCAGCTCGGCGTCGCTCAGCCCCAGCGCGCGCGCCACCCGCAGCGTCAGATCGACCACACGCTGGGAATGGCCGGCAGTCTCGCGATCGCGCAACTCCAACGCGCGCGACCACCCTTCGATTGTGGCCTCATAAGCCTGCGCCAGCGTTGTGTTTATGTTCTGCAACTCATTGAAGCTGGCATATGCTTCGACGGCGACCGCCGCTTGCGCCGCCAACGCCTCAAAGAATTGCAGCCACTCGGCGTCGGGGTTGAATGACGAACGCAGGTATAACTCGAGCACACCGAGCGTCTGCCCATGCGTGCTCAGTGGCACGCCATAGTAGGTTACGAAACCCTCATCCACGAGCGGGGGACGGGCGAGAAATGAGGCGCCTGCGCCCCCACCGGCGTCCACGCGCACGATGCGTCGTTCCATTATGGCTCGACCCGCATTCGACCGATCCAGAGGCAGCCGGGCTGACGTCAGCCCTTCCGCGCGAAAGCCACGCTGGGCCGCGCACATCAGCATCTGTGTATCCATATTCAACAACAGCACGGCAGCGCTGTCGACATGAAGTTGGCGGATCACCGCATCCAGAATGACGTTGAGCGTGATCCCCTGCTCGAAGCTGCCCGAAATGGCGGTTGCGATCGTGTGCAAGGCTTGCACCTGTTCCAGGCGGCGTTCGGTTTGTTCAAACAGGCGCGCGCTTTCAACCGCAGCCGCCAGCTGCAGGCTGTAGTTCTCAAAGAACTGCGCGCGTTCATCGGTCAGTTCAACACCATTGCCAAAGTACACCATCAACGCGCCATAGGTGTGCGCATGACTGGTGAGTGGAAATGCGGAGCCGCACGCGAAACCGGCCTGGCGGGCCTGCGCTAGCCACGGCGCGTAATCGGGCGTGGTCAGAATATCGCGCCAGAGTTCCGGGGCGCCCGATCGAATGGAACGGCCAGTCGGGCCGTGCCCTGCGGGCGTATCGTCCCACCGAACGGTGATGCTCGGCGGATAATCGCTCTCAAGCGGAAACTGCGATATTAGCCTGACGCGACCATCCGGTTCCGCCCGCCCGATCCATGCCAGCTTCGCGCCAAATGACTCGACGCAGGTGCGCGTCGCCTCGTTCAGCAGCGTCTGAACATCCAGGCTGGTTAACCCGCGCGCGCCCTCATATAACGCACTGATCGTTTCCAACTGACGCTTGACTTGCTCAGCCGCGAGCGTGAGAGCGGTGATGTCTCGGCTGACGGTCACGATGCCAGTGACTTCTGCGAACGCGTCCAGCAATGGGGCATGCGTGGTAAGCAGCCAGCGTTTGTTGCCAGCCGAATCCACCAGCATTTCTTCGTAGTCAGGGCTCGGGCGTCTGGTGCGCCGCACCTCCTGTGCGGCGGCCTGATTGCGCTGAACCTGCTCGGGCGTGCGCACATCCTCGTAATGCCTATTCAGCATTTGAAACGTCGTCACGCCGAGCATGTCGGCGGCAGCGGTATTGGCCATGATGATGCGCCCATCAGTATCCCTGGCGCTGATCGGGTCCGGCACAGTGTTGATCAGCCCACGCAACAGATTGCGCTCGTTGTTCAATATCGTCTCAGTCTGCATGCGAACGATCACATTTGCAAAGACGTCGGCAAGCAGTTTCAAGAGCGCCAGGTCTTCATCACTCCAGTCGAAAACATGGCTGTGGGCGCTTAACGTGAATGTGCCTACCAACACTTCGCCTAATGCCAGCGGGGCAATAAACAAGGACTGTGCTCCCCGCGCCTCATAGGCTGTTTTATCTGTTATTGTTTCTGCAGGAATGTCCTGCATGCCGCGTATATAAACCATCTCCAGGTTGCGCAATTTTGAAAACGTCCATGCATATGTCGTCGCTGGCACAGTATCCCCTGTTCTGACACTGTCGGGTATGGGCGACGCATCAACCGCACACCAGTCGTACACTCGTGTAATGGTCGCGAGGTCCAGGCTGTTGAGATGGATATGGGCATAGTCTGCGCCGACAAACTGCCCTGCATCGCGCAACGAATTTGTAATCGCCTCATCCAACTGATCTGGCAAGATGCTCAGGAAACGGGTGGAAATGGCGACAATGGCGCGCTGAAGACCAAATTGGAACCGCTGCGCCTTCTGCATGCGACGCTGCTCATCGCGCAGATCGTGGGCGCGCAATGCGGCTGCGACCGCCTGTCCCAGCCGCGCCAGGCGATCCTTGAACAGATAGTCGGCGGCGCCCAGCCGCATGGCCTCAACCGCGACCTCCTCGCCGATGTTTGCCGAAACAATGATGAACGGGATATCGATATCCTGACCCGTGGCAAGCAATAGCTTGAGCGCAGTCATGCCGTTAAACGAAGGCATGCTGTAATCAGACAGGATGATGTCGGGGGGCGCCTGTTGCAGTGCATCAAGGAACGCATCTGCCGTATCGACGCGTTGCCATTCGACCTGATAGCCGCTGCGCCTGAGTTCCGCAATCAGCAGCGTCGCATCATCGTTGTTGTCTTCGACACACAATACTTTCATGCCCATACTCCGCTTAAGGCTGCAATTATCTCTTGTTTGGCGCTATCGGCCATGTAGCTGCATAAAAGGCCAGGTAATAGTCGAGTTGCTTTGACCAATACACATCGTCGTGCTTGCCCGTGCCGACACGCCCCACGTATGAAATCTTCTTCGCGCCCAGTTCCGCTGCCAGTTGATAAACGCCGGTCTGGGTCACGTCGCCCAACCCGGCATCAAGGAAGATGCGCAGATTCCTAAGCGAGTCGGTGGAACGCACTAGATCGAGCATGCTGAAGTTGTCGGGCGTGCCGACCAGGTAGTCTGACGTAATGGCTGGGCTGTGCCCGCCGACAGCGCTGAACAAGTCTATGTGCATGAAGGCGATCTCCAGCGCCCAGTAGCCGCCGCGCGAGATGCCGCCGATGGCGCGCCCGTTGCGGTTATTCCAGGTGCTGTAATGGGCATCGATGTATGGAATCAACTCGTTGACCATAAAGCCTTCCCATGAATTCGGGCCGCTGCTGGAGTAAGTGAAGCGGCTGGCCGAGCCAGACCTCCAGTCGTTTGCCGGCATGATCATGATGAAGGGCGGTAATCGTCCGCTCAGGATGCCGCGGTCGGCCACGAGATTCACGCCGTCATCGGTCCATTGGCCGCTCGTGTAACCCAGTCCCTGGATCAGATACAACGTGGGATACGTATACTTCGCTGCGTCGTAACAGGGCGGCACATAGACATCGACTGCCAGCGTCATGCCGAGCACAGCGCTCTTGATCTTGTCGCCGATCACTTTGCCTTCTGTGTCACCGCACAGGCTGGCCGGCGCGGGTGAGGCGACAATCACAGGCACTGCTGTTGCGTCCGTCTCAGAGTTGACTACTGCATCCGGCGGGGGAAAAGTCGCCTCAGCGGGGCTGACAAGGTTGTAGCCGCTGGCATTGATCGATAAATCACCAGTAGCAGCATCGTCGGTCGCGCGCGCGGCCGCCATCGGGTCGCTCACGCGCGTGCGCACGCTCAAGTACATCAGCGAGACCACCGCCAGCAGGATCAGCAGCACCGCCAGCCGGCTGATCAGATACCACGGGCTGAACACGCTCAAGCGGCGCGACTGACCCCCGGCGTTTTTAGTCGCCTTTCCGGGCGCGGTGTTTCCGGCGCTTTGATCCCAATGAAACTCGGTGGGCAATCGTACTGGTTTTTTCACGTGTCTCTATAGATACTTATATCACGACTGGCGCAACCCATGCGCGCGGGTCGATAATCACAGCCATGTCGCCAGCCACAATCGCAGCTACAGAGGATCATCCGCAACACGGACAAACTGCAATGACAGCCCTGCAACTCCCGCTCGAAACCGAACGCGTGGTGATCCGCCGGTTCACGCCTGACGACGCGCCTGACCTGCTCAGTTATGCAGGCGATCCCGCCGTCATGGCATGGATACCCCAGGGGCCGATGACGGTCAACGAGATGCCAAACTACACGGCTGTGAACACATCGGACGAAGCGGCCGACTTCATGGTGGTTCACAAACGTGCAAGGCGCGTGATTGGGCACATCTCATTTCATCCCTGGTTCGCCGAAAATACCTGGGAGATCGGCTGGGTGTTTCATCCCGCATATCAGAGACAGGGGTTGGCGACGGAGGCTGCGCGCGCGGTCATGGATCATGCTTTTGGCGTGATGCACATTCACCGCCTGATCGCCACATGCCAGCCGCAGAACCCGGCGTCGTGGCGCGTGATGGAAAAGCTCGGCTTGCGCCGCGAGGGGCACTTCCTGCGTTGTATCTATCGCGGCGATGATGGTTGGTGGGATGAATATTTCTATGCACTGCTCGCGGAGGAATGGGAGAAACGGGGAAAACGGTGAGAAACGGGGAGAAGCGTTTAGCACTCTATGCTCATGATTGCTAAAAACCTCTTGACAAGCGATATTGGCGGTGATATTATCTTAATCGTTGTTAGCACTCTATCCAATGAGTGCTAATTTCATGATTACGTGCAGATATACGTGCAGATAATGATGGTGCCACAACAAAAACCATCAAATTATTTCGGAGGATTTTTAAGATGGCGAAGAAAGATGAAAACGCGAAGTTGAACCTGCGCCCGCTGGCAGACCGCGTGGTGATCGAGTCTGTCGAAGAAGATGAGCAGACGTTTGCCGGCGGCAAACTGGTGCTCCCCGAGACAGCCAAAGAGAAGCCCCAGAAGGGTCTGATCCTGGCGATCGGCCCCGGCCGCACTGACGATGACGGCAAGCGTTTGCCGATGGATGTCAAAGTCGGCGACCAGGTGCTGTACGCCAAGTACGCCGGCACCGAAGTCAAAGTTGAAGGCCGCAAACTGCTCATCCTGAAAGAGAGCGATATTCTGGCGGTCGTGGAAATCTAATTCCCTTGTGGAATAAGAATTCCGTTCACTCTTAGGAGAGTAAAAAATGGCAAAGCAACTAAAATTTAACGAAGAAGCCCGTCGTGGCCTGCAGCGCGGCGTCGACATTCTGGCGAGTGCAGTCGCCACCACCCTTGGCCCGAAGGGCCGCAACGTGGCTCTGGACAAGAAGTACGGCGCCCCGACGATCACCCACGACGGCGTGACAGTAGCCAAGGAAATCGAACTGGCCGACCCGTTTGAGAACATGGGCGCGCAGCTTCTGAAGGAAGCCGCCACCAAGACCAACGACATTGCCGGCGACGGCACCACCACCGCCACTGTGCTGGCCCAGATCATCGTTCACGAGGGCCTCAAGCTCGTGGCCGCCGGCACAAACCCGATGATGCTCAAGCACGGCATTGACGCCGGTGTGACCGCCATCGTGGCTCAGCTGAAGGAAATGGCCGTTGAAGTCAACAAGCACGACCAGATCGCCCAGGTCGCCACGATCAGCGCCCAGGACCCCGAAATCGGCAAACTCATCGCCGATGTGATGGACAAAGTCGGCAAGGACGGCGTCATCACGGTTGAAGAGAGCAAGAGCCTGAGCTTCGAGACCGAGTACGTCGAAGGCATGCAGTTCGACCGCGGGTATCTCTCACCCTACTTCGTCACCGCCCCCGAGGCGATGGAAGCCGAGATCAAGGAACCCTACGTCCTGATCTACGACAAGAAGATCAGCGCGGCGCAGGACATCATCCCGCTGCTCGAGAAACTGGTCCAGCGCGGCAAGCGCGACCTCGTCATCATCGCTGAAGACGTGGACGGCGAAGCACTGGCCACCCTCGTATTGAACAAACTGCGCGGCATGTTGAACGTGCTGGCCATCAAAGCCCCCGGCTTTGGCGACCGCCGCACCGCTATGCTGCAAGACATCGCGATTCTGACAGGCGCATCGGTCATCAGCGAAGTCATGGGTCGCAAGCTTGAGGGCGCAGACATCCGCGACCTCGGCACCGCTGCCCGCATCGTCTCCACCAAGGACGACACCACGATCATCGACGGCGCAGGTGATGATGCCGCTATCAAGGGCCG
>Ga0118677_10007155_pt1 | contig 18549 bp, 22 predicted proteins | sample AliMusrvi5mmetaG_FD_86154 | JGI IMG/M metagenome (GOLD analysis project Ga0118677, IMG submission 86154) | reverse complement strand
AAGCCGCCAGCCTCACCCCGGCCAACTGGCTGCGGGCTCGCAGCGGGAAGTCGGTCCGTCTGGCGGCCTGATATCATAGCGGTCATAGATGCCGCCAATATGACCGCTATGAATCCGTCGGCGCAAATCCATATGCACGGCGCTTGGGACTACGCTTACACACGGAAACTGAAGTCGCCGCTCAAGAGCGTCGGAGGGACGAGAGCTTCGCCCGAGGAGGGCAGGCCGTTGCCGTTGTCGCCCCAGCCGCCCCCATACAGCCCGCGCGACTCGTTAACGATGACGTCATTCCACTGCCAGGCATTCCCACCCATTCCATAAACGCCGTAAGAACTTGGGGTGCCAAAGTTGACATTGACCAAGCCCATATTGATATAGCCATAGTTCGCATCAGATGGAGTGATGTCGTTCCTCCCGTCTGGATAGAACGAGTAGGTTCCGGTGGCTCCATTGTAAAACGCTGCCTTTTGCCACTCATCCTGAGTGGGAAGGCGTATCTGGGCATCTGCGTTAGCCAAGACGAACCCGCTTGTGGCACCGCTGAGTGTGTAGGCTCCGGTTTCCATATCGCCAGAACCCTGCCCATTCTGAAGCCAGTTGCAAAAGCGTGCCGCATCAAACCATGTCACCCCAACCACAGGCTGGTTCGCGTAAGTGCTGCTCACGCTGTATTTGTAACTGCCACTGCTACCACTTTGGGCGATATTGCCGAAGTTGTAGGATCCTCCTGTGTGTCCCATGGTCGAATTGTAAATTCCCGCGCTGTTGGAAGCGCCCTTGGCGTTGAGAAATTCCACGTATTGCGCGTTGGTCACATCGTATGTGCCAATCTTGTAAACGTAGGAGACCGCGCCGTATCCAGCGGGGTGATACCACGTATGGGCACCACTCCCCGCATTGCCTGGGTTGCCGATGGTCGTCCAATCGATGCTGACCACGGCCCTAGCCGGGCTGACGAGGGACATGCCGGCCAACACCGCCAGTCCAAGGGTGGGTATGAGTGGATGTTTCATCGCGTGTTAGAATTAACGGAAGAATCAGCGCCTCCGGCGGAACAATAGCATCCCGCCCGAGAATATCGTCAGGATGACCGATGTGGGCTCTGGGACGAGACTGGCAACACGGAAACCTACGTATGCGCCATTCTGCGAGGGGACGGAGTGGGCTCTGAGATTGGATTGCATGACCGTGTAGTCAAGGTTCCAGCAACCCCCGCGTAGCCCGCGCGTCGTGTCAGTGATAACGGCGTCATTCCATTGATAGACATTCCCTCCCATTCCATAGACGCCGTAAGAACTCGGCGTGCCATAGTTGACATTGACTAGTCCAGAAGCATAAGGATTATAAGCCGCATCCGCTGAACCGACGTCGTTCCTCCCGTCGGGAAAGCGCGAGTAGGTCCCGGAGGCTCCGTTGTAATACGCGGCCTTGTACCACTCGTCCTCCGTGGGAAGGCGGATCTGGTCACCTGCGTTTGCCATGATGATCCCGCTCGTCGCTCCGCTGAGCGTGTAGGCACCGGTTTCCATGCTGCCAGACCCCTGACCATTTGAAAGCCAATTGCAGAAACGCGCGGCGTCAAACCACGTCACGCCAACCACCGGCATGTTCGCGTAAGTGCTGCTCACGCTGTAAGAGTAACTGCCGCTGCTGCCGCTTTGGATGATATTACTTCCCTGCGGATACACGCCGGTTCCCATGATCGATTTGTAAATCCCTGCGCTGTTGGAGGCGCCCTTGGCGTTGAGAAATTCCACGTATTGCGCGGCAGTCACGTCATAAGTGCCGATATTGTAAGCGTAAGAGACCGCGCCGTATCCGGTGGTTCCATCCACCCGCATAACAGCTGTGTCTGGCGTATTGACGGGGTTGTCGATGCTCGTCCAGTTTATGTTGACCGTGGCCAAGGCCGGGCTGACGAGAGAAATGCTGGCCAAGACTGCCAAACCTAATGGGGAGATGTGTGGATGTTTCATTGGGTTACGGGAAAAAATCCAACTAAGTCCAACAGAACCGAATCACACTTACAATCACGAGCGGTCCGCATTGTTTGTTATTCTCTCCGCGTTTCTTGCCGTCTTTGGGGCGGTTTCCGAAGTGTAACATTTCGCCTCTGGTCATGAGAAATTGAGAATAGTGAATAGTGAATTAGGAACACAGCCATCCCACAGACTGCGCATGAGTTGGCCTGAGCCTTGATTTCACAAGGCAAGTGGTGGCGTTTCGGGTTGTTGGCGATTGCGATTTTTTTCAGACATGTTGATATATTGCTTACATGGAGGGCTGCTGCTGTCCCATGAGGTTATGTCTTCGCAGGAGATAATCCCGGCAACCAGGCGTCACTGAGCGCTCCTATCACCCTGAATTGTCCCGATGCTGTCCCATAGGATTTCAACAAAGCCAATAGGTCGAGCCGTTCCCACAGTGCAGAACGAGTCACGGCAAAAAGCCGTGTGAAGCTGTGCCCCCATTCTGACAAATGCGCCTGGAAGCGCAGCAGCACATACACCAGCAAAGCCGCGTATACCTGCCAGCGCACCGCGTTGGCACTATGACCAAGAAAGCTGCTGAGCTTGAGGCTTTGCTTCACCTCTCCGGGGTCAGTCCCAAATAACAGACATTGACAGAGGGGAGAGGGATGGATGATGGTTATTTATGGAAATGGAATGAGTCTAGGAATTGATAGGCGGCGGGAAGAGCCGGAGCGAAGGGTATCAGCGGAGATGGGCGGCGGGAAGAACCGGAGCGGAGCGGAGATGGCCAAAGGCAATTCCCGCGCCACTGTGGGCCGGAGGCAACAGGAAGATGTTTACCGCGAAGGCGCAAAGGCCGCCAAGGAGCGCAGAGGGAAGATGGGTTTGGGTGGAAGAAAATTGAGACCGAGTGAACGCGGAACTCCGAACGGGAAGATGGATTGGAATCAAGGCTTTGCGCTTGGCAAACCGTTAAAACCCGATCAAACTCGTTGCACCCATGCCGTTCGAACTTTTTCTCTCCCGCTTGCCGGAACTCGCTGAGCGCGAAACCCGCACCGTGACAGTTTTGCTGGATAACCCATCCGGTCAGCTGCCCCCGGCGGAATACTCCTTCCTGGAAATGTTTTGCAACGAACCAGGCTGTGATTGCAGGCGTGTGTTTTTCACTGTGATCTCATCCCGCACTGAGCAACTGGAAGCGGTGATTGCCTACGGCTGGGAAGGCCGCACTTTCTACAGGCGGTGGCTGAAATATCCCAGCACCAAGGAGGAAGTCGACGACCTGCAAGGTCCAATACTCAATCCGATGTCTCCCCAGTCGATTCACGCACCCGCCATTCTTGAAATCTTCACCGATTTGCTACTGCCAGACATGGATTTTATGGCACGCGTCAAACGCCACTACCGACTCTTCCGGGACACCCTCGAAAGGCGGACCAACTTCTCCCGCCGTCCCAGGACTGGCGGCTAGCCGCAATGGGATTATACTATTGCCAAAAGTTATTGCCGAAACGGGGGGGGGGCGAATGGTGAATGTTGAATAGTGAACGCGGAGCGAGCACTAGCGAGCTTGGAAGAATCTGGCGCAGCCCTGAATGGCAAGGCCGAAGGCAATTTTGAATTAAGAGGATAAACCACGAATGGCACGAAGAACATCTTTTGGGGTCAGTTCCCGCAGTGTAACATTTCCCCTCCGATCATGAGGAATAGTGAACGCGGATCAAGCATTCGCGAGCGATGAAGTAGCCGACAAAGGACGCGAAGGAGCCCTTGGGCAACCTACTTGCCACGTTCATCGCCAAGGAGGTGCTCATCCGTGAGGCGTTGAGAAAGTTTCTTGTTAAGCTCATCGAGTGAACGGTAAGGCAAAAAACTCTCGTCGGTCCAACCAGCGATGCTCATGACCGCCTGCCCCAAATAAAGGCCATATTCCGTAGTTGGATTCATCATCTCTTCATGAATGAATGGCAGTGCCTTCTTGCCGAGTGCTATGATCTTGGCATACTCAGGATGTGAGCAAAATGTCTCACGTATCGCAATAGTATGGCTGATCTTAATCGATGGTTCCTTATCGTAAATGGCAGCCAACCAGCGATAGTAGCACGCCTTGAACTTGGCCTCCATGATGACGCTGTCGCTGAAATACGACGGATAATGATCTGCCTCGGCAGCAATAGCAAAATCGCTCAAGGGCATAAAGATAGCTAGGATGCAAATGACAATGGATTTCATAGAATGGGTTAGAGTATAGAACAATGCCGAATAGTGTTTATCCGCCCTCTGGCACATCAAGGATATTGATTTTGGGGCGAGGTGGACATGAGGCAATTCATGTGTTAAGGTCCTGAATTGTCAATCTATTCCGAGGATTCGGGTGAGCCGCCAGGGCCTTGCCCTGTTTCCAAGGTAGCCGATTCTCGGCAACCCTTCGCTATGTTACAAAATCTCATTGGGACTTTGAGTATGGAGGAATAGGCATAGAAGACGCGACAACCGCACGGAGCAAGATAGCAGGACAGTTTATCCTCAGACATCCTGACCCCGGGAGAAATGGAATGGTCCAGGAATTCATAGGCGGCGGGAAGAACCGTAGCAAAGCGGAGATAGCCAACGGCAATTCCCGCGCCACAGTAGTGCCGGGCATTGCCGTTGGCTATCTCCGTTACGCTCCGGTTCCGCTGCGCTACGGTTCCCCTCCGCTACGGTTCTGCCCGGAGCCAAACACCCATCCTTTTTTTGGGGTCTGCTTTTGGGGTCAGTAGTTCCCGCAGTGTAACATTTTCGCCTTCGGCCTAGCGCTTCTAGCCCCTCCAAAGGCCACGCTCCTAGCTGCCAGGCACCCCATTGGTGTTCCGTCACGCGGGCGAAGGGTGACTCAGGGAGGAACCGAAAACATCCCTCTGACTAAACACGCTTGAACGGAAGCCGGGGATCTGCTGAACTACAGGCACATGGGCACCCAAAAACCCGCTTTGAAGCCTTGCCCTCCAAACAGAATGCGCGGTGTCTGTTATTTGGGAAGGACTCCGTTGACCACAGAAAACTCTCACAATGAAAATTGAAAACATCAGACCTTGGATGATCATCGTCTCAGCCGCAGCGCTCTTGATTTATGGCGGCACTGTGGCAATCGCGTATGACCAGATCAAGACGAAGACAACACAACTGAACAAGGCGAGGGAGCGAAACGCCACATACAAGAAACAGATAGAGAATTACCAGGAGGCGCTTAGTGATTCATCGAAGAAGCTGGCTGATATGGGAGCCCAGCTTGCTCAACTAAGCGCCCTCAAGAAGCAGGAGGTGGAAGCGAATCAGAGCGACGTCCAAAACCAAGCAGCTCAAGCCCCGCCACAAAGCCATGAACCCACTCCGGAAGAGATTCTGGCAGATTACCGAGCGCGCGGCATAAGCGGAATTCCAGCCAATATTTCCAGTGCTATCATCTACAAGGCATCAAGTAAGAGATCTGCAAATTCAGCAGTGAGAGAGATCGAGCGTGAGGCAAAAGCGTATCTTGATGTGGCGGCCTATGACAAGCCAGGCACGCGCATCCCACTGCCAGTGCGAGATTCCATTTCAGCAGATGCCAAGCGCAAATATCCCGGGGATTGGTCAATGACTGCCGATGAAATCAGCAAACAAACCGCAGCCTGGGGCACACTCCAGGAATGGTATAGAAATGGTGTGCCCGGCATGGACTCTAGGCAAAGCACCATTGCTATTCAAAGAGCCATACGCGATCATTTTAACGATTGGTCGATGATCATTATCGACATCAACGATGATGCCAACAGGCCGGCACGGAGATAGGAGGATGGAAGAGGAAAGAGAAGAGGTGTTTAAACGCGGAGCAGCAGAGAGCGCAGATGATGAGAAGAATTTGATTGATGGTTGACGATTTTTGATGGGAGGAAGACCCTACGCGGCAACTCATCGGCCTTTGCGTAGGCTTTGAATTAGGAAAGCAGGAAGGAATTTTGCTTTTATACTGGTTGCCAAAAGGGATTGCCGAAAGGCCGAGCTTGGAAGCGCCGGTTCCAAGGCGTGACGATGGAGTGGATAGACATCCACGACTGAGGAACAACGCCGGAACCGGTGCTTCCGGGCCGGAATCGGAAACCAGATCCCGCGTAGCGGCACATTTATGCATTCAAGTGCATAACCTTTTCACCCCCCGTTTCGGCAATAATTTTTGGCAATCAGTATAACCTCTATCCCACACGGCGGTTCGGTGCTCCCGAGTAAGTCATTTGTAAGACTTTGACAGGCAATGGGCGTCCTTTCGTGAAATCGGGCAGTTTTACCACAACCGCGCGAAGCAAGATAGCCGAGCACTCTATTCTGAATAACGAGGCAAAGGCACTGAGCACCACTGATTCCACTGAGAATACTGGAAAAATGGATATCCTAGGAGAATTCCTCCAATGGTTCAGTGTTCTCAGAGGTTCTCAGTGGTTCCTATGTGCTGCGGCCATTGGACCTTCGTTCCCATATGGTTCGCCCCTTGGTTCCTGCTCCGTTGGGTTAGGTTAATAACGAGGCAATAGGGTCGCGAGTCCTTATTTTACTGCGGCAGGGTCACGCGCAATATCGTGGACTGTTCTGCAGCCACTGGCGGGGCTGTGCCGCGTGGAACCAGGAGAAAGCTTCCCTTGCTGAAAATCCGGCCATCCGGGCTTGTTAGTTTTCCTTCCGCAACTGTCAGAATAGCGAAGCATCCGTCATCGGGAAGCTGGACCTTGTTTCCCGCGCAGAGTGTCTGTCTATCCGTTTTGAAATACGGGCAGGCTGCCAAGGTATTGCCCACGGGGGCATCCATGTCGGGCTCAAAGTCATCGAAATCAATGCTGGCAAGCGATTGACTGACATGGAGCGCGCGCGGTTGGCCATCCAAGCCCACGCGGTTCCAATCGAAGACCCGGTAGGTGGTGTCGGAATTCTGTTGGATTTCATGGATGAGAAATCCCGCGCCGATGGCGTGCAGGCGGCCGGAGGCGAGGAAGATAGACTCACCAGGGCTGGGAGTGACCGCATGCACACAATCCGCCACCGTGCCTGCGGTGATAGCCTTTTCAAAGTCCGCGCGGGTGACCCCACGTTTCAGTCCGACATAGAGTTTTGCACCTGGATCACAATCGGCGATGAACCACATTTCAGTTTTCGGTTCGCCTCCGAGTTTTGCCGCGAGCTGTGCGGGTGGATGGACTTGGATGGAAAGCTTGTCCCGCGCATCAAGCACCTTCACCAGAATGGGGAAACGTGGATGGGCCTCGTATCCGCTGCCGAAGATTTCATCGCGCCGCGTGGTCCACAACTCGTGCAACGAAGTGCCAGCAAGCGGCCCGTCACTGACGATGGACTGCGCGTCCTCGCGATCGACAATTTCCCATGACTCTCCGTAAGGAAGAGCGGGATCGGGCAGGGCGCGGCCGTAAACGCGCTCAAGCTGACGACCGCCCCATACGCGCTCGACATAGATCGGCTTAAAGGTGATGGCTTCCATGGGTGTCTGTATAGGTGGACGTGGCGCTTATGGCAATGGTGGATGAAGATGGGGACAGGAATGCCCCTACTCCTTATTACCTAGGACACATAACGACTTGCGGACGGGCGCTTCGTTGGCGATGATGTTCCCATGCAAAAATCATTTCATGGATGGGCGGCGACTGCGGCGGGCGGACTTTTGGAACAGATGGAATACGACCCCGGCGAACTGCGGCCGGAACAGGTCGAAGTGCGGGTGGAATCCTGCGGGATCTGTCACTCGGACCTTTCGATGTTAGACAATGACTGGGGACATACCCGCTACCCCTTGGTGGCCGGCCACGAGGTGATCGGCGTGATCGAGGCCGCAGGCGACCAGGTCAAAGGGCTGAAAGTGGGCGACAGGGTAGGACTGGGGTGGTTTTCAGGCAGTTGCATGGCCTGCCACACGTGCCTATCAGGAAATCACCAACTCTGCGGCAGCGCGGAGCAGATCATTGTGGGACGGCACGGCGGCTTCGCCGACCGGGTGAGGGCGAACTGGGAATGGGCTATCAAGCTGCCACCGTCTCTGGATCCCGCCAGCGCGGGCCCCCTCTTCTGCGGAGGCATCACGGTCTTCGCGCCGATCGTGGATCAGGGCGTCAAGCCTACTGACCGGGTGGGCGTGATAGGCATAGGCGGCCTGGGTCACATGGCGCTGCAGTTTCTCAACAAATGGGGCTGTGAGGTCACAGCCTTTACCTCCAGCGAGGCTAAAGCTGACGAAGCCCGGAAACTGGGTGCGCACCACGTCGTTTCCAGCCGGGATAAGGCAGCTCTCAAGCCACTGGCCGGATCCTTTGATTTCCTCCTGGTCACCGCAAACGTTACGCTGGACTGGAACTCCTACCTGGCCGCACTGGCCCCGGACGGCAAACTGCATTTTGTGGGGGCCGTGCTCGAACCCGTGCCTATCCCGGCGTTCTCGCTGATCAGTGGGCGCAAGTCAGTCTCAGGATCCCCTCTCGGCTCTCCCGCCACGGTGGCGACGATGCTGGAGTTCTGCGGGCGGCACAACATCGCCCCGGTAATCGAAACATTTCCCATGGCGGAAGTGAACGCCGCTCTCGACCACCTGCGCGCCGGAAAGGCACGCCACCGGATTGTGCTGAAAAATAGTTGAGCGGAAAAATACGTAACCTTTTGAAAATCAACGACCATCCTAAATCCGGACAAAAAAGTTTTCAATTTCCAGGAAAAAATTGCTTGCCAAATGGCGTTATTAGGTTATCTGTCCTGTGTCGCAAGACAAGGCGGTCCGACTGAGATGCCTTCAAGGTTATTGGGTTTTCCTTGGGGATGATCGGTCGGGCCGCTTCTTTTTTCTTTTTTTACATGAGTGGTGGAATCTTGATTTTCAGATTTCGGACTGCGGCAGAATCTAGTAGCGTCCGCTCATGAAATTGATCCGATTCGGTGACGAAGGACGCGAAGAACCGGGGATCTTGATGCCTGATGGCCGCAGAGTGGATGCTAGCGGAGAGTTCAATGATTATGATGAGGGATTTTTCGCGTCAGGAGGACTGGAAGCGCTATCCGAGTGGGTGTCCGACGGGTGCCCGGGCGGAGTCCAGGTCAACCCTCTGGTGCGGCTGGGCCCACCGGTGAACCGCCCCTCAAAGATCGTCTGCGTGGGGAAAAACTATTTGGAACACGCCAAGGAACTGAATGAGGGAATACCTACGGAACCCCTGCTTTTCATGAAGGCGACCAGTGCATGGAGCGGTCCGTCCGACGACGTATTGATTCCCCGTGGCTCAACCAAGCTCGACTACGAGGTAGAACTGGCGGTGGTGATAGGCCGCACCGCTTCGTATGTGGACGAACGGGAGGCGCTGGATCATGTGGCCGGTTACGCAACGTTCTGTGATTACTCCGAGCGGGCATTTCAGAAGGAAATGGGCGGGCAGTGGATGAAAGGAAAAAGCGCGGACAGCTTTGCCCCGCTAGGACCGTGGTTGGTCACAGCGGACGAGATTGTAGATCCCCAGCGACTGCGCTTGTGGTGCAAGGTCAACGGAGAGATGCGCCAGAACAGCTGGACAGGTGATATGATTTCTTCTGTGAGTCAATTGATCGCCTACATCAGCCGCTTCATGACCTTGCTACCGGGAGATGTGGTATCCACCGGAACTCCGGGCGGCGTGGCCATGGGCATGTCTCCTCCCCGATATCTGGAGGCTGGGGATTACGTGGAATGTGGCGTAGAAGGCTTGGGTGAACTGACACAGCGAGTGGTCGCCTCACGTGGAGCATGAACCGTATTCTAGCCAGAACCCTGAACGCCGCGATGTCGTGGCCCAAACCGCAGGTTCACCGGGGGCAGTCGGTGTGCCATTTTTGCGATACCCTGCACGAAGGGTGCCATCTGAATGAAGGGATGGCAGCGCGGTGCGCTCGGTGCGGGGCGCTGCTTTATGAAAACCAAGCAGGCTCACTGGTGCGGGCATCGGCATTTTCCCTCACCGCGTTGCTCCTGATGGTGCTGGTGCATATCTTTCCCTTCCTAACGATGGATGCCGCAACACTGCGGCGGGAACTCACCCTGTTCGGTGCTGCAGGTGCCCTGATGAAGGATGGTTATCAATTGTTAGGCACGTCGATCATCTTGTTCACTTTCGTGGCCCCCCTGATGTTGGCGGGTGGGATGCTTTACGTGTGCCTGCCGCTGATGTCCGGACGCGCCGCTCCCGGGGCCGTCTTCGTGGCCAAGTTGATGTACCGCATCGAACCATGGAACATGGTGGAGGTTTTTTTGTTAGGGGTGCTGGTCAGCCTGATGAAACTGGCGAAAGTGGCGGACGTGCACTTCGACCTTGGTTTCTGGGCCTTCACTGGCGTGATGCTGTGTACGGCAGCGGCAGTCTCAGGAATCCACCGCGATGAGTTGTGGGATCGCCTGGAGGTGGCGCGCTCATGAAAACCCGCTTCCCAAAAGCGGCGGCACACGGCCTTGCGGGGTGTCACACCTGCGGCAAGGTTTCACCGGTCAGCCTTGGGCGTTGCCCGCGCTGCGGCTCACGCCTGCACCTGCGCAATCCCCACAGCATCCAGACCACCCTTGCTCTGGTAGTGGCAGCCACCGTCCTTTACATCCCCTCTCATCTGTTGCCGATCATGACGGTCACCGAACTCGGGGATGTCACGCACAACACCATCATCAGCGGCATGCTGTGGTTCTGGAGAAGTGAGGCCTATCCAATCGCCATCGTCATTTTCACGGCATCCATCCTGATTCCCCTGCTAAAAATCGTGGCCTTGTGCTGGCTTTGTGCCGCCGCCAGCGGTCTCGTCCACCCATCTCCCAAAGCCTTGGGCAGGATTTACTGGTTCACCGAATTGCTGGGAAGATGGTCGATGGTCGACATTTTCGTGGTAGGCATCTTGGTTTCCATCGTGCGACTTGGCAATTACATGACCGTCATTCCGGGGCCGGGAGCGCTTGCATTCGCCGGGGTGGTTCTGCTAACCATGTTCGCGGCGATGAGTTTTGACCCCCGCCTGCTATGGGACCAGTTGGATGAACTATCCTCAACCGAGCCTCCCACCAACACCCCAAAACCATAATCTTGACCGAAGAACCCACAACAAGTCCTGCCACCGCAGCACATCCGGAAATCCGCAGATCGCGGCGCTGGAACGTGGTCTGGTTCGTGCCGCTGGTGGCATTGGTTTTGGGCGCATGGCTTCTCTATCACAATTTTGCCGCGCAGGGACCTGTGGCCAAGGTGCGCTTCGACACTGCGGATGGTGTGGTGGCCGGCAAAACCGAAGTCCGCTGCCGCTCGGTAAAAGTGGGTGTCGTGAAACGAGTGAAACTGGCCGAGGACCTGAGATCCGTCCTCATGCATCTCGAATTTGATCCGGATGCCGAAGGATTGCTGCGTCAGGGCACCTTTTTCTGGGTGGTAAAGCCACGACTCACGGCGACCGAACTGTCAGGAGTGGATACCCTGATCACCGGTTCCTACATAGAGCTAGATCCGGGTCCATCATCTGCGGAAAAATGCTTCGAATTCACCGGCAGCGAGGATCCGCCCGCTACTAACCGCAACGTGCCGGGACTGCGTCTTACGCTCACGGCGGATGAAGCCGGCTTTCTATCGGTGGGCTCCCCGATGTATTACCGAGGATTCGAGGTAGGGCGTATCGAAGCCCGGACCTTGGGAGCTGACGGCAAGAAAGTTTCCTATCGTGCCTTCGTGCGCAAGGAATACAGCCAGGTGGTCACGGAAAACACCCGCTTCTGGAACACCAGTGGCGTAGACATCAGTGCAGGTTCGGAAGGCTTCAAAGTGCGCACACCTTCGTTCCAAGCGATGGTGTCAGGCGGCGTTTCGTTCGGCATCACCGAGGGTGAAGAACCGGGCAAGGTGGTACCAGATGAAACGAACTTCACTCTCTACCCGGATCAGGACGCCGCACTCAGGGCGACCTTCCGCCCTAACATGAGATTCCTCCTGCTCTTTGACCAAAGCGTGCGCGGTCTGGCGGAAAAGGCCACTGTGGAATTCCGGGGTATCACCATCGGCAGGGTGGCGAAGGTTTCCTTCAATCTGGTACCCACGGGAGGCGACTCACGGATTCCAGTCCTGATAGAACTGGATACTACGAAGATGCGCCCCGAGGCGGCAAGCAAGTTGCAAGATCCGGATTCGGACTTTGTCAAAACGGCGGTGAATCATGGTTTGCGCGCCGCACTCAAAACCGGCAACCTGCTTACCGGATCGATGTATGTGGATCTGGATTACTATCCAGAAGCCCAGACTGCTGAAATCGGGAAATCCGGGGAGTTCACCACACTGCCCACGGTTTCCTCGGGCTTCGTCCAGCTTGAGGCCAAGCTCACTGCCATCCTGGACAAGATCCAGGCCCTGCCCATAGACAAGACCATGGGTGACTTCGCATCTGCGGCACGAGAAGCGAAAACCACCATCGCCGAGTCCCGCAAGACACTGAGGGAAATCGAAGACACGGCGGCGGCAGCCCGGACGGTGATAGATGGTCCCGGCTTCCGCGGATTGCCCGACGACCTGCACAGGACGCTCGACAAGCTCCAGAACCTAGCCGCCAGCGTGGGACCGGATGGAGCCATACAGGGTGACCTGCTGCGCACGCTCGACGAACTGCGCGCCTCACTGCGCGCGATCAAATCGGCCACGACCACCATCGATGAAAAGCCCAACTCGCTGCTATTCGGCCGTGACTCCACAGGCAATCCCAAACCCAAGGCGCCACGCGGCGAGCACTGAGCAACCACCAATCCCATGACCCCGCGATTCTTTCCATTGATTGCCGTCCTCTTGTTAGCCGGTTGCGCGACAAGCTCAAAGTCATTCTACGTTCTGACTACTGATGGCCCAGCACCCTCCGGCGGCGGAGCAGGCATAGGCGTAGGGCCGGTCACTCTTGCGGAATATATTGACCGACCTAACCTGGTGCTGGCGGAAAACCCCAACCAGCTTTCCATAGCGGAGGACCACCGCTGGGCCGGAGACCTGTCTTCATCCATCGCCCGCGTCACGGCCACAAATCTCGGGCGCAGAATCCATACCGGCAACGTCAGGACGTACCCGTGGAAGGACGACGACGGACTAACCTATCAGATCACTCTCGACATCCGCCAGTTTCACGGTGGTGGCGATGGTTATGCTGTGATAGAAGCCGGTTGGCGCGCCTATTCACTGCCGGACCGCAAGCTCAAGGCATCGCGCACTTTCGTAGACCGCGAAGCACTGGCATCCGACGGTTATCAACCGCTGGTCGCCGCGGAGTCCCGCCTTCTCTCCCGCCTCGCCGCTGACATCGCCAAGGGGCTGAAATGAGATGCGTTCTAAGAAACGTTCTTCTTTCCCAATTCAAAATTTAACATTCTCCTCTTCCCATCAAAAATCATCATTCATCTGCCCATGCCGCGTGAACGCGGAACTCACAGTACTTTGCGCTCTGCGACTTTGCGGTAAACCCTTTTCATCTTCCTATTCACTATTCTCAATTCCCCCATGGCAGCCATCAATTCAAACTTCCTCAAACTCAAGGCCGGTTACCTATTCCCCGAAATAGCGCGCCGGGTGAAGGCATACAGCGAGGCCAATCCTGACAAGGCTGTGCGCATTATCCGTTGCGGCATAGGCGATGTGACCGAACCGCTACCAACGGCTGTGGTCAAGGCGATGCAGGAGGGTGTGGCGGAAATGGGCAAGCGTGAGACCTTCAAGGGTTATGGCCCGGAACAGGGTTACGAATTCCTCCGTCAAGCCGTAGTGGACAATCAGTTCGCCGGACTCGGCATCTCGGCAGACGAGGTGTTTATCTCCGATGGCTCCAAGTGCGACACCGGCAACATCCTGGACATCTTCGGCAAGGGCAACGTCATCGCCATCACCGATCCCGTCTATCCGGTTTATGTGGACACCAATGTGATGGCCGGCAACACCGGCGATGCCGATGAACAAGGTGCCTATGCCGGCTTGCTCTATCTGCCTTGCACTGCGGCTAATAACTTTGTGGCCGATGTTCCCGAACAAAAGGCGGACATTATCTACCTGTGTTTTCCTAACAACCCCACGGGAGCCGTGGCCACGCGTCCGCAGCTTGAGGCATGGGTGGCGTATGCGAGGAAGAACAATGCCATCATTCTTTTCGATGCCGCCTACGAGGCGTTCATCCGCGACCCGGAAATTCCGCATTCGATCTTCGAAATCGAGGGCGCGCGCGAATGCGCCATTGAGTTCCGCTCCTTCTCAAAGAACGGCGGCTTCACCGGCGTGCGCTGCGCTTATGTGATTATCCCAAAATCCGTAAGCGGCACGGCTGCTGATGGCACGAGCGTGCCTCTGCACCAGCTTTGGAGCCGCCGCCACAGCACGAAGTTCAATGGAGCGAGTTACCCGGTCCAGAAGGCCGCTGCAGCGGTTTTCTCGGACGAAGGCAAGGCACAGGTCGCAGGACTCATCGACCACTACATGGGCAACGCAACATTGCTGCGCGAAGCCGCCGCCGCTGCCGGGCTCCCGGTTTTCGGTGGGAAAAATGCTCCCTACGTATGGGTGGGCTGTCCGGCAGGACTCAGCTCGTGGGACATGTTTGACCGCATGCTGGAGGAGGCCCAGGTGGTGATCACTCCTGGATCAGGATTCGGCTCAGGGGGTGAGGGTTACTTCCGCATTTCCGCATTCAACTCCCGTGCCAACGTGGAGGAAGTGTGCAGTCGCTTGAAGGCTCTCATTTCCCAGTAGAGGTAACACTCCACTCCATGCCCTCCGCCTTCTCTCTGGTTCTTGAAACATCAACTCCCCATGCCTCGGTAGCGCGGGTGGCGCCGGATGGCGGAATAGAAGTGCGCGGATTTTGGAGCGACCGCAGCCACAACGCGATGTTGTTCGAACCACTGAGCGAGTTGTTGCAAGTGGGCGGGAGGAAGGAGATAACTCTCGTGCTGGTAGGCAGCGGACCAGGAAGCTACAGCGGCACGCGCGTGGGCATAGCCGCCGCGCAGGGTGTGGCACTGGCTAACGGATGTCCCGCAGTCGCAGTGCCCTCAATTCTCGCAGTGCCTTCGGCTGATGGCGGCGCGCGCTGCATGGCCATAGGCGATGCACGGCGCGGGACTTATTGGACTGCGCTGATGGAAAACCACCATCTGACTGGCGAACCCGCACTCTGCGATGCGGAAGAGCTTGCCTCGCTCGTCACCGGCGCTGTTTCTAGCGGAATTTATGTGGTCTCCCTGGAGGAGACCGGACGCTTCCCCTTGTCCGCAGAGTTGGTGAAGAACGTTAGGGTTGAGACTCCGGACGCCGCACGCTTATGGCGCGTGTGGCTGGAAACCGGGGAGGAAACCCGCCGGCAGTGGACCTCCTCAATTCCGCAACCGTTCTACCTCAAGCCGCCCCACATCACCCCCGGCAAGCGCGCCAGCCTGCTGCGTCCTTAGTGATTGCCAATAGTTATCACAAGGTGCCGTTTGACCTGCGGGGCCGGAAGAGTTTTTCCTCTGTATGCCGGACGTATGCGGCCGCAGTCATACTGCAAATTGTGGAATTTCCATTTTGATCGCTTCACTTATTTGACGGGGTCATGCCAATCCGCTGGATATGTCACCTCAGTTAATGACTTGTGTTGCAACCATTTGCGAAAATCCTGATTTTCATACGTGGCTCTCCACGCATCGTGTCCGCTTCCTTCCAAAATATGAATCTTCAGTTCTGCTTTTAGCGCAGCGAACCTTGTTTTCATGTCTGTCACATTCGGATAATAAATCTGCTTGTCTCCCCGGTTGAATGACATCCAAACCGGCCTGACATTCCAGTCCGCGAACGTTTCGTAACCCGCGACACCGGCCACCGGTACCGCTGCGGCGAACTTTCCAGGAAATAAAACAAGCGCGTCAAAGCAACCGTAGGCACCCGCCGACAAACCTGTAAGATACAAACGGCGCATGTCAATATTGGGTGCTATTCCTGCCTTTAAGGTGTCTATGGCACGGACAGCATCGGCGAGAGGACGATCTCTGCTTGTATCCCATGTGAGCCACGGGCTACCTGTGTTCTGCGCCTGTGGTATCATGATATAACAGGGCATGTGTTTCTGGAAATCATCACCCGTCAAATGTTGGGCAATACCTCCGGCATCGGTTTTCCATGGCTTGAAATTGTCATTCCCGCAACCACCCGTCCCGTGCAAGAAAAGAATCAGTGGAAATTCACGACCGCGTTCCCCTGCACCTTTTGGACTGTACAACAAAAAATTAACTTTCCTTAATGGGTTTCTTGTGTAAGAATACGATTTGATTCCCTTAGCATCCAAATCATAAGTGGCTTCCCTTGACAAGGGCAAGGGATCAATCTTCCCCCTCACCTGAAACCGCCTAACAAACATCTGGCTTTCTTCCGTCAAGTCTTCTATATCGATATTTTTGATCTTTCCGTTGACCAACAGATCGATGGTTTTGGATCCTGCTCGCACGATTTTACCGGTGATTCTAATCCCGGTGTCCTCGCTTTCTAACTCTAGTATCTGGAAATTTGGCACGGCACAATAAGCGGTATTCTCCGGTTTTCGTTCTGATTGGGAGATCTCCGGTCCAAGATTCACGCGTGTGTCCCTCTCATCATCCTTGAAGGCGGCGTGAGGAGCCACTGAGACAGATGGCGCACATTGAACGGGTAAAGGCGCTGCGAGCAGGAACACTGACAGGAAAAGAGCGTTGGGGAATATATTCATTACCATTGTGGGGTGATTTCAAGCAGGCTTTATTCACGTAACGTCTGAAGTTGATTGCGCGCTGAAGGCGGAGCAAATGGCCATAAGGAGCAGCCACGCGGGAATTGTCAAAACACGTCTGAAAGCAAAAGCGTGCTGTTTCATCGGCAGCGCTGAGAAGTAATATACCGCCCAGAGGAGCAATGCTGAAACAACACACGCGATAAGCAGAAGGCGCGATAACCTGCCACGTTTTATCAGCGCCGCAAGAACTATCAGTGGCAAAAGCCACCATAGACCGAAATGATTGCGCCAAGACATGAAGCAAACCGTGCGCGCCATTTCAGCCATTTCGCCCAGGCGTGTCCAACTTTCGGCTGCTGGCCTTGTGAATGCACCATGCCAGTCAAAATCCAATGTGTGGGCGCCGTGCAGAATCATCAAAACACGCCAACCCGTTGCCAAAGGGAGTGTCATTGCAACGTACCGCCATGCATGGGGCCACATCCATAAACACATGCACGCACCAATGATCCAGTAGATCAGACCCTCGTTTTTTATCCACGCGGCGCAAGCCAGCAAAGCAAGTCCAGCCACTGGATGATTTACCCCGCGACTTATACCCTTCCTATCCCCTTCAAACAAACTCAGTAATCCTGTCAAAACCAGCAACAACAATAGAGCCTCTCCATAATACCACCTTGACCAAATGATAGCGGGGTCACATAGCATAAAAGCTGCGGGTGCTGCCAGACACCACCACGGCATCCCACGCCGCCGCATCCAGCCTACAGTGACCCGCCATGAAAGAAAAAGACAGATGGGCACCCATAACTTTACCCAGTGGTCCTCCCAGCACCCTTGCCATGCGGAATGCCATAGTGTGACCAGGGACCAGCCGGGAGGATGATCAGGATTGCAAAAGTCATATCCGGGGGACGCGTAAAACCCTTCAGGCGTTCTGCCCAATAGCCACCATAACTTCGCTCTGTAGCCATATATCCCCATCCCGGGTGGCCCTGAAAGGCCGGCCGCTGTGGCCACCAGAGCATGAAACCCGCATACGAGAACACCTTGAACCCAAAGCCACCAGGGCAAGGTTTCCCGTGGTGAATGTGATACATCAGCGATGATTTTCCCCTGGCGTTTCACAAGCCACCCCAAACTCAGGCAAGTCAGAGCCCATAAGGAAATCATAATCCATGGTCTCAACATCAATCCCCCTTGTTCGAGTAATCCAAAGAATACCACAAAGACTCCAAATCCCCAGGCAACCACACTTCCTTGAACTGGGCCGTTTGAAGGGAAAAGAAGCCTGTAGAGGAGGAAACCCAGAAGCCAAATGGCAGCAGTTGCAGCGTAAGCGGGGTCCATAGCGCCGTATGAAGGTTCTGGCGGCCCTATATCATAGGCGTCATAGTTTGCCGAGCTATGACACCTATGAATGAATCCCTTATGAAGACCGACCGGCGTGGTCGCTTGCGCTACACTCCCGAACAGAAGAAAACCATGATTGATGCCTTCCAGTCCAGCGGGTTGAGCGCCCCGCGCTTCTCAGCGCATCACGGCGTGAACTATCAGACGCTTGTTTCCTGGATCAAGAAGGGCAATACGGCGGTAACGGCAGGCCCTCCCGGTTTGCCGTGCCCCGCGTTCCTGTCACTGGTCCCGGCGGAACTCGAAGCCGCCGGCGACGGCCGCGCCATGGAAGTATTACTGCCGGGTGGTGCAAAACTCGTTGTCACCGCGCCTGGCCATGTCCAACTTGCCGTCGCCTTGATCCGCGCACTCGAAAACCCACGGCCATGCTGAGTTTTTCCGGCAGCTTGAAAGTGTTCGT
>Ga0118677_10007154_pt1 | contig 18554 bp, 16 predicted proteins | sample AliMusrvi5mmetaG_FD_86154 | JGI IMG/M metagenome (GOLD analysis project Ga0118677, IMG submission 86154) | reverse complement strand
ACCGAAACCGGCGTGGTGCGGTGGCGGCAAACCGCGCAACAAAAGGAGAATCGCCGCAGGTACTCATCGCCAAGGGCGCATTTCGCGCCGCGCGGCTTGCGCGGATAATGCGCCTGGTGCAAAGTCCCCTGGCAATCATGGCAGCCTTGGGCCTTCGCCACGGCGGCAAGGTCGATGTCGATGAGAAGGAGTAATGCAAAAAACTCGGCGGACTGAAGGATGATCTGGCACACTGTGGGGGTCTCCGTTATTGGTTTAGTGGAGACTCCTCCAAAGGGGGCTTGCAGTCAAGCTCTCTGAGGGGGATCAACCTCAAACCCTCAGTCTATTTGATCAAATAGGCCGGATAACCCATCAAAAAAAGTGCGCAAGCTCAAAAGGCGACGACCCGGCGCTGCTGTGGCGCTCACATCCAACTCACCGAAGTCGGGCAGGCATTCAAGGAGATCAAGGGCGACCTGTCGATCCGTCCGATTTACCACCAGGCCGATGCCCGCATCGAGGCGCACATCTTCGTCGCCTTCATGGCCTATTGCCTGCAAGTCACGCTCAAGCACCGGCTGCGCGCGTTGGCCCCCGGACTGACGCCACGGGCCGTGTTGGAAAAAATGGCGGCCTTGCAAATGGTCGATGTGCATTTGCCGACCACCGACGGGCGCTGCCTCGTCCTGTCCCGACACACCCAGCCCGAAAAGGACCAGCTACTCTTGTTGTCCCAATTGAAGCGCGAACTGCCGCCCCAGCCTCCCCCGAAAATCACCGCAAACGCAATACCGACACCCTAAAACTGTCAATAGGCCTGTAGTGCCGACCTTTGCCTTTCGCTAACGGCGGATCAATCAGTTAGCTGCGTTTTCGCCTTGAGTTGCGGAAGTAGGGCTAGCGCCACGGCACGGGCGGTGAGTTGGCAACGGTGCAAACCCTGGGTGGTGAAGCCGCCCCAGCCCCACTGGTTTTTGAGCTCGTCAAAGCTGTTCCCGGCGTCGCCGCGGTCGCGGTAAAGTTGGGCAACCGTCAGGATTCCGTGCGGCAGCGAGGTGACCAGCACGGCATACTCGTAACGCTTGACGGCGTCGCCATCCTCGATGAACGCCAGCACCTGCTGCCCGTCGGCCTGCCCCGTCAGCGCCACCTCGTCCTGCAACGGGCGGCGCAGGATGACGACGCGCCGCTCGCGATCCCAGCCGGTCAGCCTGAGCCGTCCGTCCATGCCTTCCCAGCCCGCGCCGGCATCCACCCAAGTACCCCCGAAAAAGCACCGCTCGATATGGCGCTTGACCTTGGCCGTCAACCGCAGCTTGAACAGGTAGCCCTGGTCCCTCGCCTCCAGTCCGCACAGACCTAAGTCGTTGCCGAACCCGCAGTCGCCGCGCACCAGGTAAGGCCGCTGGCAAACCGGTCCAACAGGCGCAGCAGGCCCGGCAGCGCAAGCCGCATTCCCTGATGAAAGAGGCATTGCGCCAATACCCGGGCCGCGAAGAGCAGCGGGAATCCTTCCATCAAGAGGCGATGGACAGTTGGCGGGAATATCAGGGGGCGGGGCTGCATCTGACGGGCGGGGAAGTCGCCGCTTGGCTGGACACCTGGGGGACGGAGGCGGAAACGGGGATGCCAACTTGCCACGAGTGATCGACGCTGGCGGCGCAGCTACCGGCTTGGAGCGCTGCCGCCAATTTCTGTGGGTGATAGTGGCTCCGTTTCCCCGGATTACGCTGGCGCTCCATCCGGGCTACTACAAAGCCTGTTGAGATTTGCAACCCCGACCGGGACGTTTGAAGGCCGCAGTGAATTACAAAACGTGAGTGACGGGGTTGCAAACCCCGTCACGCTTCGGGTAAAACCGGACCGGCCTCCGCACATCATCAGCTAACAAGCAATCACATGACCACTATTACCTCGACATCTGTAACCACCTCCACGTCAGTGGTGACGTCTGTGGTCACGTCAGTGGTGACTTCCGTAGTCACTTCAGTCGTGACCTCAGTCGTCACTTCTGTGGTGACATCGGTGGTTACGTCGGTCGTGACATCCGTGGTCACGTCGGTAGTGACATCGGTGGTTACGTCGGTCGTGACATCGGTGGTTACGTCGGTCGTCACATCGGTGGTGGTGTCGGTGGTGGTGTTGATCGGAGGTGGGTCAACCGGATCGATTTCCGGTCCAACGTCTGGGTCTTCCACTACATCACCCTCAGGAGGAGTGCTTGTTAATTTAGTGTATGCCCACGAGCCAAGTTTATAACTCATTTCCAAAGCGAAGCCGCCAGTCACAACATAACCTAGATATTGCATCACGGTTTCGAAAGTCGATGGCCCAGGGTAGCTAGGGTAGCTGCCTGGTGCAGCACCGACCAGACCCGAATAGGGTAGTGACGATGCGCTGGCGCCTTGCTGCAAAGTGCCACTGAATGAACTCCCGACATAGCCGCTGGCAGTGGGCGTGGTAATCAAAGCGAAGGTAATGTTGCCTGCCGTGCCATTATTGCTCAAAGTCCAGGTCAGCGTGCTGCCTAAATAGGTGAAGTTTTGCAGCGCAGTACCGCCTAGCGTGACACTATTATTGCCGGCCACGACCAGGGTTGGGCCAACCGTCGTCGTGCTGTTGTTGACCGAAGTGATGCCGTAAGTGCCCGTCCATGATTGCAGATTGGTAGGCGTGGAAATTTGACCACTATAATTGACCGCCGTCGCGCCGCTCTTTTGGGTCAAGGTTCCGTAAAAGGTATTGCCTACATAGGTACTGGGCGGGATCGCGGTTGGTACATTCACGAAACTGACGCTGCCGGCGGTCGAGTTATTATCAGTCAAACTCCAAGTCACCTGGTTATTGACATCGTCATAGACGAAATTGATCAGCGCGACATTGTTAAGCGTCACCTGCGTGGCGCTGACGACCACTAGAATAGGCCCGGTGGCATATTGACCAGGGCTAGTTTCAATCGATGTGGTCCCATAATAACCTGACCAGGTTTCTAATGGCATTGCGGTAATCGGTCCGATCAAACCGCTATACGGCAAAACGGTAGCCGAGGCCGATGTTTGCAAGGTTCCGGCAAAAGAATTAGTGGGGTTTGTGTTGGTATCCTGGGTAATGGGGGTTGGCGGATAGAAGGTAATGCTGCCAGCCGTTGCATTGTTTGCCAAAGTCCAACTTAAGGTACCCGTCGTCCTATTCGAACTCGGGGTAAACGTGAAATTGACCAAGGCGACATTATCCAGCATCACTTGGGTGTCACTCTCCACAACCAAAGGAGGACCAAAAACATACCCAGTAGCGCTATTAATCGAAGTCGTACCGTAAACCCCGGTCCAGAACGATAGCTGATTATTAGACATTTGTTCCTGCGCTTGCACAATTTGGGTTGGAGTGCAGGTATAGCCTTGCTGAGTCAACCAATTAGTCACCAATGCCGAATTGTTGGCAGTGGCTCCCTGATTGATGACATTCAAATATTGCTGGGTCAAGCTTTCCGGCGCATTACCGCCAGTCAGGCAATTAGTGAAAAAACGCTGGGCGTCGTTGAATTGTAGCTGGGATGGAGAAACTGTAGCCATGTTCGTGTGCCTCAATAACTGATGGATAGTGAAGAATGGGCGTGTTCAGGACAGCAAACCCTTACTTTGGCTTAGGGTTATGGGCCAGGTAAATATGTTCCAAATGCGGGTAATCCTTAAGATTCTTCATCGCCATTCGGATCATGCCCGGATGTTTTGACAAGATGGCCTTTTCTTCCGGCGCGGTCATTTTCGCGCATAACCTGAGGGTCGCCTTCGGGTTGGTTTGGAAGGCAAGCAATAAGGACGGCGTCTCGGCCACGTCGGCAATAAATTGCGCCAAGCCACTGCGCGACGGTGACGGCATGTATTCCATGGCGGTGGCAGGCTGGCATGCCGCCGGAGTGGCAGCCCCCCCGGCTGCGGGTTTGGGTGCCAAGCCCAATAGCGCCATCATCTGCGGGTCAGTGACGGATTTTTCCTGGGGCGGTATATATAAGGTTGAAATGCCGGTGACCTTGGATTTTCTCAAATCACCCAAGGCGATTCTTTCTATGCTAGGCTCACACATGGGATATTGCGAACCTTGATAATGGACGACTTGATGGGTTGGCAGGTAAAACGTCTCCAGATAGTCAACCAACACGTTGAGGTTGCGGTTGTCATAGCCTGAAAACTTAAACCCCAGATCGCCCACACAGCCAATTTGCCAGACGACCGAATGCATGTCATTGTGCAGTTGACGCTTGCGCAGGAGCAAGTCGGTTGCCTCGAATTCCTGCGACCCATGGGTCGAAGGGTCTAGCCCCAAGTCCGCATAGAGGCAATCCAGCGCAGAAATGGCGGGGAGCATCACCGCCCGGTAGCCTTCATCGCGCAGAATCTTGATGGCTTTGTGAGAGGGCAGGACAAACACCCCCGGATGCCCATAGAACACGGCGCAGGTGTTTTTCCCCGCCCGCGTGTGCTTGACCATGACATCCACCATGTCGTTATAAGTATCTATCCTTTTTTTGGTATTGCCATACAAGGTATACAGGTCAAAGCATTCCTTACTATTTTTTTTAATCCAAATTTCAGTCGCCGGGTCGGCCACGCAATAAACCACGATATCCGCCTCCCTGATCCATCCTTGAGTCTCTAGCGTAATGTGCCCGATGCTCTTAATGCCAGAGCCCACCACCGTCAAACTCCCTTTTTTGTTAGCCTTCGGTAATTTTGTATTTACAGAACCGTTCATAACTGCCTCTTTATATGGTCTTAACACTGAAATCATTGACAGGCCCAGCAAGCTTGCCATGTTCTACCGTTGACAGCGGAAGCCCAGATGCCCTGCCGTCGTTCGGTGGTGTTAAGATAACGGATCATCCATCCTCACGAAGCCGGCCCGTCACCCCACACGCCTGTCCGTGAAACAACCTACACACCAGCCCAAACACTTCACGCCACCATCCCTGCACTTACCGCATAGCGCACGACATCGGCAACGGAATGTAGGTCGAGTTTTTCCATGGAACGCTCACGATAGGTGTCCACAGTGCGCGGACAAATGTCGAGGATCCGGGCAATTTCTTTACTGCCATTGCCCAATGAAATCAGCCGTATCACTTCCCGTTCCCTAGGCGAAAGCGCTATGTTCGGCTTGCCTTGCCGGTGCCACTCCTGAAGCTTGGCCCGGATGGACGCTGTCATGAACGTGCCGCCATGATGGACCGTCCGCACGGCCAGCATCAATTCTTCAAATGAATTGGATTTAACGACGAAGCCAGCGACACCGGCCTTTTGTGCTTCGATGGCCGTCAGGAGTACGAATTGGGTAGGCAAACCCGCCTGAACGGAATTGCGGGCTATGTCCAAGCCCGAAAGGCCGGGCAAATGAATTTCCAAAATGGCGACATCGGGCCTAAACTGCTTGATGTGATGCCATGCATCGATTCCGTTGGCGGCCTGGCACAAGGTTTCGATGGCTTCAATCGTCTTTAGCAGGGCTAACAGACCTTGACGGAAAATCTCGTGGTTGTCTGCGCAAATGACCGTGATGGGCGGGGCAGTTTTTTCTTGTTCTATAAACATGTAGACATCTCTTCTTAATATTTGGGCAAAAGTCGTTCACATAAGGCAGATGTCATCCAGTCTTGAACAACGGCAATGCCCAATGATCGCCTAGATGATGCTCAAGTTCACAACCGATGTATATCGGGAAAATGCTGATTTTTTGGCTAAATTGAGCCTGAGCAGTTTTTTTGATGGGTTTTCTTGTCTATTTGATCAAATAGGCCGAGGGTTGGAGGTTGAACCCCCTCAGGAAGCTTGACTGCAAGCCCCCTTCGGAGGAGTCTCCAATTGACTAAAACAGGAGACCCTCACAGTGTCTCGACTTTGGCCTTTTTACGTCACCGCCACGAGTTGATCCTCGAAACCCGCACCTCCTACCCTTTGATCACCGGGCAACGGGTGCGCGAAGAGGTCCGTGAAAGTGCGCCGAAAGCCGTCAAGGAGAAGCCCGACAAGCGGGGCAGGCCCAAGGGTAGCGTCAACAAAAACAGGAAGGATGTGGAATTGTCGCCGTTCCAGACGCAGTTGCAAGGCTGCATCCGTGCCGCGTTGGAACTGATCGGGTTGGACTTGGGTATCGTCGTGTTGTGTACGATGGCGCATTAGGGAACAATTCAGGCCTACAAGGGGTTACGCAAACGGGGCTGCATCTGATCTCCAAGTTGCGCCATGACTCCAAGCTGTACTTCCCCTATGCTGGCGGGTATTCGGGCAAGGGCAGGCGGCGCAAATATGGCGAGAAGCTGACGCTGGACACGTTGACGGATGAGCATCTGAAAACAGATGCGGTGGAAAAGGATGTCCGAACCCGCGTCTACCAGGCACAGGTCTGGCACAGGAACTTCCCCGAATTGCTGAATGTCGTCGTCATCGTGAAGACCAACCTGAAAACGGGGAGAACTGCAAAGGTGTTGCTGTTCAGCGATGACTTGGCCTTGGCCAGCGAGACGTTGATCGAATATTACTCTCTGAGGTTTCAAATCGAGTTTGACTTTAGAGACGCCAAGCAATACTGGGGGTTGGAAGACTTCATGAACGTCAAGGAAACGCAAGTCGGCACAACGCCAACTTCTCCCTGTTCATGGTAACCTTTGCGCGGCTATTGTCCGCCAAAATTGAGGGACTCGACAGGGGCAGCATGCTGGACTTGAAGACCATCTTCAGGGCGAGAAAATACACGCGGCGGATATTAAATTCGCTCGGCAAAAACGATGAGGAGTTTTTAATCGACGACAGCATTTTCCAAATCGCAGAAATCGGCAGGATTCATGCAAAAGCAGCCTGATTTTTGGCGAAGGTATTGATGATCGGATAAATATTATTATAATGTCGCCATGTTTGTAGCCCACATACCCAACCGCAACTCAAAACTACCATCCTGCTCCGCGAGTCCTACCGCGAGGGCGGCAAGGTCAAGACGCGCACTGGATCACTTGCACAAAAGCACCAATTTCCCCGCGCAGACCATTAACAAACCAAACAGCGACAGCGAAAACAGCTTCCAAAACAATAAAGGGTTCCGCTCGTACCAAGAACGCTTCTGCGGCTTGATCTGCCCCCCTTTCGCCAAACCGTTTTCCAGTTCATAAGCCAGTTCCATGATGTCGGCATACCGCTCTTTGGGATCGACGGCTAAGGCACGGGCAAGCACGGCATCCAACCAACTAGGCAAATCCGGGCGGTAGTGATTCAGGCTTTTGGCACGACCATGGTAACGCGGCGTGCTAAAGGGTTCGATTTCACCATACGGATAGACACCCTGCGCGAACAACCGGAACAACGTCACGCCTGTGGCAAATAGGTCTGTTGCCACCGTACCCCGTTCGCCCTTGAACTGCTCGGGGGCCATGTAACTAGCGGTTCCGGGAATCGGTGCGTTGATATCTTCGTCCCATGCCGGCAAGCGAGCAACGCCCAAATCCAACAGTTTCAAGCCACTGGTTTCTAGCAACAGGATATTGTCTGGTTTGATGTCGCGATGGATGATGCGCAACCGGTGCAAGGCATGGATGGCTTTGCATAGAGGCAAGGCGATGGCTATGCCTACGCTCAACGAAACTGAACTGGAATGGGCAATAAATTGTTCCAAGGTCTTGCCGGCATAGTATGGCATCACCGTATACAAGCGGCTTTGGCGACCGGGCGGGGTTTCGATCACTTCGGCAACCCAAGGGCTGTGGACACGGGCCCCTATCCAAGCTTCGCGCACAAAGGCGTGGTAATATTCCCGCTCGGTGGCAAGCTTGGGATGGGGGAACTTCAACACAAGCTGCTTCTGGTTGAGTTGGTCATGCGCTAAAAACAGGCTGCCATATCTCCCAATGGAGATGGTTTTTTCCAGCCAATACCCGTCCACAGATTGCCCGGCCTTTGGCAGTTCCAGCAACGGCAAAGAACCCATAAAATTTTGCAACACATCACGGTTGGGCGGTGGCAAACTAATGACATCCACCACCAAGGCAGTGATATTGTCCTGGCTACCCTTGGCGAACGCCATCTCAGACAGTGTTTGTGCACTGGCTTCCGGGGACATGCGCTCTAACAGCACTTTGCGTAGATCGTTTTCAAGCAATACCGCATGCAGTCCGTCCGAACACAACAGAAAACGGTCGTGGGCTTCCAATGGCAAAGCAACGCATTCTGCGCACAGCGTGTTTTCTATGCCTACCGCCCGATAGAGGATGTGATCCATGTCGGGATGTTTAAGCGTGTGGTCTTCTGTCAGCTTTTCCAACACGCCTAGTCGCAGCCGGTAAATGCGGGAATCGCCAACATGGATCAAGTGGGCTTGGCGATGGCGCAGAATCAATGCGCTGAATGTTGTCGCCATGCCCGCCAGTTCCGGGTCACGTTGACCGACTGCGTGTATCCAGCGATTGGCCGAGTCCAAAGATTTCGCCGCCGCCAATTCCACGCCTAGGGTTTCAGATGTACTGTAAAACCCTTCGATAAACATCCGCACCGCGATTTCCGCAGCAACACGCCCACCTTTCATCCCGCCCATGCCGTCGGCCACGATGGCAACAATGCCGTGCAAGCCCAAATCCAAGCTGTCCGGCTGGGTGAAGCTGACAAAATCCTGATTGTCCTCACGTCGCCCTTGCAGGGATGAGAAGCCGGCTTGGATGTTGAGCTTGGGTTCGTTCATGGTAAATGGATGGTAGGGGCGGGTTCAAAACCCGCCTTTGATAAGTTGGAGGTATTTGTACAGGGCGGGTTTTGAACCTGCCCCTACGGTTAATATTAAACCCTAGCCCCGGAAACCGCGCCCCAGGTGGTGCGCCAACGCCTTTTGACCATCAACAGGCCAAACAACCCCAACAACGGAAGCACTGCGAACAGCGAAAAGCCCGGCCCAAAGCTATGGTAATCCCCCCACGAGACACCCAAGGTTTTTGCCAGGAAAAACCCTCCCATGCCACCGGCCGCGCCGACTAGCCCAGTCATCACGCCGATTTCACCGCGAAAACGCAAGGGTACCAACTGGAAGACCGCGCCATTGCCCATGCCTAGGGCCATCGTGCCGAAGAAGAAGATCGCCGTGGAAGCCCAAGCGATGCTTGGCATGGCCAACAAACTCCATCCTGCCACTTTGGCTGATGCCATTTGGCTGGCATCAGGGGCAGGGCCTTCGGGCATCATCGCAATCGTCGCGTAACACACGGATACGACGACAAACAACATTTGCAAGGATCGCACACCGCCGATGCGATCTGCCAACAATCCGCCAACCGGACGGAACATGGAACCGGCAAATACCACCATGGCGACCATCAAACCGGCAGCGACGCCGGAGACGTGATACCAGTTGGTAAAGTACAAAGGCAGCGCATTGCCCAAGCCAACAAAGCCGCCAAACGTGATGGAATAGAAAAACATGAACCACCAACTGTCGGCATCTTTCAACAATTCGGCATAGTTGCCCCAAGACACCGGTTTACGCTTTTCCGGAGCGTCCTTCACCATGATGCCATACAGCAGAAGCACCACCAATAGCGGGATTAACAAAAACCCGAACACTGCCTGCCAGCCGAATTTTTCCGCCAGTGTTGGCACGATCATCGAATCCAATACAACGCCCATATTGCCAGCACCGGCAATGCCCATCACCACGCCTTGATAATGAGGGGGATACCAGCGGCTGGCTTGCGGCAGTGCGACGGCAAAACTCGCGCCTGCCAAGCCCAAAACTAGCCCCAATGCTTCCAGTTCAAGCTTGGAATGCAAGCCGAACACGAATACATAGGCCATGCCTAGGATGACGGTCAATTGCGCCAGTATTCCAGACCGTTTCGGGCCAAAATGGTCCGCCAGCATGCCTAGCGGCATGCGCAGAAAGGCTCCGCAAAGAATTGGAATCGCGACGATGGTGAATTTCTCCTCCACAGTCAGGCCCAGTTCCTTGGTGATATAGAGGGATAGCGGTCCCAACATCACCCACACCATAAAAGAAACATCAAAATACAGAAAGGCTGCCAACAGCGTGGGCCAGTGACCGGCTTGTTTAAATGCTTTTAAATTCATGAGAAATCCTCGTTTAGTGTTGCGGCTCAAGTTCTAACTAAAGACCGACTGTTTAGTGGTTGGATGTAGCGACATCTGGCTAGGGCGATACTCGGAGCAGTCGAATACACCGCCATCAAAAAACCGGTCCGCACCCAGCATGAAGGAATCGGTTTGGGTAGCCAGCAACCAGGGGGTTCCGTGCAAGCCTTCTTGCTTACGGTCGAAGGGCGGATAGGTCAACCCCAATGCTGACGCGGCCTGACGGTAAAGTTCCGGTCGATAAACGCTGGCAGCGGCAAGCTTGATATCCATGGATCCACGCAGTTGCCCCCAACGCTGCATCTGGGTCAAAATCCATTCGGCGTGGGATGCCCAAGGGAAATTGGCTGCGTAACGATGAAACACATGGAAATCAGGTTGCACTTTGGGCGCTTCCCCCTGCCCATAAGTAAACCGCCCCAACAAACCGGCGGCCAAGGCCGAAGGTGGCGCGTCTACATACTCCGGGCGGGCCAGCAGTTCGACTGCCTCCGCACGGTTTTCCGCTTGATCCAGCCAACGTGTCGCGAGTAGTAAAGCCATTAGAATCGCCTTGTGAGTGTTCGGGTAAGCTTCCGCCCACTCACGGGTTACCCCGAAAACTTTTTCCGGGTGATTGTTCCAAATTTCGCCGCTGTTGATCAGCACACGGCCTATGCCCTCCTCGACGGCCCTTGCGTTCCAAGGTTCGCCCACGCAATAGCCATCAACCGAGCCAGTGCGCAGGCAATCCGCCATCTGTGGCGGCGGCACCACAGTAAGGCGGATGTCCCGATCAGGGTCTATGCCCGCCGAGGCCAGCCAGTAACGCAGCAGATAATTGTGCGAAGACGAGGGGTACACCATGGCGAAACGCATGGGTTTCATGCCCTTTGCCTTGTCTTCCATGATAAGTTTTTTTAAGGCGTTGGCTGTCGCCGGGGACTGCAATGGGATGCCGGTTTCCATCAAACGCCGGTAAAGGCGGTTGGAAACCGTGATGGCGTTGCCATTCAACCCCATCGAAAAGCCCGTCACCATCGGCACACGAAAAGCCTCGGCACCTAAGGAAGCGGCCAACGGCATTCCCGCCAGCATGTGTGCCCCGTCCAGCAACCCGAAGCACACCTTGTCGCGAATATTGGCCCAGGATGGTTCACGCGACAGGGTCGCCCGCAAACCAAAGTCCTTGAAAAAACCCTTTTCCAGGGCGATCACCAAGGGTGCGCAATCCGTGAGCGGAATGAAGCCTAACGAAACCTCGTCTTTCTCCAATCCTCCTATCACAATTGAACTGGCGGGAGGGTTCAAGCCCTGTCTGTTGGTTTGTGCGTTCACTGAGATTGCTTCCCATGGGTTTGCCCGGTTTGCGGGTAATAAAAAAGGCATCTAGCGGTAAAACCTGCATGCAGGATTAACCGCTGGACGCCTTTGTCCGACATTAACCAAACCGCCATTGGTTGGTTGTGTCGTTGATTTATATGCATAGGCTATGCCTATTTATATTATGTCTTTATCTTTATGATTTTGTTTATATTTAAAAGACACACCAGAATTTAAAAACGGCAACCTTAGCAGTCATGCACAAAAATAGATCAAATAACCGGAAAATGTTCTGCTTTGATGCCTTGCGCTTATTGAATTCCCCGACGACCCCGAAAAATGTACAATTATACAGCGTGTATTTTTGCAAACAATCCGGTCTAAATGTTGCTTTACTGACGGGCTGATAATCTTAAAAAGACGCGGTAAACTCCACATAACCGTAGTCGGCACTGTTTCTTGATTGGTAGACGTTGCCAGTCACATCATTGCCAAACACATGGGCATAATAGGCGGCCCAAGACAGGTACTTGTTAATGGCTTGATTGAAACTTATATCTACCATTTGCCCAATTGTGCCGTTGCCGCCGCTGGCCCTGCCATAATAGCCTAAAGACCCAGTGCGCGAGGTTGCCCCGGAACCGCCATAAAATAAATCAGAGGTTTCAGCCAACATCAGATGATGGAAGTCAACCCCGACTTTGGTGTTCTGCGTCGGTGTCACGATGAACTGCGTGAAAGCATCCTGCGTGTCCATCATGTTGAAGAACGGGAATTTGGCATACAAGCGCACCGTCGGCATGATTTGGAAAAAGGTGCCATGGGTTCCGTCTTTGGAGTTGGTGTCTCCCGAGCCGATGGAGTAACCGGCTCGGATCCAGGGTTTGAGGAATTCATCGGTCCACTGGTAACCCACTTCCGTGGCGAAGGCATAGGCACTCTGACTTAAGTTGGTCCAGTCGCCGAACTGGTAAGCCCCCCACACTAGGCCGTCAATCGACCCAGGGCCTAGTTTGCTGACCGTCAACAGATGGGTGCCAATGGTATGGATGGATAAATTCGAGTTGCTTAGCAAGGGGCGGGCGGCGGCGGTGCGATTGTCAACCACCTGTACACCGCTGCGGCTGTCGCCATAATAAATGTAAAAAAGCCGGGCCTCGGTGTCGGGAATCAATGCTCCTCTTTTGCTGGTAAAGGCGGCGTAGGCCAGGTCGATTTTACTGATTTCGTCCTCGGCATGGACGTTAAACCCGCCTTGGGTCGGGTGTGTGGCATAAAAGCTCGCGTTGAGGGACGGGGCGTCGTAGGCCAGAGAAAGTCCGTCGAAACTGCGGGTCACGTTGCTGAAATCGAAAGTGCCTATTAGCCTGCCCGAGACGCGGGTAGCTTTCAGTTGGTCGAATTTGGCATCGCCGGTTTTGTATTCTAAGCCGTCGTTGAATTCAAAGCGCCCACCCTTGAGAAACGTATTGGGAAGGCCGACCAGTTTTTGCAGCTTGAGGTTCAAATAACCCTGTTTGAGAAACACCTCGTTCGGGTCTGTGATATTGCCGCTGTCGTGGAAATAGGAAGCACCCAAACCCAACGGCCCGGCAGTCGATCCCGAAAAGGCATGGTCGGGCAGGGCATAGAGGCCCGTGTATTGCCCTTGCAAAAAGGCATCCAGATAGTCACTGGTGAAGCCGACCCCTAACCGGGCGCGCAGAGCGCCGAAGCTGTAGTTGTTTTGGTTGGCTACCACGCCTCCCTTGGGGTTGAGCTTAGGTTGGAAATAGTCGAATCCTTCATAACGTCCACGCAATTCTCCTGTGACTTTGAAATTCGGAGTGATCTGCCCAATAGGCACCTCTTCATCGGCCAAAGCTTGAGGCCCTGCGAATAGGATGCCCAAACCGAAAATAGCGGCCAATGCTCCGTTGCGAGGTTTGTCGACATCCTTTTTACGCGCTTCAGTCGAAATAAGGGAGGGGCGTAGCCACCATGTCACTGTCAGGGGGTGTTTCATTCTGGGACTCTCTTTGCTCAATTATTAATGTTGTATATTGCTTTGTACTGTTATCAAATCAAGGTTTCTTCCAATGAAATCAGCACCCGCGCCACCTCAATTAGTTGAAGGTTTCGGCTCATGGCGGTTTTGCGCAGAAACTGGTAAGCCTGCTCCTCGCCCATGTTTTTCTTTTTCATCAGCAATCCCTTGGCTTTTTCGATGATCTTGCGGTCGGCAAGCCGGGTCTTGGTGTCTGCCAACTCCTGCTTTAAAGCCTGGAATTCGCGGAATCGTGCGACGGCAACTTCTACGATGGGCATGACGCGGTCGCGGCTAAGGCCGTCGACAACATAGGCACTGACTCCGGCCTGTACGGCTTGGCGGATGTAGTCAGGGTCGCGCTGGTCGGAAAATAGAATGATAGGCTTGGGCTGGTCGCGGTTTATTTCGCGCATTTGTTCTAGCGTGTCGCGACCGGGGGCTTCCATGTCGATGACGATCACGTCGGGTTGGTGCTTTGCCACCTCGTCGGTCAGTGTGGCATCATCGCCGATGCGGGCGATGACCCGGTGGCCGGCATCGGCCAAGGCCAGTTCTAGCAACTCGGATCGATCCGGGTCGCGGTCCACCAGCATGACGCGCAGACTCATGGCTGAATACCCTCCGGTTTGGCCTCATTCAGCATGGCCTTGATCTCGTAAAGGCAGGATCCGCAATTCGTGCCTGCCTTTAGCTTGATGCCAATTTGATCTGTGGTGGCGCAGCCTTGTTGGCGAATGGCGCGGGCAATGGCGTTATAGCCCACACCAAAACAGGCGCATACCATGCGGCCTTGATCGTCCCCGGCGGAAACCGGGCGGCCTGCCAGCAGGCTCACGCGGGCTTTTGAATCCAGCGTAGTTTCAGCAAACAACTTCGCTAGCCAATCCCGCGCTGGAAGCTCATGGCTACGGTTAATAAATAGGCAAGCCGCCAAACGCCCTTCAGCCAATTGTGCGCAACGGTAGCGGCCTTGCGAGGGATCGGCGTATTCCAGCCATTCAAATTCACTGCCCTGATCGAAAACTTTCATGCTTTGTTTGGCCCATGCCTGCCAATTATCAGGGGCGGCTTCCCCAGCCAGTTCGTATAACCAATGGCCTTCTCCTCGCACCGCCACGCGCCAATCCACACCTTCGATCTCCAATGGATGGCGGGAAATCAAAAAGCCATGCCAAACCGGGCAATAAGGGGTTAGCCGAACGGGCGTGTGTTTGGACTCCGGTTCGCCAGAAACAGGGTCCACCGCAGGATTGACTAGCGCATTGACTAAGGCTTGCTGGGAATTTTGATTATTCCAGTGCATAGGCATAAACACCGAGCCTAGCTGCTGGCCGGCACTAGTTTTTACCCGCGCCAGAGCTTCGCCCCAACGGGTTTCCAGCCTTACTAGGGTATCCTGTTGCAAATCTAGGCGTTTGGCATCATCCGGGTGAATTTCCGCGTAGGGTTCTGGGATGTGCCGGTTCAGGCGATGGCTTCGCACCGTGCGGGTCATCGTATGCCATTGGTCTCGAATGCGACCAGTGTTAAGCACGAAGGGATAATCCTCATCGACGGATTCCTTGGGTGATTTTAGGCTTAGGGCGACCATCCGCGCCTTGCCGTCAGGATGGCGAAAACCACCTGCACCGAACAATCGGGAGGTTCCTGCGCTGCTGCCACGGACTAAAGGCCATTGTGCGGGGTTAAACTCGTCATACGTAACGGTATCCATTTCTGCCAAAGCGCCGATGTCAAACAGCCTTTGGCCTTCATTGCGATAGGCAGACAAGCCAGCGTGTTCACGAAAAATGGCTGCCACATCGGCATAAGCAAAGGCATTTTGAAATCCCATGCGCTTGCCAACCTCGCAGACCATCCACCAATCCGGCTTCGCCTCGACCGGAACAGACAGAAACGGGCGCTGCCGTGAGATGAGCCGCTCGGAGTTGGTGACCGTGCCGTCCTTCTCCCCCCAAGCCAGCGCGGGTAGGCGCACATGGGCGTATGGCGTGAGGTCGGTGGCATCCTCGCAATCGGAAACCACCACAAAGTCACACGTTGACAGGGCAAGGCGAACGGCGTTGACATCTGGCAGACTCACTACCGGGTTGGTCGCCATGATCCATAACGCCTTAATGCGGCCTTCCCCAATGGCTTGGAATAGGTCAACGGCCTTTAAGCCGGGACGGGATGCCAAGTTTGGCGCGTCCCAGAACTCGGACACTATTTTATGATGCTCAGAATTGTCGAAGTCCATGTGCGCGGCTAGTTGGTTCGCCAACCCGCCCACTTCGCGCCCACCCATCGCGTTGGGCTGTCCGGTCAGGGAAAACGGGCCCATGCCGGGTTTGCCGATGCGCCCGGTGGCAAGGTGAACATTGATGATGGCATTGACCTTGTCGGTGCCGGAAGACGATTGATTGACACCTTGCGACCACGCGGTGACGGATTTTTTAGTGCCATGAAACCACTGGAAGAACTGCGCCACATCTTTTTCTTCCAGGCCACATGCCGAGGCAACCGCCGGTATGGAAGGGCCAATCTCGGCGGCATTTGCCAGGGCTGCGGCAAACCCGAACACATGCTTTTCCAAGAACGCAAAATCCAGCCCATCATGGCGGCGCAGATGGTGTAGCAGGCCGTTGAACAAGGCCACGTCGGTTCCGGGTTTCAGAGCCAGGTGCAAATCGGCCAATTCGCAAGCGGCAGTCCTGCGCGGGTCGATGACGACGATTTTCATGCTTGGCCGGTCCTCTTTCGCTTGGGCAATCCGCCGATACAGCACCGGATGGCACCAAGCCGTGTTGGAACCGACTAGCACCAGCAAATCGGCCAGTTCCAAGTCTTCATAACAACCCGGCACGATGTCTTCGCCAAAGGCCCGTTTATGCCCGGCCACGGAGGAAGACATGCACAAGCGGGAATTGGTGTCGATATTTCCAGAGCCTATAAAGCCCTTCATCAGTTTGTTGGCAACATAATAATCTTCGGTCAGCAGTTGACCAGACACATAGAACGCGACCGAATCCTTGCCATGTTCATCTATGGTACGCTGGAAGCGGCTGGCGACAGTATCTAAAGCCTCATCCCATCCAACCGTCCGCCCGCCGATTTCAGGATGCAGCAAGCGGCCTTCCAAACCAACGGTGTCACCCAAGGCCGAACCTTTGGAGCAAAGTCTGCCATAGTTCGCCTGATGGTCCGGGTCGCCTTGGATTTGCACAGTGCCATTTTCGGCACGAGTAGCCAAGATGCCGCAGCCGACACCGCAGTAGGGGCAGGTGGTTTTGGTAGTCAGGTTAGACACGGCATTCCTCTGACAGCCTTAATAGCATTGACATGCTCCGTTATAAAGTTGACAATAAATGATCATAACATTTACAAAAAAGGTTAGGCTCATGGTTGGTGTACGCAAGCGCGGTGAGGCAATCCGCCAATTTATTCTTGGTAATATTGCAAATCGCCCTTTTTTAGATGTATCCAAAACCGTTGCCGAGGTTTTTGACATTTCGCGTCAAGCGGTCAATCGGCATATCCGTAAATTGGTTGATCAAAACCTCATTGAAATCAGTGGTTCGTCGCGCAAACCCCGTTACAACTTGAAGCCGCTTTTCTTGTGGAAACACGCTTATCTACTAGACGGCAAGCTGGAAGAGGACCGAGTTTGGCGGACCGACATTGCACCCTATTTGGGAGAATTGCCTAGAAATATCATCGATATTTTGCATTATGGTTTCACCGAAATATTGAACAATGCCATCGACCATTCTGGTGGGGTATCGGTTATCATCCATGTCAGCCAAACAGCATCAGCGGTTGAAATTGGCATCCAAGATAATGGTGAAGGTATATTTAAAAAAATCAAAAATGCCTTGAATCTATTGGACGAAAGAGAATCGGTGTTGGAGCTTGCCAAAGGTAAGTTGACTACTGATCCATCCCGGCACAGCGGAGAGGGCATTTTTTTCACTTCCCGTGTTTTTGACGAATTTTGGATAATGTCAGGCGGTGTGCTGTTTGACCATGTTTTCGGCAAAGACGAAGACTGGATACATGAAATTGGTTTCAATGCGGTACTCGGCACTTCTGTTCTTATGAGTCTCAATATACGCGCAGACCGCACTCTTAAATCAATCTTCGACCAATTTACCTCAGGCGACGATTTCTCTTTCTCCAAAACCGTAGTACCAGTTGAACTCGCCCAATATGGTAATGAGTCACTCATGTCACGCTCCCAAGCCAAGCGGGTATTGAACCGCATCGAAAAATTCAAAACCGTGATGTTCGATTTTGCGAGGGTGGAAATCATAGGCCAGGCGTTCGCCGATGAAATCTTCCGGGTATTCGCAAACAGCCATCCAGAAATTGAGTTATACCCCATCAATGCCAACCCCGATGTGCAAGCCATGATTAACCGCGCCCTCGCCGTGCGCTAATCAAAATAAGGACGGCTATCGTTAGCCCGGATGCACTACCCCCCAGATTGCCATCCCTGGACGCTGGATTCCGGCATCCCTGACTGGAATGACGGACCACAAGCATCGTTTTGCCCCAAAATGAGAATTGCTGGCGATTTGTCGCCACCTCATCAAACCCAGCGGCGACAAGTCGCCGCACTCCACAAAACACGACAGATGCATTCTTCAAGCATCACCCGGCATTGCAAGATAAACCTCGCCCTGCTCGACTTTTACCGCAAACCGTTGCACACAACCCACGTCGGGTGCAACGGCAACACCGGAGTCCAGTTCGATGACCCAGTTATGCAAGGGGCAGGCAACCCGCCGCCCATGTACGATGCCTTGCGACAATGGCCCGCCTTTATGTGGGCATCGGTCGCGCAGGGCGAACACCTCGTCCGCTTGAGTGCGAAACAAGGCAATGTTGCCGAATGCCGTTTCAAGAACCCTTGCGCCTTGGGCGGGGATGTCGTCAATGGTTCCGATATGCAGCCAATTGTTGTTCATTGTAGTTGCCTTTCAAAGATTCATTCTAATTCCTAGGCTGGAGCATCACTACCATTAAGTTAGGTGATTTACAACAAAGAACATACCATCAAAAAGCAACTATTGGCTTGATGAGTATGTCCCATTTTGGCAATTCTGAATCACGCTCCAAGCGCTTCTCAATTGCCCGCATAGCCTTTT
>Ga0118677_10007151_pt1 | contig 18557 bp, 9 predicted proteins | sample AliMusrvi5mmetaG_FD_86154 | JGI IMG/M metagenome (GOLD analysis project Ga0118677, IMG submission 86154) | reverse complement strand
CTGGTTTCCCCTCTCATCGGCGGTGCCCTGGCCGACCAACGGGTGTCTGCCAACCGACTTTACGCGACAGCCACTCTGCTGGCGGCGCTCGCGCTGGCGGCGGCCTTCAGTTGCCTCGCTCTGCACTGGAATCCATGGTGGTTCTTTGGCGTTTTAATGATTCACGCCATCCTTGCCGGCCCGTCCTGGGGATTGCTCGCCATGATCGCACTCACTCACCTGACGCGTGGCGAGCGACAATTCCCGTTAGTCCGCTTGGGCTCCACCGTCGGCTGGGTATTGGCCGGATATCTAGCAAGTTACATTTTCAAAACCGACGCCAGTGCGGCGGCCGGTTATGCGGCGGCAGTGGCGACGGGACTGGCCGGGCTCGCCGCGATAGGTCTGCCAAGCACCCCGCCACTGGGCCGTGCGGGGTCGTGGCGCAATTCGCTGGGGATGGGTGCCTTCGCTCTGTTGCGGGAGCGCAATCAAGGAGTTTTTTTCACGGTGACATTGTTATTTTCGATTCCGCTGGCGGGCTTTTACATGTTGGCTCCGCAGCAACTCTTGGTTCTCGGCGGCACGCACCCGTCGGCCACAATGTCCACGGCGCAATGGAGTGAAATGCTCTCGATGCTCGTGGTGGCGGGTCTGATGACTCGCTTCCGCGTCAAAACCCTGCTGCTTTGGGCGCTGGAACTCTCCGTGTTGCGCTATGCCATGAGCGCCTATGCGGGGGCTAGCGGATTGCTAGGCTGGCACATTGCCGGCATCGCACTGCACGGGATTTGTTATACATTCTATTTCGTCACGGCCCAAGTGTTTCTCGACCGGCGCGTCGATCCCGCACTCAAGGGCCAGGCCCAAGGCCTGCTCACCCTCACCGCCAGCGGCCTCGGCCCATTGCTCGGTGCCTTGCTCTGCGGTTGGCTCCGCTCCCAAATGCTCGACACCGACGGCCACGGCTGGTTCGAATTATGGGCCACGCTCGGCGCTATGATCGCTGGCTGCTTTATCATATTGGCGGTGTTCTACCGCAGCACCAAGCGCGGCGTCAGCCATGAATCTCACTAAATCACTTCGCGTATTCACTACTGATCGAGAAATTCGCGAACTTCCTTCAACAACTCATCAGCCACCGCAGTTTCGCAGCGCAGGCTCCCGTTGGCAATGACCTCGCTCAGCTTGTCCCGCCTCTGCCAGGAAGCCTGGGCGTTCTGATAGAACGGCACCGACGCCATCAGCAACAACATTGCGCAGGCATACGCCGGAATGAGCGTCAACACCACCACAGCACGAGACAACTGACGACTGAAGCTCACCGCCAAAGCCCGCACGACACTGGATAGAATCACTAACAGCAGCGGGGCTAACAAGGCGAGCTGCCACACCACTCGCGCCTCAGTGTATGCAAGCGGCGGCTCCAGCATGCCGAACAGCGGCACCAACGCGACCCCGGCCACCACGGCCAGCCATCCCAGCCGTGCGTGGCCCGGGCAAACGCCCAGCGCCGCTGCCCGCAGCCCCAACCGCCAGCGTGCGACCCACGCCGGTACCACCAGAAGCAACAGCCCCAGCGTTAGAAAATCGGCGGCCGGCAACAACCAGCCCAGCGCATTGATGCCCCACTCCTGCCCGCCAAGCGGCGTCAGCCGCGTGATTGCCGTCACGTAGGCAAAGGGCAGCAGGACCCCGGCACCTAACATCCACGCCCAGTCCGCTGGCAAGAGCAGCGCGTTGATATGTTGGGCCAGGCACCGCACCGCTTGCGGCAGGCAAAATCGATACAGAGCCACCGCGAGCAGTCCCAAGCCCAACAACGCCCAAAGCACCAGCGAACAGGCCCGCGCAGCCAACAAATGTTCGACCATCCGACCGGGTTGTAGATCCTCGTCGGCGAGAATTAGCGGGATGCTCGCCTGGTTGCGCATAAGGTTGGTGGGACTGAAAAAGACGCCGCTGCGCATCGCCGTAGCGTCATTGGCACTGCGATGGTTTCTAACTGTCGTCAACTGATCAAAGTGTTGCTTGATTTTTCCGAGGCGGCCGGCCTCCTCGTCGAGCCCGAGTTTTTCAGCGGCTGCTTGAAAATACCGGTACAACGTCAAGGCTTCGACCTTATAGAGCAAGACATTGATGGGCGATGGGTTTGCCATACTTCCCAGGGTCCGCAGGAACCCGTCCGCATCCGCAAGCAAGGGTTTGAATGGCTCCGCATCCCCGGATCCGCCGATGAGCCATGCCTTCGCAGCAATGGCATCACTCAGATAGCGCAGGTTCACGTCCGATTGGAAATCTCCCGAGAGATATACTAACAATTCCCAGCGCGCCAGTTGATCAGACTGCGGGAACAAAGGCAGCCGCGCGGCTACAAATTCGTTTTTGCGATTCAAGCACATTTTTTCGTGGTTAGCCACCCTCAGCATGGCCAGTGCCTCGTCGAGCTTTGCCGGATCGACAATTTTCCATGGGCGTGGCTCACCAGCCCGGCGCGACTCACGCGTTTGGATGTCCCCCCAGACCGCTTTTTGGGCGAGGGCTCCCGCCGCGAGGTATGTGAACCAAGCGTTGCCCGGATCGAGTCGCCGAGCGGTGGCCAAAAAATCCGGCGGGTACTCGCCGTTGTCCGCCCGGTATTTGATCGCATAAGCTGCAAAACAACCCGGATCATCTGGAGAATTGTCCCACAGCGCCCGCATTTGCCCGGATTTTGTCGGCTGGGAGAGGTCGCCTAACACCCGGAATTTTTCCTTTTGATTCAATCGTGCAAGCATCTCAGAGTCAGGCTGCGACGTCTTTCCCGCTAAAAAATTCTGCCCCCAGGCCAGCACCCGCCGATAGCGCAGCCCCTCAGATGTCGCTGTAACAAGCACCCAAGCCGAGAGCAACACCAGTGCCAGCGCCAACACCCTGCGCCAGACTGGTCGGTGCTTAGGTACCGCAAGAGCCTCCCAGCGTGCAATCGCTGCTGCGGCCGCGGGATGGGACGGCGGCACCATGTTCTCCAACATCTTGATAGCTGCCTGGCGCAATTCAGGAGCATCCGCAAGCGGTCGCAGCGCAGCATCCGTCAGGCGCTCAATAGTATCGGACATGCCTAGCTTGTAGAATCCCCCCAACCGCAGGTCAAGACGCATATGAAGCTTGCTGAAAGACGGACTGACCACGCCCCGTATAGGCCGGACATTTTGGCAACACGCGAAATCCCCCGATTTAACATCCTATGAAACTCACATTTTACATGCTAACACTAGCAGCAGCTCCTTGTTTAGCTGCCTCCCAACCGGCTCCACCCGCCTTTTGGGTGGCTGATGCGACGGGCCGCGTTAGCCACGATTGCAGCGGCAAGCAAGCACTGGTTATGTGCATGCAAGGACGCAAGGTGGTGATGCAGGTGCAGGCGGATCCCACCAAAGGCTTTTCGTACCAAGCATGCTTTTATCACGTGCGAAGTGAGGTGAACAACAAGCAAAAAAAACTCCTGCTAGAGGCCCGCCCCGAGTCGGATCCCGAAATTCGGATCAATGACCAGGTGCTGCCATGCCCGGTCCCGGCAACCGCCACCTTTGACGGCTTACTGACCCTCACCTATCCGATGAATGCGGGTGTGGTGGTCACCCGCACTGTCTATCCATCAATGAGCGAGGCAGCAGTCATCGATGAGTGGCAACTTCGCAACACCAGCAACAAAACGCTCACAGTACTGGTTGCACCCAACTCGAAAGTGACTGCAGTGGATGAACAAGTCGAAATTGTCCGCAGTTGCACGGGCATTGAAACCATCGCCGTGAAGGCTGGCGGAGAGGTTTCCTTCGTCGCTAGCATGGTCGCCCATTTGACCGCAACTCCAACGCCCAAGCTGGACGTGGCCGCCGCCCACGCCGCACGCCGCACGATGGCCGACGCCGCCTGGCATGGCCCCGGCCGCCTGGAAACTCCCGATCCACAGCTCGATCTGGCGTTTACCTTGCAAAAATTTCACGTGCTGGAATGCCCGATGGAAACCATCAAAGGCGTTATCACCCACAACGGCAGCCTGATCTATGCGCCGGGCGTCTGGGCCAACGATCCGGTGGAGTACTCCAGCCCGTTGTTTCCATTTTTCGGCGATGCCGGGTTGAACCGCGCTAGCATGAACATGTATCGCATCTGGCAGGACCACTGCCAACAAAACGGTATCGTCCCCTTCCCCGGATCGTTCGAGGGCCCCGCCCTCAAGTTAACCCAACACGAACGCGGCGATGATGCCATGGTGCTTTACGGCTTATCTAAATTCCTATTATTCCAGGGCGACCGTGCCGCCGCCGCAGATCTCTGGCCGCTGATAGAATTCAGCGCAGCCTCAGTCCTCAGTCACACCACCGCCGATGGCATCGTCGCCTCCCAGACCGACGAGATGGAGGACCGCTATCCGACGGGCAAGGCCAATCTGAGCACTTCCTCCCTCGCTTACGGTGGCTACCGGCTCGCAGCACGCCTCGCGCAGTCCCTCAACAAACCGGTGGCGGCGGATTTCAATCAACGCGCCGACGCCTTGCGCAAAGGCATCGAGTCGTATTTCGGTGCCGTCATTGAGGGCTTCCCAACCTATCGCTATTACAAGGACAACACCACACTGCGGGGCTGGATTCTGCTGCCCTTGGCCATGGGCATCACCGAGCGCAAGGACGGCACCGTAGCCGCCTTGATCTCCGACAAACTCTGGCCTAACCGCATGGAGGGCGCGGATATCCTGGCTGAGTCCACCCGCCCAACAGAATGGGGCCGAGAAACTTACTATGCCCTGCGCGTTCTGTTCAAAGCCGGAAAAACCGAGGAGGCTCTCGATCTAACTCGCCGGGTGGTCGCCGCCCAGATATTCGGCAGCAAGGGCCCCTACCCTGACGAGGACGCCATCGACATGCTCTGCCCCGGCTCGCTCTATCCGCGCGTGTTCACCGAAGGCCTCTTCGGCATCGTCCCCACCGGCTTGGACTCGTTCGAATGCACCCCATGGCTGCCCAAGGCATGGCCGCGCATGGCATTGCGCGACCTGCGTGCTTTCGGCCACTCTTGGGACTTGCTCGTCGAGCGCGACGGCGACCAACAAAAAGTTACGGTCACCAGCGCCGGCAAAACCCTGCTCACCGCCACTGGCCCGGCTGGCAAGACGTATTCAGTGACGTTTCACTGACGATGTATTGCCTCAGACCCAAGACGCAAGACGTCAAGACACAGGATAAAAAATTCGACATAACGACAGAATCTTACGCTTCTCATGAACTACACTAGCAACCTCGCCTTCTGCCTCATGGCGTTAAGCATGCTCCAGGCGGCCGCCGATAACTCCAAGGCCATCGCCGTGCCCCCGGCGCTGATGCTGCAAAGCCCCTCCACCATTGCCGAACCCTATCCGTTGTTAAGCGGAGGTGCATTCACCGGCCCTGCGGTCAAGGAATCGCCAGACCCGCTGGTGGCCTATCAGTGGAAGAACCCCAAGGCCGCCGATGCCCTGCAAATCTATTTTCTCAAGCCAGTGGCGGCGGCGGCCGATCACCCTGAGGCGTTTGAAAACCTAGCCTCTGCAACTGCCGACACCCCTGCCATCACAGTCAAAAGTGCCGGCTCGATCCGGCTGGACTTTGGGGTTGAAAGCGGCGCATGGATAGAATTCGACAGTCCAGATTGCCCGGGCGACGTGGAAATGGGCATCAGTGAATACAACGAGCCGGGGCTTAATAAAAGCAAGGCGGCGGTCAAGTACGGGAATACCTATCGGCTCGAACTCAACAAGGAACTCTACGAAGGCGTCCGCTTCGCCTGGATCAACGTTAAGGAAGCTAGCAAACCATGGCATATCACCAGCATCCGCGCAGTGTGCCAAATCAAACCGACAAATTACGCGGGCAGCTTTTCCTGCAGCGATCCGCTGCTGACCAAGGCTTGGTACATGTCGGCTTATGGCGTAAAAGCCTCGCTGTGCAAAGACTACTTCGGGTCCATCCTGATGGACCGGGGCGATCGCATGTCGTGGACGGGCGACGCGCACACGTCGCAGGCGGCAGCATTGGTCGCCTTCGGCAATATGGATTTGATCAAGAAGAACATTGACAACACATCGACCCAAAGCAACGGCATCCGCAGTTACTCGCTGTATTGGGTGCTAAGTTTGCTGGATTACTATCAATACAGCGGCGATGCGGCCACCCTCGATGGATATATCAAGAATGCTTGCGCCAAGCTCGATGATGCGTACGCGGTTTTTGGCAAAGATCCGGCGCTCAGGTTCTACGGCTGGGATGAACGCCTGTGTGCCGGGTTTGAAATCTGGTTCAAGTCATGCCAGGAAGCGCAGAATGCCTACAAAATGCTCTCAATCCGGGCGTGGAATGACTTCGCTGCGGCGATGGGCCAGAGCGGCCACAAAGACCTGGAAACCAAGTACCTGGGATATGCCAAAGAGAAAATGGCCACACTTCGCCAGAGCGATGCCTGGCTTGCCGGATTTGGACTGCATGCCGCAGCGGATGCTATCAACACTGGCAACTTGACCCCAGCAGAACAAAAGCCGCTATTTGAAAAATGGTTCCAGGACCGCGTCAACCGCGTCTCGCTCACCCCATTTAACCAGTACTTCATCATTCAGGCGATGGCACGCATGAGCAAGCACGATGACGCACTCAGCTCAGTCCGAGACTTATGGGGTGGCATGGTCAACTATGGAGCCACCACCACCTTCGAGGTCTATCGGCCATCATGGAACGAATCTTTGGCTCCAAATGCCGCTATCCCTAACAGCCAAAGCGGAATTGTCAGCCTGTGCCACCCGTGGGGCGCGGGCGTGGTCAAGTGGCTCAATGAAGAGGTACTGGGTATCGTACCCACGCAGGCAGGTTTCAAGACATATGATATCATGCCCCATCCGGGTCGCACGCTCACCCGGGTGGCCGGCGAGACTCCCACCCCGCATGGCAACATCCGCGCCAGCATTGATCTAACATCCGGCACCGGCGCGGTCACGGCACCGCCGGGAACCGTCGGCCGGTTCGGAATTCCCAAGGCTGGCAAAACCATTACCAGCATCTCTATCAACGGCAAACGGGTGTGGGATGGCACCTATCATGCAATGGACGGTGTCGCCGCTGCGAGCCAAGATGCTGAGTTTGTGATTTTTTCCGGCGTGCAGCCGGGAACTTATGCCCTAACCACCACCTACAGCGGCAAGACTCCCGCCTACGACGAGCCGCCTGTGAAGTATGCAGCCGTATCGCTCAAACCGGACACCACCACTAGCGGTGACTGGGGTGGCGCGTACGGCAAGGAAGGTTATGTTCTATGCAATTACCACGGGGAAAAGCACGACGAGAAATCCCTGCCAGAGTATGTCACCTCTTTGGACTATTTCCGCGCCTTCCCGAAAAATGGCGTGCCCGACGCCACCGTATGGGCCACCGCCACCACGGACAAACGGGCGCTCGCCCCCAATATCCGCAACAGCCCCAGCCGCAACGCCACCTGCTACTCCAACAATGACCAGACGATGACCGTCACCGTCGGCATCAACGGCAAGCACGACTATCAGATTGCTCTGTATTTTGTGGATTGGGCTAACAAAAGCAGCCGTTTGGCGGTGGAAATGTTTGATGCCGCGACCCTCAATTTGATCGCACCGGTCAAGATCGTTGACAACTTTTCCGGCGGCACCTACTTGGTTTACAAGTACAATCAATCGGTGAAGTTTCGCATCAACAAGGTGCGCGGCCAGTTGGCCACGCTCAGCGGGATTTTCTTTGACCCGGCGTCTCCCACCGCCACGATCAAGGACTATGGAACGAAGGAGTACCTTCACCTATCCAAAGATCTGCCGCATGCCGAGGCAGCCCCCTGGAAACTCGTGTGTACGTTGCCCTACAACTGCCATTTCCAGCCCTCGATCGAGCTGGAGGCCCCGGCCGGCAAGGAGATTCGCTATAATTCGAGCAATCCGCTCGTCCTCTATCTGACGCCCACCGAAACGACAAGCACCCGGGAAGGCGTCCAGACGTATGAGGCTAGCAAATGGGTGAGTGGCGAAGGTGCAATCTACACGATCCCCGCGGGTGTCACGGTCAAAGCGGTGAAGTATCGGGAAACCGGCTTCGACACGACGTTTGCCGGATCATTCGAGTGCAACGACAACGACTTCAATGTCCTATGGAATAAAGCGGCGCGGACTGCCTACATTTGCATGCGCGACCATTTCTATGACTGCCCAGACCGGGAGCGGGTTGGTTTCTGGGGTGATGGAACCCCGGAGTTGAACCAGTGTTTCTATATCTTCGATGCGAAGGCCCATCAATTGGCCAAGGAATTGGTGCGACGCAAACTGGAACCCAAGTTCTATCCGGGCCAACACCTCGAATTTCTCGGCGAGTATGGCCTGTGGTTCTATTACCTGCACAGCGGCGATCTGGAGTCGATCCGCGCGGTTTATGACCAGACCAAAACCTTTTTGTTCGATACGTATCAATCAGGCAACCCCAAGACTTGGTTCGATTGGGGCATTGAAATCAAGGATACCGCCGTCATCGAAACGTGCTTCCTCTATATCGACTTGAAAACCCTGCGAAAAATGGCACTCGTCACCGGGCACGAAGCGGACGTTCCGGCCATCGACGCCAAACTCGATGCCATCAAGAGGAGCTTCGACGGGAAATATTGGCAGGGAAGTTATTACATGTCGTCCCAGGTGAGCACACCGGATGACCGTGCCAACGCAATGGCTGTCAACGCCGGCTTGGCCGCCCCCGCAAAGTGGCAGGCGATTTATGACAATGTCCTGACGAAAAAGTTTAACTCCAGCAATTTTTTTGACCGCTGGGTATTTGAGGCCCTGTGTACGATGGGCAAGGAGGAATACGCGCTGCTGAGGATGTATGAGCGCTACAAGACGATGATCCCGTGCAGCATCACCACCCTGTGGGAAGGCTATGACCGCTGGTGGGCCTCGGTGACCAATGCCTATGAGGAGGCCAGTTCGCTCAATCACGGCTGGAATCCGCCGGCCCTCTTCCTGTCACAGAACATCGCCGGGGTATCGCCAGTCGATGCCGGTTGGACAACCTATCAGGTTATGCCAAAGGAAGCTTTTCTAACATCATTCAAGGTGGTCGTGCCCACACTCAAGGGCAAGGTATCGGTGGCTTTGAACAAGACCGCTGCTGAGTATGCGCTTAAAGTTACGTCACCTGGGGAAACGACCGCCATTGTCGGCATTCCCAAGGTCTCATTCACCAAGCTCAATTCCATCGAGGTGAATGGCAAACCGGTCTGGAGCGGCAGTTTCAACGGGGGCGTGGCCGGCATCACGTGGCAGGGCGAGGATGCCAGTTATGTGATGTTCAAAGCTGCCCCCGGCACCTGGCAATTTGTCGGACTCGGCACGCTGCCGCTCACTTCACCCAAGCCGCTGCCGCAGCCCCCGCCCGCAGAAATCAAACTCGAGAAAAATGGCTGGATCGCCTCGGCCTCGGTGCCCGATGCGTCGTTCATCTTCAGCGGTGACAAGATACCGGTGGATGCGTCGGCCGCCAATGCGATAGATGGCGACCATTGGACGGTCTGGCGCGACACGAGCAAGACCCAGTACCCCGGCCAATGGTTCCAGGTGGACATGCGGCAAGCGCGGACATTTGATGCAATCATGTTAGATAATACCTGGGCATTGTGGGACTCACCGGTCAAGGTTGCGGTGACGGTTTCCAATGACGGGACAACTTGGAGCGCGCCGATCGCCACCGCAGACGGCACCTTGGGCATTACCCGCATCAGTTTTCCGAGCCAAACCGCACGCTTCATCCGGATGACGCAAACCGGAACCCATGCCAAGTATCATTGGTCGATTAATGAATTCGATGTTTGTGTGAAAAACAAGGAGCCTTGAGACAGTATCCGAAAACTCTCCCCTTAAACCAGAAATCAACCATGAAAAAGACATTATTGTTAGCCACGCTGTGTGCCGGACTCCTGCCTGTGTTATGCACTTCAGCCATAGCCGCGCCGAAGGTGGCCAAAACCGGCAAGCAAGCCGGCAAGAGCCCGGTGAAGGTGTTCATTCTTGCCGGCCAGTCGAACATGGAAGGCCAGGCGGTGGTGGACCTCACCGGTAAGGATTACAACGATGGCAAAGGCACCCTCGCCACACTGATGAACGATCCGGTTAAAGGCCCGCTGTTCAAGCACCTCAAGGATGCCAGCGGCAAGTGGTCAGTGCGCGACGACGTATGGGTGCGCTTCCAACGCGAAAAGTCACCCCTGCTGGCTGGGCCGTTAGGCACAGGATTTTCAGTCTATGGCGACCCACATCACTTCGGCGTGGAATTGCAGTTCGGTCACGTGGTTGGGGATGCCCTAACAAACCAAGTATTGCTGGTCAAGACGGCGTGGGGTGGCAAGAGTCTCAACGTGGACTTTCGGCCGCCGAGTTCGGGCGGGCAAGTGGGACCGTATTACACGCTGATGATCTCACAGGTCAAGGAAGCCATGGCCAATATCAAGAAAGACTTTCCAGCCTATGATGGCGGCGGGGTAGAACTCGCGGGCTTCGTCTGGTGGCATGGCTGGAATGATTTTTGCGATGCCAAGGCAGTGCCCGAGTACGAGCAGAACTTGGTCAACCTCATCCACGATGTGCGCAAGGACTTGAACGCAGCAAAACTGCCGGTGGTCATCGGCGACCTAACCGGCCCATGGCTCAAGGGTGCGAAGGATTTCCCGCAGGCCGCGCTGGCTATCAAAGCCGCGCAAAAGGGAGCCGCCGCCAAACCCGAATTCAAGGGTAGCGTGGTACTTGTGGAAACTGGCGACTTCGTGCGCAAGCCGGAGGATTCCCCCCACCCTGGCCACGGCCATCATGAATTCGGCAACGCTGAAACGTATTTCCTGGTCGGTGATGGCCTAGCCAAAGGCATGCTCAAAGTACTGGCGAAGTGAGCGCATCAGAGATTTTAGGACATATTCTTCACGTGTCACCTCGTGATGCCTCGTAAAGAAATTATCGTTACAAAATGCGAATCTCAGCTAGAAATAATTTGGGTGAAATCATCATAGGGTAAAATCATAAAGAAGTGGAATTAGGCTTTCGTTCTCGGAAATTCTAATCTTTTCTTTCATCATTTTACCCTTCATCATTTTACGTAATTTCTAAATGCTCAGACCTCAAACTCCATGTTTATATATTTACGGGCCTTAGCGGCTGCGGCGCAGACTCCACCTGACTAATAACTCCAATCCGAGTGTTCAACAGGCGGCTTCCCGACGGGATGCCTCGTGATACTCCAACTACCGTCGCAGGCAATCTCCAGACCGGCGTCGAAGCGCAAGCCCGATTCGCCGTTCTTGGCCAGCACCACCACCCCCATCCCTTGCTCCAACAGCAATTCGAGAATCAACCGGATCTGCTCCTTGGGAAGCGCGCTACCCGGCCTGTCCAGCACCACGAAGGCCGGTCTAGCTAACAGAATTCGTCCAACCGAAAACAAATGCTGCTCGCCGATGGCCAGCAAATCGTTCCAGTCCTCGTGCGAATGCAAGCCACCGAGGCGCCTAACAACTTCGGTTAGACCCAAACGCCCGAGCACCTCCATGATGGCGGCATCGGTGGTTCTCTCCGCATTGTCCATGCGGACCAAGATATCGCGCAAGATGCCCGGCGGCAAATAGGGACGCTCCGCCAAAAACAAGATATCATCCAGCCCGGGGCGGACGATACGGCCACTGCCATTTTCCCAGATGCCGGCCAACGCCCGCAACAGGGCGACCTTGGGTTCGTCCTCCGATCCGGTGACAAGCCAGCATTGGCCGTGAGGAATGACCAGGCTTAACTCCCCAATCAGCCGCCGTTTGCCGTCACTCGAAAATAGTGTCACTCCGTCAAACTCCACCCGTTCCCGCGCCTCCTCCAACACAATGGCAGACGGCTGGGTGTTGCGTGCCTTCTCCATCGCCTCGCCCAGGCCGTTGAGCCGGGCGGTAACTGCGGAAAATGCCGAGATGGATTGAAACTGCGTGACGATGAGCGAGAGTGCCCCGAGCAAAGCGGAAAAGGCCATCGCCGATTGGGTGATGACGCCGAAATCCTTCATCTCGCCCTTGATAAACAACGGCGCGACAATCAGCGCCGGAATGACTTGGATCAGATAGTTGTAGCCGGTGGTGAAAAACCCCAGGTTGCGGTTGACCTTGATGATGCGCCGGAAGTTTGTGGTCAACTCGTCCAGACGCTGGCTTAAGCGAACCTTGAAACGCCCCTCGCGGTGGGCCAGGGCGATAGACTCGGAGTTTTCCCTGACATGAATGAGAGCCGAGCGGAACGACGCCTCCATGTCGAGCTGGCGGTAATTGAGCCGGATCAGCGGTTTGCCCAGCCAAATGGTCAGCAGCGAACCACACAGAGCATAGCCCACCGCCACCCCGAAGAGCCGCGGACTGATGCTCCACAGCACGCCGGAGAATGACACCGCAGCGAGGCTGCCGTTGAGGATAAGCAGAGTGAACGACAACGTGGTGGTGGTGAAGGCGCGCACGTCATCGGCGATGCGTTGGTCTGGGTTGGCGATGCCAGTGGCGGAGTCCAGCCGATAGTACGTGCGCTCGCTCAGATAGAGACCGGCTAGGCGGCGGGTGAGTTGCTCGCGCCAAACCAAACCCAGGCGCTCCTCGGCAAACCGATAGAACACCGCCACCGCCGTGGAGCCGCCAAACACCCCGAGATATAGCAACGCATTGTGCCAGAAGGCACCGAGGTTCTGGTGTTCGATGGCCGACATGAAATCGCGGCCGACGTAGCTGCCAAAAACATTCAGGCCGGTGATGCCAAACATGCAGATAACTAACAAAAGGGCGAATCGCAGCGCCTTGGGCGCATACTCCGAAGTGGCAAGATGAGTGATGGCTCTGGCAAATCGCTGCCATGTCAACCGGGCCCGCTGAACTCTTCCTTGCTGCATCAAATCAGGGAAGTTGTAACGCACGCTCGATCGACTTGAGAATGCCGATGCGACCACCGCCGGTTTTCGATGAGGAAATAAGCAACTCCGGCTCGGCCCCCAGCCAAGGGCCGGCCGCCTCCTGAAACAAGTTGATGTTTGCCTGGAGCTTGGTGGGCGTCAACTTGTCCGCCTTGGTGAACACCAGCGCGAAAGGCACGCCGCAGCCTTCCAGCCAGCCGATGAAATCCAGGTCGATGCGCTGCGGTGGCAAGCGTGAATCAATTAGCACAAAAACCCCGGCCAGGTTGGACCGTTGTTCCAAATACTCCTTGATGAGCACACTGAAATCATATTTCCGCTGCTTCGTGACTTGCGCAAACCCGTAGCCCGGCAAGTCAACAAGGCTCCACCCCTCGTTCATCAGGAAAAAATTCAGCAACTGCGTCTTGCCCGGCAACGCCGATACCTTGGCCAGATTGGCCTTGCCACAAAGCATGTTGATGAGCGACGATTTGCCGACGTTAGATCGGCCGACGAAGGCGAATTCCCGCCACGCCCAGGTGGGGCAGGCGCCAATGTCCGCCGCACTGAGTTGGAAGGTTGCCGATTTGATTTTCATGATTGCTCGCGGTGCCGACGAGAGTGCCCCGGCCCGCGCCGATCAAACCCCGGCGACCCATTCCCGGCGAGAACCAATTTCTCAGCCTTGTGAAAATGCCCGCGAGAAGAAGAGTGAAAACACTTACTCATTTTTACTTGAATTTCAAGTAAAAACTCGCAGACCACTGACCATTGAAGATGGCAAAGCTCTCTAGCACTGAGTTTCGAGGCGGCACTCGATAGAATGAAGGGCGGCGGCGGCGTGGCGCAGCGACTCGTCCCTCGCAGCCAGGTCCGCTTGCAACTCATTGATGCGCTGGCTGGCCTCTACACGGAAAATCTGGGCCTTTTCCCGGTAGCGGAGGTGTCTGAGCCCCATTTCGATGGTCCGCTGACCGACCTCGACACGGGCGAGGATTTCACCGACCTCAACCGGCTTGGTCAAGTAGTCATCGGCCCCAGCTTTGAGCCCGGCGACAATATCGACGTTGCCGCCTCTAGCCGTTAGCATAATGATATAAGGCGGGCAGGCGGTGGGCAAGGCACGGACCAATTGAAGGACCTCCAGGCCGTCCATTCCCGGCATCATCCAGTCCAGAATCACCAGGCGCGGTGCATTAGACCGTTGCAGGGCGAGCCACGCCTCGGTACCGTTAGTGGTTTCGGCCACCTCGTATCCGCCCTTTTTGAGCACGGCCGCTAACATGGTGCGGGAGGTAAAATCGTCTTCGGCTATCAGTACTTTCATGGGATGATTTTTTCTAATTGGATATTTATCGGTTCATGGGGTTTGGGTCATCGCTTGCTTGAGTTCGTCAAATTGGCTTTGCAGCTCGCGCATGTAGCTAGCGGCGGCGGGCAGGTCGGCGGCGCGTGCGGCTTGTTCAATTTTGAAAGCGAGTTCGCGGAGGCGGACCGCGCCGACGTTGGCAAAAGCGCCCTTGACCGAGTGGGCGAGGCGCAGGAGGGCTGGGGTGTCGCCGGCTTGGAGGAGAGCATGCAAAGTATTGAGTTGCAAAGGGATGTCTTGCAAAAAACCATTCGAAACCACTTGCATCAAGGCCTCATCATTCATCATGCGGGCCAAAAATCCCGCCCGGTCGAACACAACTGCGGGGTCCGGGGAAGGCAGCTCCGAAGTGGGCAACGTCTGAAGGTGGGCACCGGCGGCGGCGGCATCGGCACCTTGATCCGGGGTTTTGGGGAGCCATTTTATCAAGACCTCGGCGAGAGCTTGCGGGGATACCGGCTTGGACACGTAGTCGTTCATGCCTGCCTCCAGGCACTTTTGCCGATCCCCCTCAATCGCATGGGCAGTCATGGCAATGATAGTGATCTGATGATTGCGCACGGCACATTCAGTGCTGCGAATCATTCGGGTGGCCTCCAAGCCATCCATCACCGGCATCTGCACGTCCATGAGCACCAAATCATAGTCTTGGCTGGCCAGAGCACGCAGGGCTTCCTCGCCATTGGCCACCATGTCCGCTTCCAGCCCCATCCGCAACAGAATGCTCATGGCCACTTGTTGGTTCGTTAGATTATCTTCGACGATCAGAACACGGGCCTGCCACCCGGCCATCAGGTTAAGCATTCCGTTTGTCACGGGGTGAGTGGCGACGACTTGGGGCTGGCCGATGGCGGGGGTGCCCAGTCGGGCGCTGAACCAGAACTGCGAGCCTTTGCCCACCTCACTTGTAACGCCAATCTCCCCGCCCATCAACTTGGCGAGTTGTTTGGAGATGGCCAGACCCAGGCCGGTGCCACCATAGCGTCGCGTCGTTGAGGTTTCCACCTGGCTGAATTTATCAAAGAGCAACCCGAGCTTGGAGGCCGGAATACCGATGCCCGTATCGCGAACTGAGAAACTCAACAGCACATCGTCGGGAGATTTTTCCACCAGTGAGACGCGGATTTCCACCTCGCCAGCGTGGGTGAACTTGATGGCGTTATTGACCAGATTGGTCAGAATCTGGCATAGGCGTACGGCATCGCCTCGCAAGCGGGTGGGCACGCCGGGTTCCGCGACGCAACGCAGGACGAGGCCCTTGTCGCGGGCCCGCACAGTCTGGATCAGGACAGAATCCTCCAGCAAGGTGGTCAGATCGAAGTCCAAAATCTCCAACGCCAACTTGCCAGCCTCCACTTTCGAAAAATCCAGAATATCGTTGATTAAATTGAGCATCAATTTGCCGCTGGTATGCACGGTTTCGGCATAGTGGCGTTGCTCCTTGTCCAATTGGGTGTCGAGCAGCAAGCCGATCATGCCGATGACGCCGTTCATCGGGGTGCGGATTTCATGGCTCATGTTGGCCAGGAATTCACTTTTGGCGAGGTTGGCTGTCTCTGCCATGGCGGTGAGGCAATTGGCACGGGTATTGGCTTCGACGAGTTGGCGGTTAGTTTCGAGGAGTTCTTCCTCGGCGCGTTTACGTTCGGAGATGACAGATTCGAGGGCCAAGGTACGTTCATGGACTTTTGCCTCCAGATGTTCGTTGAGAGCCCACAACTCGTCCTGAGTACTCACTAGCGCGCGGTTTTTCTCGGTGGCTGTCTCGTAAGTGGAGAGCAAGAGGTTGAGGATTTGCCTGCGGTCTGAGGTAATCAGGAATTTATTATCGGCAAAATGAACCTTGATGCCTTGCTGATCCGCGTCGGTCTTCGACAAGGTGCCATTCGCCGAAAGCCGTTGAATGCGCGATAATATCTGGTTTTCCTCCCAGGGTTTGATGGTAAAACTATCCGCCCCGCACTCCAAACTGCGGATGACCTCGACGGGTTCGGACAAGGATGTGAGCAACATCACTGGCAGATGCTTCCACTCGGGGTTGGATTTAATCTGGCGGCACAGCTCGTAACCGTCCATTTCCGGCATCATGATATCGGTGATGACCATCATGGGCGGGTGTTGGCGCAATGATTCGAGGGCCTCCCGGCCATTGCGGGCCACCGTCACCCGGTAGCCGTGCATTTCCAAGACCCCGCAGAGTTGCGCCGCCTGGGTCGGGCTGTCTTCGGCGATCAGAATGTTGATGTCTGTGTTCATGATAAATGTCTCATTTTTGGCCCAGCCCACACAGCAATTCCGCGATTGCCTCAGGCGCAAATACATGCTTCGCAGCACCCAGGCGAATCGCCTCGCCCGGCATGCCGTGGACGATCGAGCTGGCCTGATTCTGCGCGACGGTGACGCCACCGGCATCGCGGATAAGTTTGAGTTCCTTGGCACCATCGGTGCCCATGCCGGTAAGCAAAATCGCCAGGGCCTGCTTTCCAAAAACCACGGCGAGCGAACGAAATAGATAAGCCACGGACGGTCGCAAACCGTCGGCGGGCGGAGCGGCATCCAACACGATGGAGCGTGCCGCATTGACGCCCATGTGGAATCCGTCCGGGGCGACGTAAACATGCCCGGGCAGGGGCAACGCGCCGTGGGTCGCAAGGTGAACCGGCAACCCGGACACCTGGCTGAGCCATTCGACAAACCCCTGCACAAAACCATCGCAGATGTGTTGCACGACGAGCACCGGACAAGGCAAGTTCTTGGGCAAGGCTGACATAATGGTGGCTATGGCCGCCGGCCCTCCGGTGGACGCCCCGATGGCCACCATTCGAACGTCGGCCCCAATGGACACGTCGACACCGGCAGGCACAGCGGGCAGCGGCATCGGTTCGCGAGCACCGATCTGGTCAACCGGCCAGCGCCGGACCACCTTCACCCCGGCCATCAGCCGCAAAGTTTCGGCGAGCTGGTTGGTGCTGGAGGTGAATTGCGGATGACCGAAGCCGTAGGGCCGGGGCATCACCGCGAGGGCACCGACCTTGAGCGCATGGAAAGCCGTCACGGCCTCGGTGACCGATGAGCTGCCGCTGACGATGACGATAGGCGTTGCCTGGGTCTCCATGATGCGCAGAGTGGTTTCAAACCCGTTCATTCCCGGCATGTGAATGTCCATGGTGATCACATCGGGCCGGTGCTCGCGGACTAATTTGAGCGCGTCTTCACCATTATGCGCCACGCCCACCACTTCCAGATCGGGTACCAGATTCAGAATATGGGTTAAAAAATCGCGGATAACCGGCGAGTCTTCGACCACAAGGATGCGGATACGAGGGTGCGGCGCGTCCGTTTCTGTCGGTTTAGCGGGAGGATAGGCATCCTGCCTGTCATGGACGACGGGTTTCCAGCCTGTCGTTTCATGGGCCTGCGCAACCTCGTTATTTATGTTAGAAACTGGCATGGGACGGAGAATTTCCAGTGGCGGATGAACAAAGGACCGGGGCCATGGCAGCCGATACTGTCAGTTTAGGAGGAGGATAGGCATCCTGCCTGTCATGGGCGACGGGCATCCAGCCTGTCGTTTCATGCGCAGACAGGCCGGAAGCGCTGTTTTCCATCACAGGCAGGATGCCTGTTTTTCGGTCAAAGGGCGCTAAACTGGCAGTGTCGGGCGGATCAGCACGCGGGCGGAGCAGGGAGGCGATGATTGCCAGCAATTCATTTTGATCCAATCCGTCTTTGACGATATAGGCATTGGCTCCGGCGGCCATTCCATGGGAGCGGTCATGCCCCGTGTCGCGGGTGGTAACGAGCACCACTGGCAAGCTGCCAAGCCGCGGAGTGGCGCGGATTTTTTTAGTTAGCTCGAATCCGTCCATGCGTGGCATTTCGACGTCGGAGACGAGCAGATCGAAGGGTTCATTGAGGAGGGTTGCCAAAGCGGCTGAGCCATCGGCGACTGTCTGCACGGAGAACCCGGACGCTTCGAGAAGCCTCTGCAGCAACGTGCGGGCGGTGATCGAATCATCCGCCACCAAGAGTCGCCCGGCGGCGTGCGGCATACGCGCCGTATTTCGCCGAGCGGCCCGCGCCAAGCCCACTGCGCCCTCCAACAAATCCGGCACACTCAGGATAGGCACGATCCGGCCGCTGCCTAACACCGTGGCTGCCGCTAGATGACGCACCTGCGGCAACAAACGGCCCAGCGGTTTAGCGAGCACTTCCTGTTCGCCTATCACCCCATCGAC
>Ga0118677_10007149_pt1 | contig 18567 bp, 17 predicted proteins | sample AliMusrvi5mmetaG_FD_86154 | JGI IMG/M metagenome (GOLD analysis project Ga0118677, IMG submission 86154) | reverse complement strand
AATCTCCGGGTGCTCACCGAAAATCCGTTTGAACACAATGTCGCTGCGGGGATCGAGAAAGCGTGTCATTCCGCCACAGGGTACCTACCCGCGCTCCACCTGTCAACCCGCCGCAAAGCCGGCCAGCGAAGCACGCCGACCTGATGTGATGGTGCCGGTCGCTGCAGTCTGTTAGAATTGGGGTGTGGATTAGGGGACGGAGAAATGCTGGCGGCAGGGACGCCGCCAGCACGGTCTGCCGCCGGAAATACGGAGGTTGGGCGGCGTCCGGTGAAATTGATGTCATGGAGAGGTCTGCGATCCACTGGCAGTCTCCGTTCCCCCAACTACAACCCGGCGATCCGTTCGATTGACAGACCGGTGGCCTCGGCAATGACCTGCGGTTCGATGCCGAGCGACTTCATGCTAGCTGCGGCCTTGAGCAAGCCCAGGGCCTCACCCTTACCCAGGCCAAGAGTCTCGCCCTCGGCGAGTCCTTCGGCGAGTCCTTCGGCGAATTTGGCGCTCATCAGTGTGCGTTCGCGGCTCACGGCGTCCCAGAACGAGTCATAGCGCTCCAACTGCGCCGAGCTGAAACCGCATTCCTCGGCGATACTCATGGCCTTGCGAAGCGGCTCGGTGATGCCCACTTGTTCGCGGAATTCCTCCACAGTGGCGTGGCCGTGGGTGCCGGCGTGGCCGGCTTCCTGCAGGAACTTCAGCCAAGCCCAGCGTAGTTTGCGCGCCTCCTTCGGGCGGTTCTCGCGGTATTTCGGCAGTTCGATGAACACCAGTCGCAAGCCGTCTAACACCCGCTCCGGCTTGCCCGACTCCACGATCCGGTAGTCGTGATAGTAGCTGTCTGGATCGGGATCATAAGTGTCGTCCAGAATGCTCAGGCCATACACCGGGCAGAGCATTTCATAGCGCTCGCCTTTTTCCAATTGGCGCACGTAGGCTTTGCTGGCGTTAAAAAGCACGCGTTGGAGAAACGCGTTGGTCCAAGCCATCTGCATTTCCACGATGAATTGGCGGCCGGACGCATCCTTGCAGCGCACGTCCACGATGCTGTTTTTGATCAGCGGAATGTCTGGCACCTGCTCGCCGGGAAGGTATTCAAGCGAGACAATGAACTCGCTTTCGTCCTCGAAGGGCAACACCCCATTGAGAAACTCACGAAGAATCTCCGGGTGCTCACCGAAAATCCGTTTGAACACAATGTCGCTGCGGGGATCGAGAAAGCGTGTCATTCCGCCACAGGGTACCTACCCGCGCTCCACCTGTCAACCCGCCGCAAAGCCGACCAGGGACGCCGGTTGTTTAACGAGACAGATGAATCATTCCAATTCGTTTGAGGAGACCCTGTAAATTTTAATGCTCGATTTGTAGGGCGTTTGTGAACCCAACAACTCTCCCGGTTGAGCCAAAGCGGCGTGGCAGGCCCGCTCCCTTTCCTCAGCACTCCATGCAGTGGCTGCTCATGAGCCGCGCAGGTATGGACTGCTTGTGGCAAGTGAAGCACGATACTGCTTTGGCTCGATGCCTCGTCGCACGGCCACCCCAGCAAGCCTCACTTCTCACCAGGATTCTGGCTCGCGCCAGCTTAAAGGTCAGCACGGTGACGCTCGACGGCCGCTTGGTCGCCCTCACGGCGCGCGAATATGAGTTGCTAGAGCTCCTCGCCCGGAACCGCTACGGGGTGGTAACACGCTGGGAGATGCATGAGCAACTTTTTGACGAGCGCGACGATTCGATGTCGAATAGGCTCGATGTTTACATCTACAAGCTGCGCCAAAAATTTGGCAAAGCGCGGATTCTCACCCGTCGGGGGATGGGCTAGCAACTCGTCGCATGAAGCCCCTGCTCCACAGTTTGCAGCGCTGGCCCGGTGTCCTCCACCCCCAAGGAGTTCATTCGCCTGAACTCAGCTCAGTTGCTGAGCTTGGCGAGCTTGGCGGCAATTTCGCCGCGAAGCGCGTCAAATACGCCCTGCGCAGCGGCTCCTTCCGCTAGCGCGCCTACCGGCAGCCCGCGGGCACTGGCTCGGACAAACAATGGGTCGCGCGGAATTTGCGTTTGGCACAGCCATTCGGGGGGTAGCAAATGGCGGAGTGCCAGCCCTACGTCACGGCTTTCGGGCAAGTCAGCTTGGACCATTGATAGGCACACACCCAGTACATTGAGGCGCGGATTGCTGATGCGCAGGCGGCCGAGCTCCTCGAGCAATTTGGGCACGGAGCGAATCCCCAACGGTTCAGCCTGCTGGGGAATGAGGATGGAATCGCAGGCGGCGACCACATCGCCGCTGATACCAAAGAGGCCGGCAGCGGTATCGATGAGGCAGAGTTGGAAGCCGACAGCGGCGGCACCCCGCAAAAATGCCCGCACCCGTGCCAGATGGCCGCCCGCCCCGCCGACGTCGTATTCGCTGGCCCGGCCGCTGGGCACCAGCGAGAAGGTGGCTAAGCGGGTGGCTACCACCATTGGCTCCAGCGGCAGGCTGGGATCGGCAAGAAAGTCGTAAAACCCGCTCAGCAGCTGAGATTGGCGGGTGAGCGAATGACCGACGGCCCCCTGGGGATCGGCGTCCACCAAGAGGGTATTGACGCCGGTCCGTGCGAAGGCATGGGCCAAATTGATCGACAGAGTGGTTTTACCCACTCCGCCTTTTTGACTGGAAACAGCAATACTGGTCACGCTTTGGAGGAAATTGTGGCGCCAACCTAGCTTGTGCTTGCCAGAGGGGAAGTTTTTTATTTAGCGTGGAAGCGCGGCGCAGTCGGAGCCCAAAGCGGCGCGCTACTAAAAAACCATCATGAAGCTCACGGTTATGATCAGGCGGGTAGGTGTGGCTCTTGCCGTAAGCGGCATGGTCCTGCTAGCGGTGACGTCGTGTCGCAAACAGGCCTCGGTAACAGCGGATGAGCCAACGGTGCTGGCACCCGAGTTGCGGGCCAATAGTATTGCCGGGTTGCCGGGCTTGATTTATCAAAGCCAAGCCAAATCGCCGATTCGCTGGCAACCATGGGTCCAGGAAACTTTTGAGCGGGCCAAAGCGGCCAAACGCATGGTATTTTTGGTCATCGCCATGCCGCAGCAAAGTGCTTATCACAAGGTTTTGAGTGATATGTCAGGCGATGCGGCGCTGGTGGCACAGATCAATGACAATTATGTGCCGGTTCTCGTCGATGCCGATGCAAGCCGGGAACTGGGGCTGCTGGCGGCCGATCTGGCGCTGGAAATCAAGGTGCCGGTGCAGTTGCCAATGTTTGTGTGGTTGACGCCTGACGCCAACCCTGTGGCATGGATTCCGGTATCGGGAGGGACGACGAATTCCGCTCGCGAGTTGTTTGACAAATCACATGCCTTGCTGATGCGCTCGTGGACTGGCGATCCAGATTACGTGAGAAAAAACAGTGAAGCCGATAATAAGTCACGGCGCATCAGAATCGGCATCCGCCGCAACGAAGATCAAGCCAGCAAGCAGCCGGCCCTTGATGTGGTCAAAGCGATCCGCCAACTCACGTCGTTCTACGATCCGGTGTCCCGTTCGTTTGATCAAGCCGGCGGGCAGTTTCCATCCGGCACGCTGGAATTGCTAGCCAGCGCGGCCATCACTGAGTCTTTGCCAAAGGAAGAGCGAGCACGCAGTTTGAGCATGCTCAAAGAGTTGCTCAAAGACCTGCTTCCGAGCCCGATGTTCGACCCACTTGATGGCGGTCTCTTCTCGGTGCGGCGCTCAGGCAACTGGGCCTTTCCAGTGTTCGACCGCGAAGCCGGTGGCCAGGCTCGGGCCATCGCCGCCTTGCTCCGGGCCTATCAGGCGACCGGTGATCCGCTGGTCCTCGAGCGGGCGCTGGGCGTGCTCGCCTACGTCGAAAAATCCTTTTCCGCCCACGGCGGCGGCTTCGCCATCGGCGACTCGCCCGGCGAACGGTCCACATGCTGGTTGTGGACGATCGAGGAAATCCGCAAGATCCTGCCCGCCGACGATGTGGCGTGGTGGACGGCCGCCACCGGTATGCGCGGCTTGGGAAATCTACCGTACGAAGCGGATCCAACCCGTGAATTTTTCCGCGGCAACACCCTCGGTTGGACGAAGCCCATGAGTGAAATCGCCAGTGGGCTGGGGCTTACTCCGGAGGCGTTCAAGCCCCGTTTTGAGGCAGCTCGCAAAATCCTGCTTAAAGCGCGTGACGAGCGCCTTGGGGCCGTCACGCGGGATGAAACCGAGCATGCCGCCACCACCTTGCGGATGGTGTCGGTCTATGCGCTGGCCTATGGAGCGACGGCTAATCCTCTGTTGCGTGACAAGGCGGTTGCTTTGCTCGGGCATGTCCGCAAGACGTTTAGTGACGGCCCCCAGCTCTGGGCGTATGCCACCAAAGCCCCGCCGTCAGTGGCAGCGGGCCGCGCCTTCCTCTACGGCCTCGCCTTGCAGGCCACTCTTGACGTGGCAGATATCACCGGCGAGGAAAAGCACCTTGCCTGGGCCGATGATCTTGCCAGCACCGCAGCTGAGCGCTTTACCGCCTCGAATTTCCTCAAGGAATGCCCGGATAATGCCAAAATTATTGATCTGCCGGTCACCGACCTGACGATGCTTTTTGATGAGTCCTCTGCGGGCCTCATTTCGATGGCGGAGTGCCGATTGGCGGCGCGGGGCAGGCCCTTGGTGGAATCGTTGAGCCGGATAACGGTTCCGCTGCCGATGGTCGCCCTCGAGCAACCGGTGATGCACACGGACTTGATTCAAGCCACCTTGGTGCGCCATTACGCGCCGCTGGTTCTTTGTGGTAAGCTCCTCACCCCGGCCATGGAGGCCGCCCTTACCCGCTTGCCACTGCGTTTGGTGAAACGCCGGGTAGCCACCGCTGCGGATGGCGTTGCTGACGGAGTGGTCAAGATTATTCGGGCCGATCAATCAAGTTTGGAGGCGGCCACTCCGGAATCCTTGCAAGATGCTCTCTTGCCATCTCCGGCAAATCGGTGAATAGTTCGCCGCCCTCCATTGCCCACACTTTATGAAATTCACATCTACCGTTTTATCACTGGCCATCTTCGCCGGATTTTCCGTCGCTCATCTGGCTTCCGCCGCTCCCGTCGTTCTTAAGGACGGTACGGTATTAAAAGGTGAGTTCACCCTCAAGGACAAAACTGTCTTGATAGGTGAGGTCATTCGCATCGATGGCGATTCCTACGTCATCGAGTATCATCGCAAGCCCGGTATCGGGGAGCAGAGAATCGTCCCCAAGGCGGATATCGTCAAAATGGTCACCGACAAACCCGACGCCAAGGCGTTTGAGGCCATCGCCAAGTTGACGCCAACCCCCGATTTTCTAACGGCTGACGATTACCAGCAGCGGATCCAGGCGGTGAAAGCCTTTTTGCTTAAATTTCCTAAAGGTTCCAAGGTGAAGGAGGCCACCGAGATTCTCAAAACCCTAAGTGATGAGAGTGCCGAAGTGGCCGCCGGAGGTCGAAAAGTGGACGGACTCATCATCAAGGCCGCAGAATACCGCGCCAATGCTTTTGACATGGATGCCCGCATCCTGGAGGGAAAAATCCGCAGGGCCGCCAAGAATGCCCAATGGCTCACGGCCTTGCGTGCCTTCGCCGAGTTGGACAAGGAGTATCAAAGCGCGGCGTGTTATCGGGAGGTGTTACCGGTGGTGGTCAATGCCTTGCAATCCCTGCGCGGCCAAGTTGACGCCAGCCTCAAGACGTTTGAGGCCCGCATGGACAAGCGCAAGGCGGAAATTGATTCCTTGCCCCCGGGCGAACGCCAGAATACCCAAAAGGCCATCGATGATGATACCGCTAAGCTGGAAAAACTCTATCAGCGTGAGAAGGCCGCTTCCCAGCTTTGGGTCACCCCCAATGCCGATTTCAAGCAATCCCTCGACGATAACCTCAGCTTGGCCACATCGGAACTTCAGCGACTCAGCACTTTACCGCCTGTTGCTGCCGACGGTGGCAAGATTTTCCGGCATGCTTGGAAAGTTCTTCACAGCGAAGCAGATGCTGAAGAAATGACCAAGGAACTCGCCATCGTCGAGGCCGCCGCTCTGCCACCGCGTTATCTTAAATCCCTGCAAGACGCTGCCAAAGCCAGTGGCCTGACGCCCGGTGAGGAAAAATAATCCCTCTGGATTCATGGATAGCCCGCGCAACGCCACCCGCTTCCGCCAAACTGCGGAAACCACCATTGACCTCTCTATCGATCTGGATGGCACGGGCGTGGCGGATGTCGCCACCGGTATCCCGTTTTTCGATCACATGCTTACCCTGTTTGCTAGGCATGGCTTGTTCGATCTGAGGGTGAAGGCAATCGGCGATCTAACGGTTGACTTCCACCACACTGTGGAAGACACCGGTATCGTGCTTGGCGAGTGCCTGCGCGAGGCGCTTGGTAGCAAGCTGGGAATCGGCCGCTACGGTTGCGCCTATCTGCCCATGGATGAGACACTGGCACGGGTGGTCGTCGATCTGAGCAACCGGCCGCACCTTGAGTTTCGAGCCGCCGTCGGGACGGCCTCCGCGCCGAATTTCCCCTTCACGCTCGTCGAGGAGTTTTGCCGGGCGCTTGCATCTAACCTGCGTGCCAATATTCATGTGGAGCTGCTTTACGGCCGTGATGGCCACCACATCGCCGAAGCCATCTTCAAAGGTGTGGCCCGAGCCCTGCGTGACGCCTGCCAGCGGGACGCCCGGGTCAAAGGCATTCCCAGCACGAAGGAAGCGCTGTGAAGGTATCCCTCATCGATTATGGCGCGGGCAACCTGCGCAGCGTCGCCAATGCCCTGGCCGCCCTTGGAGTGGAACCTAGCATTGCTGGCGCGGCACCCGATTTGACGGATTCGACGCATTTGGTGCTCCCCGGTGTGGGTTCGTTTGGGGATTGCATGGGACAATTGGCCAGCCGTGATTTGTTGGATCCGATCCGTCGTTGGGTTCTCGCGGGGAAGCCGTATTTGGGGATTTGTCTTGGCTACCAGATATTGTTGGATGCCAGCGAGGAGAGTCCCGGGGTGGCCGGGCTGGGTCTGGTGCCAGGCACGGTGCGCCGCTTCAAGGAGATGCCCGGATTAAAGATTCCGCACATCGGTTGGAACTCAGCCGAGCCGCGAACGCCGGATGCGGGTCGTTGGCAGGGCCTGGGTACCGAGCCGTATTTCTATTTTGTGCATTCCTATTTTCCGGTGCCGGACGACGCCTCGGTGATTGCCGCGCAGAGTTCATACGGCGAGGACGTCTTTGCGGCCGCCATCGAGTTGCCCAACCTCCTCGCCTGCCAGTTCCATCCGGAAAAAAGCCAGCAAGCAGGCCTGCGCCTCATCAGCAATTTCCTCGGTCTCGCTCCATAAGCCCTAGCCCCGTGTAAGACGCAGGCAATCCAATCAGGTCCAACACCGCGGGTCTTGAATTTTTCGTTAGGTCAAAATTCTCTCGCTTGTGCCTTGAAGTATTCAAAATCGAGCCCCTTGGGATCAGGACGCTTTTCACCTTGCTGGCGATTCTTATCAATGGGACTCTTGGGCGCTACCTCATCAGACTCGGAAAGCAAAAGAACTCTAACATCTTAGTGGCTAACGGCCATCGTACTTTCACCGATTGTATGCAAATTCCAACCTGATGGCCAGATGCGGGGATGACGCCTATCGCGCTCATCTGTGTGTGGGGTGTCGGGCATACGGCTTGACGGCAGTGGCGGTGGCTGGCACTTTCTTGGCCTGCCATGCACGACGACCTCACAGCGCTACTTGGACGCACGATTTCCGAAGGAAAAACCAAGCGTATCATTGAAAAGAAGGATGATTTGACTCGCGTTATCCTGTTAGCCAAGGATGACATCACGGCTGGGGACGGGGCCAAGCACGATGTGATTCCGGACAAGGGCCGGATTGCGACCCAGACCGCCTGCAATGTTTTCCGTTTGCTCAAAGACTGCAAAATTCCGGTGGCCTTCGATGCCCAGGGCGGGCCGGATTGGTTCATCGCGCCCAAGTGCCAGATGCTGCCCTATGAAGTGGTCACCCGGCGCGAGGCCCATGGTTCGTTTCTCAAACGAGCGCCGCATCTCGCCAAGGGCCAGTTGTTTCCACGGCTCATCGTCGAGTTTTTCCTTAAAACGAAGGACCGCCGCTGGCAGCAGCATGAGCTGACCTGCGACGATCCTTACATGATTTGGGACGAAGCGGCAGCCACCATCAGTCTGTATCATCCCGCCAAGCCGTTTGCCACGCAACAACCGTTTCTCGTGATGGCGGAAAGTGAGGTGTTCAGCCAGCCCGGTGAAAGCGAGTTGTTTGTGGAAATGTCGCGCCGTGCCCGCCAAACATTTCTCGTTCTCGAAAAAGCCTGGCAACTACTGGGCCGCAAACTCGTCGATATGAAGGTCGAATTCGGCATCGATCCCTCCGGCCACTTGCTCCTCGCCGACGTCATCGACAATGATTCTTGGCGGGTGCTGGAGGACGGTGCCTACATCGACAAGCAAATTTACCGGGATGGCGGCGAGTTGTCAGATGTTGTTAGAAGCTACCAACTTGTCGAGCGACTCACCGCTCGCTTCGGGCTGCCGCAGCAGCGCGTGATCCTTTGGGCGGGCTCGCCGAAGGATGATCTCAACGGGCTCGCCGAAGCCGTGGAGCGACTCTCGGAGGGACAAATCCCCACGGTTGCAATGGCCTGTTCGGTACACAAAGAACCCGTGCGTAGTCTGTTGGAACTGGCGCGGCTCACCCAGGAGGTGCCCGATTGCGTGGTGCTTGCTTGCATCGGCATGTCTAACGGTGCCGGGCCGACGCTCTCCGCCGCCACCAGCGTGCCGGTCATCACTTTGCCGGCCCAATATGAATCCTTCCCGGACGACGTCTGGTCGTCGCTTCGCACCCCTAGCAATGTGCCGGTGATGACAGTGCTCAATCCCACCAATGCCGTCCTTGCCGCGCTGGGGATTCTCGCATTGCACAACCCTCAGCTCCACGCCTGCCTGCGCAGCGCCATCGAGGAACGCAGCACCAATGTGGTCGTGCTGGAAAATTGATGCGTGCCGCTTGGGTTGGCTTGCCGTGCCTCAGGCAATGGGGCTCCCACAAGGTCAGGCGTTCTGAGGCCGCGGTTGCGGCTATTGATAGGACGATTCCACGCGCTGAGCGACGTCGCGGTAGCTGTAATCGACTTCGTAAATTTGTTTGAAGCAATCCAGTGCCTGCGTTTTGTCACCCATTTCGTTGTGGAGGATGCCTTTTTCGTAGAGGACTTCCTTCTTGGTGTTGTCCATGGCATGGAGGTCGGCGATGGCGTCCGACAACTGTTTGATGGAGAGGTCGAACATCCCCTTAGCCTTGAAAGTCCGGCCTAGCAACAGTAGCACCTTGGTGCGAATGTGCGGATTGCGCGTCGCCTGCTGGAGGTGGAGAATCGCTCCGCTGTGGTCACCGGCCTGATAGAGGGCGTTGCCCAATTCATAGCGCAGTTGAGGGTCAGTTGGGTTCTGTTCGACGCGGCGCTTGGCCTCGGCGACCACTAAGGCAAGGCGCTCGGCTTTGTGGGCGGCGAGTGCGGCTTGGAGGTCGGCGTTGCTGGGGTCGGCGGCGGCGGCGGCCTCGAGGTTGCGGATATCGGACTCGGCGGCGCGGTCTTTCATCTGGCCGGCCTTGGTGCTGAGGGCGACGTCTCCATTGCTGAGAGTGTGCGCCCATTCGTAGAATGTCTGGGCGTTGTGCCAGTCTTCGAGTTGCTCGTAGAGGTTCGCCAGATCCTTGACAGTGGTGAGGTGGTTCGGATCCGCGTTGTATTTCTCGATGGTGCGGTCGCGGCGTTCTTCCAATTGTTCCTTGGTGAGGCCGGTTCGGGTGGACTTTTCGAGCTCCTCCACTTCAGCCGCATTGCGCATCAGGCTGCGCATATCAGCGTTCTCGTCCCACTTGGCTTTGGCCATGGATGCCCGGGCCGAGGCGTTCTTGGCACCGGCGATGGCGGCGGAGTCGGTCGGGTGGTGTTTGATAATGTCGTTGTAAACGTCTGAGGCGACCAGGTGCAGGTCGCGGGTGAAATAGAACTCGGCAAGTTTGTGCAGCAGTTTGGCGTTTTCGGGGTAGCCTTTGCGGACGGTTTCCAAGGCGAAGGCTGCGGACTCGAACAATTCCATGCGGACGAAGGTATCGAAGAGCAAATCGTTAGCGGACTCGTTGTAGGGGTCCTTTTCGAGTTCCTTTTCAATGAGTGGGAGGCTGCCTGCTGGATCCTTTTTTGCTTGGCTGGCGAGTTTCATCAGGCCCATGCCGCCGGTCTGAATACTGAAGAGTCCGCCCTTTTTCTTGGGGCCGCCGGAGAGTTGGATCTCACAATTGCGCAGGATCTTGCGCCCGTCCAAAAACCCAGGACCGTCCTTGAGCACGGCCTGCAACAGGCTCACGGCATAGGACAGATTGTTGGTTTGAACGGCGCTGAGGGCTTTGAGCCAAAGGGGCTTGAGGTTGTGCGGGAGTTCTTTTTCGGTGATCTCAGGCATGGCTTGGGGACGGGGATGAGAAGTTACGGGAAAGGAGTGATGGCGGAGCGCTTAGCATGGCGCGTGTCCGCTGCCTTGGCAAGCGTCCGTTGCAATTGAGGCAAAACTTCCTCGAAATTTGAATTGTGAAAAAAAACCCGCGATTTTCGGATTGACAGTGTGGGGCCGGGTTCCTAGATTGCGCCCCCTTCGCCTGCGACGGTGGCCGTTCGCCGCGCCCGAAGATTTCCCATAAAAGCACATGAAGACGTTTTCCGCCAAGCCGCACGAAGTCGAGCGCAAATGGTTTGTGATCGATGCCAAGGACAAAATCCTCGGCCAGGTCGCCGTGGAGGCAGCCCGCCTGCTCCGTGGCAAACACAAGCCGATATTTACCACCCATGTTGACACGGGCGATTTTGTCGTCGTCATCAATGCCGACCAAGTATTGTTGAGTGGCAACAAGGAGCAAGCCAAGATTTACACGCGGTTTTCCGGCTACGTCGGCGGCAAGCATGTGGAGACCCCGCGGCAAGTGCGGGAGCGGCGCCCAATTTTATTGGTCGAGCGGGCGGTGTGGGGAATGCTTCCCAAGACCCGTCTTGGCCGCGCCCAATACGGCAAGCTCAAGGTGTACGCTGGCGAGGCCCACCCGCACGAAGCTCAGCAACCCACTGTTTACGAAGTTCGCTAACTAACAATCCATTCTTACTCATGACCGCCACTCCCACCACCAGCGCCACAGGTCGCCGCAAAACCGCAGTTGCCCGTGTATGGATGACTGAAGGCACCGGCCAAATTGCCATCAATGGCCGCCACTTCGAAGAATATCTGCCCACTGCGGAACTCCAGAACAGCATCTTGGCTCCCTTCCAGCAGCTCACGCTGGTCAACAAGTTCGATCTCCGAGTCGTGGTTAAGGGCGGTGGTATCCATGCCCAAGCCATCGCCATCCGCCACGCCATCAGCCGATCTCTCACCCAGGTGGACCCGGAAAACCGCAAGGTCATCAAGCCACTTGGCTTTCTTACCCGAGATCCGCGCATGAAGGAACGCAAGAAGTCCGGCCAGCCCGGTGCTCGCAAGCGCTTCCAGTTCTCCAAGCGTTAAGTCCCGACGGGGGATCATTTCCCCCTCTGGATTCACTTTGGGTCATCAACAGGCCAGCCATGGCTTGGCCAACGTCCATATAGGTCTCAGCGTTACCGCCGCAGTGGCTGTTTCCGCTGCCACCTTTCGATCATGGGTTGGTATAACAGTGGCCACATTGGCATCAATCTGCGCTGAGGTATTTGTAGTCTTGGAGGTTGAGGGACTGGAGGAGGCCGGCAGCATCGTCGTAGAGGAGGACGAGGTAGTTGCCTGGCCCGCCGACCGGGATGGAGGGGAGTTTTTGCGAGTGGCAGCGCAGGGGAACGTAGCCCTCTGGATAGAGGATGGGGGATTGAGTTAAGGCCAGGCGTTTGACCGTGACAGCAGTCCATTTTCCGTTAGGGGAACGGATTTCTACTTCGTGTTCAGGGGTATGTGAGACGGAGACAAAGGTGGCGGAGCGTTTGGTGACGGGTTCCATTTGCCGGAGTCGGAGAATACGTATGGCCCAATACGCGGGTTTGTTTTCGGATGCGGGGATTTGTTCGGCAAAGGCGATGAGGGTGATGGTGTGACCTGCGGCAAGGGTGATGCGGGTCACACCATCACTCACGCCGGGGCGTTTGAGGGTGAATTCATGCGGGCCGGGTTTGAGACCGATGCCCCCGGTGACGTCGCCCAGAATGTAGCCGTCGGGATTCATCGATTCACCGTCGATGAAGAGCCGCAGTTTGTCCTGGCCTTGCGCCACGGCATCGATGAGGCGGGCAAAGGCGGGGATATCGGCAGGGGTAGCCGGGGCTGCTGTGGACGTTAGAGAGCCGCTGAGAAGGCAGGCGGCCGCGGCCAGGGCGAGGTGGAGAAGATCAGAAGGAGTTTTCATGGATGACGGAGCATTTCGATTGGTCAGGGTTGATATCGCCGTCGCCGTTTCGCTGGCCGGGATCGGCAAACAGGGTGAAGACCTTGCGGACCTCTGCGAGAACTTGCGGCGCGGAGTTCGCGGTAGGGGTCGGCGCGAGGGCTTGGCCGACGACCCACACACGGAAGTTGCGCGAGCGAACCGTGGAAGCTTCGTACATGCGGGCGAACACCTCTTCTGCGGCGGCATCACTCCATTGGACGCGTGTGTTGTTGGGTACGTGGATGCCGGGGCGGTACATGTTAGGGTTGCCGAAGATCGGCTTGGCATCCGGATCCTTGACCATGGCAAGTTGCGAGGGACTGGCAAACGGTCGCGAGCGGATGATGGCGTCGGCGATGCAGTCTGCTTCGGATTGGTTACCGGTGGACGGGGCGTATAGAGTGGTTAGAGTGGGTGGGGGAGCCATGAGAGGCGCGGCCTGATGGGTGAGGGGGTCAGGGACGGTTGCCAGCGATGGGTCCTGTCCCAGAGCGCCGGCGGCCATCACGCGCAGGACATCCCTGGTGGCGGTGTTTAGATTCACATGGCCGCAGATTTCGACCAGATGGCCCTCGCGAAAGGCGGACTCCGGGGAGCGCGAGCGGCCGGCATGGAACAAATCCAGCAGGTGAATGGCACGCTTGCCGGGTTGGTCAAAGGCCGCGTGTTCCGGGCGGCCGATGCGCAGCGAATTGCCGCCGCCGTGGTCGGTGCTGGGAGGGCTGGCGGCGAGCACGTCGGGCCAGGCACAGCGGTTGGCGGGCATGAGTCCCCTGCGGATGGAAGCGGTGTCCTGTGGATTATCGAAGGTGGGCAGCCATAAGACCGGGTCAAAGACGTGGCCGAGTTCGGTGGCGCTGAAGAATCGTCCGGCATTTGAGATGCGTTGGGGGGCTTGGCAGGCGACGGGAGATTGGGCCCAGAGGTAGCGTGCATCGGTGGGGGTCACGGCGTCGTCCTCAGACAGCGGCCAGGATCCGACGGCGGAATCATGGCCACCGTCCGGCCATTCCGATGGCAGCACTCTGCCGTAGGTTTTGGGTTTGCGGGGTGAGTCTGCATCGTAAATGGTGCTGCGGCGGATGTTGCGGCGGTTAGGGCTGGAGTTTTCCGGATTGGCATTTTCGGCGAGAGGAGTACTGCGAAGGTAGTAGGAAATGCGAGGGTCTCCGGGGTTGTCAATTTCGGAGCCGAAGGCCCCGAAGCTCAGGGCGGCGACGGTGGCCTTGGAAGCATAGCGAGGGGTGGAGATATTGAACTCGAGGCCCGATTTTTGGCGGATGATGGCGGTGGCGCGATCCACTTCCTGGCCGTTCCAAAGCAGGGAGATGCCGGTGGCACCTTCCGGCTCGGTCAGACTGAAATGGTTAGCCACCGTGATGCTGGTGGGGCCGACGTCCAAGGCGTAGGCAACGTCGGCGGCCTCATAGGTTTTGTACTCATTGGCACGCAGGGTCGCGTTGATCTCAGGCGACCAGAATTTGCCGGCGATTTTTGTGAGGTGGTGGCTGGTTTTAGTGGAATCGTCGAGCAGGGCGGGGTCGTCGAAGCGTTTGGAACTGGAACCGGCACCGATACCGTCCATAGGCAGGGCCACTTCGTAGCTGAGGCGCAAGGTGCCGCTGACGTCGATGTTGGACATGTTCCAGAGTTCGGCAAACAACTTGAGGCGCCAATTGAGGATGCGGCGTCCGTTGAGTTGTTGCTCACCGGCGTAGTGGACTTGCAGGATCACCTCGCTGATGAGCGGAAAGGCATCGATGCCGCGGTGGCTGCCAGCGACGAGGGTGGATTGGCAGTCGGCGTCTGCGTAGTCGATCGCGTTGGCGGCAAGGGATTGGAGGTAGTCGTCGGGGAACCCACCTTTGCGGGTTTCAAATTCCGGCAGAGCCAGCTTGATGAATGCGGCCATAGGGGCGACGCCGTCCGGGCCTAGGGCCAGGAGGGAGTTGAGGTTGAGTTTGGGGGATGCCGCGACTGAGGCGGCGATGCCGGAGACGTAGGGGACGCACGGCCGCTCCAGGTAGGGGCGGGTGGTGGTTGCCAAATTTTCCTCGACGGCGCAGGCCGCCGGATCAGTGAGATGGCCGTGGGGGTCGCGGGTTAGAGGGGGATGGAAGTTGGCGGCGGCGAGCAGCGAGCCTGGGGAGATCAAAGCATGGCGGTTGGAGATGAGCGATTGAGGGAGCTTGCCGGGTTGGGCGGTGGTGGAGGCTGGATCGATGGCGTGAAGGGCGATGGGGCCGAGCGCTGGATGGTCGGGGTTGGGATCGAGGGCTGGAGCGGGAAATGGCCAGCCTGGAGCAAGCGCGGAGGCGTTGGGGCCATCGGCATTGCCAATGGACCGAGGATCGAGTTTAGCCTGCAAGTCCTCAACCCAGAAGGCGTAGCGAGCGACGAGCTGGTGGCGTTCATTGAGAATGGGAACCCAGGCGAGGCGGAGCGGCTCAAGGTAGGGCAGGGGACTGAGATCGAGGTGGACGTCAGACACCGCAGGCACGAGTCCTGCAGCGTCCGGCGCGCTGAGCCAAGTCGTGTCCGCCGGTTGACGCGTGGCACTGAAGAGCGGGAGGTAACTGAAGATGAATGTGTGGTTCGGGGCGCTCCGGCCCTGCGCGATGAATAGGTGGGGTGCGGGTTGGCGGTCGGTCGGCTTGGATGGTTTGCAGATGGATTCCAACACAAGGAACGTGTCGTTGGAGGTGGCGTGCCTGAGGCTGGCTTCGATTTGTTGGAGGCCGGCGGTAGCGGCCAATTCGGCGCGTTGGTAGTCAACGTACGAGCGAGCGGAGTGGCGTTCGAGGCCTATGTTGAGGAGCAGGCCTACGGCGAGGATGAGCAAGGCCGAGATAACAAAGAGCACTGTCGGCAGGATGAAGGCTGGTTTCAAGGCGTATTGGGACATGGCTTCGGGACGGTTAAAGCCTACGTTCAGTTAGGGCCGGATGACCGTAGCGGATGATGGCTGTGTACACTTCGAGGTGGCGGTTGCTGAGAGTCATGGAGGACATTCCTAACAGACCTCGGGCGGTGCCGTCGCCGTTCCAAGCGGCGGTATGGATGAGTTTGGCGGCGAGTTCTCGGCGGGCGATGACGAGGCGGAAAGCGATGGCGGCGGGGGCTTGAGCCATAAGGGGGTCCCAGGCCTGCCATTGGCCTGCGGGGTTACGGATTTGCGGGCGGGCCTCGAATGAGATGATCCCGAAGGCGAGGGCTTCGTCGCGTTTGGAACAGGTGAAGAGGGAGGTGGGCTGTTTGAGGCGGAGGGCTTGGAATGTGTCGCTGCTAGGGCGGAAACCGCGCATCAAGCAGCGAACGGTCTTGCCTGAGATGAGCTGATCCTTGAGGTAGTAATGAATGGCGCAAAGGTCACCCATGTGGTCAGCCGGCGCTTGTGCGTCCGGGGCTTGAAGACTGAAGATGCCGAGGCGGTCGCCGGGCCATGGGGTGTCGCTTTGGTCGAACACGCTGGCTTGGTGAAACGAGGCGCTTTGTAGATCGGCGGTGAGCTGGGTGATTACGGCGCGGGCATCCCGATCAGCGGCGACACTCTCGTCGAGGCGTGCGGATTCATCGCGGGTTCGCCCAAGCATCGAAAGCGCGAGGATGAGCACCAGCAGTCCCACGCTCATCGCCAGCAACACCTCGATGAGAGTGAAGGCGCGTCGCAAGTGGCCGGTGGTGTTCATGGGATGCATGTGTGAAAATCCAGGTGCCGACGCTTGGCCATTGGGGCAGCCGGTGGATACTCCAGAGTGATGCGCAGGTGGAGCATGGCCGGCATGTTGGGTTGGGCTGGAGCGGGCTCGGTGTGCAACGAGGCGAGATAGCGGATCGGCTCGTCGGCAAGTCGACGGGTGCCGGCGAGGTAGGCCGCAGGGGCGACGCAGCCGAGGAGACGGCCATCGCGGGCAAAGGCGAGGGCGAGAATGGTACCGGGAGCGGGGAAGAGGACGCCGCAGGGGAGAGCAGGTAGATAGCGAGTCGTGCCTTGCTGTGCGGCCTCAATTTCATTCATGCAGGCGGGCAGGATCGACAGGCAACGGGTTTCAGCTTGCGCCTCGGCGTAGCTTTGGCTGGCACGGGCCAGCACAGCGAATATCAGTGGCAGCACCACCGCCAGTATGCCCATGGCCATGAGCACTTCGATGAGCGAGGAACCCACAATCGGCCCTCGCTGAGGACGGCGTGGTTTGATCCAAAATTGGGAGAGGGCTACCATTGGTTTCGCTCTTTCTGTTTGGGGTCATTTGTCAAACTGATAGGGCCGGGCGGTGATTCGGCCGATCTGCAAGTGGCTTTCCGCGATGCCACCGGAGCGGCTTCGTGTGTTAGGAGTGGGTTGGCCGTTGCGGTAGGAACCTTCGGCGATGCGCAGCGCCAGTGGATCCGCGCCGGACGGCCACAGCAGGGATCCGCGTGGCGAGAAGGCGAGGAGAAAAAAGAGGCCTGAGGTGGCTTGGTTAGCCGCGAGGTAACGGATTGTGATGGCTGGCTCGTCACGCGGATTTCGCAGGCCGCTGACGCTGCCCGGCAGGATGATCACGCCGACGGGCAGGGATTGCCAGTGGCCGAGAGGGATGCCATCCAGAGTCGCGGGTTTGGCCGGCCACTCGTGAATTTTGAATAACCCGAGGCGGCATCGATGGTCGTTGGACGGATATTCGCCCGGCTCGGCCACGGCCAGCACGACGACGCAGTGCGATGTGATGGCGCTGGTCCGCGCCTGTTCCAACATGCCGACGACGGTCGTGGTGGCGACTTGCCGGGCCTGTCCGCCGGTGCTGCCCAACGCGTAGATGCCCGCAGTGAGAAGCAGAGCGATCACGGCCATGACGGCCACGATTTCGACGAGGGAAAAGCCACCGACCGGCAGACCGGTGCGGGATGTGGGGTGAGTTTTCACAAAGCGTGGGGAAAAAAGTGCCGCCACGAGTGGGCGGCACCTATCACGCTAAGGGAATCACAAAATGGGAGCGCCTGACAAGCGCTAAATTACCTTCCGTCACATATAAGCTATTGGATGCCACCGCTGTGGCTGCCGACGCCAGTGCTGAGGAAGCGGTAGTACACTTCGAGCATCAGGGTGCAAAGGCAGGTTCGATAGACCTTGTCGCCTTGATAGCTAGGCGCTGCGGCACGGATCTTGCCACCACCGCCCGGGGCCTTCCACGAGCCATCGGCTTCCTGATTGTTCAGGACTTGGTCGCGGAAGATGCCATTGTAGAATTTCCAGGCATCGCCGCCACGTTGCATCATCGCCTGGCTTTCGTAATAGTGGCCGTAGAGGTCGCTGCAGACGCCGTTGTAGTCGAACTTCGTGTGATCCTCGATGTACTTGATCGCATGGTTCACTTCCATGCCGTTGCCCTTGTCCCACATTTGCAGGCAGAGGGCACCCACACCGGTGAGGGTGAAATAATCCGCCACGCCGGAGTTGGGGCCGGAGTAGCCATAGCCACCGTTGACGTTCTGGCAGGACGCGAGGTACTTCCAAGCACGAGTGAGGCAGGTTGCCCGGCCTTGGAACTTGAGGCCGGTGTGGAGGCAGGCTTTCATGGCCTGGATCTGCCAGCCGACCACCGACATGTCGGTATGGCCGCCAGTCACCGCATAGGCATACGCCCAGCCGCCGTTTTGGTGCTGATGGTCGATGATGAATTGGCCGGCTTTTTGGACGACTTCATCGAGGTAGGGGACGACCTGGCCGATTTCTTTGCAGAACGTGTAAGCCTCGGCAAGGGCATAAGTGGCGATGCCATGCTCGTAGGACCAGTGGTTGGCGGTGTAGTTATCGGCAATTTTGCCGTCGTTTTTCATGCCGATTTCAACGAGGTAAACGATACCCTTGAGGCAGGATTCGCCGAATTCATCGGAGGCCGGGGTTTCACAGTGGCCGAAGTAGGCGAGGAGGGCGAGGCCGGTCATTGCCACCGAGCTTTGACCACTCCAAGAACCGTCGGCATTCTGATTGGCCTTGAGCCAGCGCAGACCTTTGAGCACGGCATCCTCACAGGCGGGGACGCCGCCGTTATCGGTGATGCGTTGGAGGCGGTCGCCTTTGGAGCAGCGCTTGCTCATCGCCAGAGGAATG
>Ga0118677_10007148_pt1 | contig 18569 bp, 12 predicted proteins | sample AliMusrvi5mmetaG_FD_86154 | JGI IMG/M metagenome (GOLD analysis project Ga0118677, IMG submission 86154) | reverse complement strand
GCATCCCGTCCCCCGGTATCCAGGGCACGAGCTTGCCTCGATTCCTTCCCATGACTTCCCCTCCAAAGAGGGGGGTCAGTTTTCATGTCGCCAGAGGGTCAGTTTCTGATGTCGCCTGACAACGGCGTTGATGCGTGAAGTCAGGGTGGCCGTTTCCTTGTTTTGGCGGGTGCACTCGATGATGTGGTCCCGGAGCGCATCGCCAACGGTATATGACCCATCACTGACAGTTTCCCCGGTCGCGATCAGGTGAGCCGTTCTTGCGCAGTCGGTGAAGAAGGCCTCTGCCTTCTTCTGGACCGCTTTCCAATCCAGAACCCCCACACCATCCACTTCGCTGAAGTCATCGGCGGCGCCGAGGCGCCTGCTTAGAATTTTTCCGGTTTCGGGATTCCGCCACCGGGCCCGCCAGAAGCCGTTTCCCCCTGAGGCCGATCGCCGATAGAGAAGGTAATGACCTGGTGAAAGGGTTTCCGTGTGATCCTTCCCAATTTTCAGGTCCAGGCGCTTGGTCCTGGTCTCCAGTTGGGCGCTTCTTTTGGACCGTGACATGCGACCCCCCGTCGTCAAGATATCGTCAAATGTTGCCCCCAACTTTAGCATTTTTCAGTAGACCCCTGTAGACACCAGTAGATCCTTATGGTGATTTGGTTTGCTTTATTGTTTTTTAATTACCGACAAAACCTGACCACGATTGCATTCGCAATGCAGAGGTCGTCAGTTCGATCCTGATCAGGTCCACCAACCAGTGTGAGCGGCGGTCTTCGGGCCGCCGTTCTCGCGTCATGGACGACCTCACCGATTTCTAAATGGGTCGTCATCCCGCCTATCGAAGGCCCCACCGGGGCCTTCTCCCGCTCGCTGCGCGGGCGGAGGCGGGCCCCTTGATCCTGATCAGGTCCACCAACCAGTGTGAGCGGTGGTCTTCGGGCCGCCGTTCTCGCAATCGTGGACGACCTCACCGACAGGAACGCGCAGATTGGGTTCCAGGACCTGGGCAGGCTAGTCCGGTCTGCGCCAGTCGGCCATTCCTCCCTTTAGACATCGACATTGTTTGGTCTAGGTGCTTCTGGGGAGGGCTCCAATATTTCATTCACGATCTTCTTGTCATGTACAAAAAATAGGGTAAAAATTTCCCTTGTCAGTGGTCAGACCAGACCGGCATGCCGCGGTCCTGTCTCCGATCACCACCCCACGGGAGCCCCCATGTCCATGCCCTTTCCTGTCATGACTGCCGCCGAAGCTGCGGAGCTCATCGGCCATGGCCAGACCATCGGCTTCAGCGGCTTCACGGCTGCAGGGGCGGCGAAGGATGTGCCCGCCGCACTAGCGGAAAGGGCCAAGCGTGAACATGCCGCCGGGCGCCCCTTCAAGGTGGGTGTCCTCACCGGAGCCTCTACTGGCAAGAGCCTGGATGGCGCCCTGGCCGAAGCCGAAGCCATCAGTTTCCGCGCCCCCTACCAGTCCGACGCCACCCTGCGGAAGCAGATCAACGCGGGGCAGGTACGCTTCGTGGACATGCACCTCTCCGTGGTGCCCCAGAACGCTCGCTATGGCTTCCTGGGACCCATCCATTTCGCCGTGGTGGAGGCCAGTGATATCACCGCCGGTGGCGGCATCGTGCTCAGCACTTCCGTGGGCGCCTCCAACACCTACCTGCGCCTGGCCGATAAGGTCATCATCGAACTCAACGAGAGTCTGCCGCCAACCATGCTGGGCATGCACGACCTCTTCGAACCCCAGGATCCCCCGACCCGGGCCGAGATCCCCGTCTTCGGAGTTGCGGACCGCATCGGCTCCCCCATCTGCACCGTAGATCCCAGGAAGATCGTGGCCGTGGTGCGCACAAATCGGCCCGACGAAACCGGCGCCTTTGACAAGCCCACTCCCGTCACCGACCAGATCGGCGACAATGTGGCCCGTTTCCTGGTGGCTGAAATGAAGGCAGGCCGCATCCCCGCCACCTTCCTGCCCCTCCAGTCCGGCGTGGGCAACATCGCCAATGCTGTATTGGCGGCCCTGGGCGAGAGCAAGGACATTCCCCCCTTCGAGATGTATACCGAGGTGCTGCAGGATTCCGTGGTGCCCCTGCTGGAAAATGGCCGCTGCACCTTCGCCTCCACTTGCGCGCTGACGCTGTCGCTGGACGCCCGCAACAAGGTCATGCAGAACCTCGATTTTTACAAACAGCACATCCTGCTGCGCCCCCAGGAGATCAGCAATCACCCGGAAATCGTGCGACGCATCGGCATCGTCTCCATGAACACGGCCATCGAAGTGGACCTGGGCGGCAACGTCAACAGTACCCATGTGATGGGCAGCACCATGATGAACGGCATCGGCGGTTCGGGCGATTTCACGCGCAACGCCTACCTGTCCCTCTTCTCCTGTCCCTCCACCGCCAAGGACGGCATGATCTCAGCCATCGTTCCCATGGTCAGCCACATGGACCACAGCGAACACTCGGTGCAGGTGATCGTCACGGAGCAGGGTGTGGCCGACCTGCGCGGCAAGGATCCCCACGAGCGCGCCCGGCTCATCATCGAGAACTGCGCCCACCCCGCCTACCGCCAGCAACTGCGCGATTACCTCAAACTCACCCGGGCCGGCCATGCGCCCCTCTCGCTGGCCCTCAGCCTCGCCATGCATCGTGAATTCCTCGCCACCGGAGACATGCGCCGCACCGATTGGACGGCCTATCAGTAACTGCGTGAAGGGCTTGCCACCCGGTGGTCAAGCCCCAAGGTGATTGACGATAAATAAATCATCTACACAATCTGCCCTATAGATGCCTGGTGAGCCGAGGCCCTATATTTGGTCTGTTCTGATACAGACCAAAGGTGTTTTTCCGTAGCTGAGACATTTAGGTTCCGTATTAATCGGATTCACAGTCAGTTTTCCCAACCCGCCTGCCGGTTGGTGGAGGGCTCATGCCCAGAATTCCAAGTCTTAATAACGCCCTCTGCTTGCCCTTGCTCCTGGGCGCGGGGCTGCTCTGGGGCCAGGCCCCGGCGGAAGCCCCGCCGACCCCTGAGGCGGTGCTCCACCTCATGGCCAGGCGCGATGCCCTGGGGCTGGATGCGGACCATGCCTTCCGCATCCGGCACGCCCACTCCGATCACCTCGGCCAGTCCCACAGCCATGTCCGGCAGTTCTATCAGGGCGTGCGAGTCTGGGGTGGAGAGGCCATTACCCACCAGGACAGGCGCGGCCTGATGCAGCCCATCACCAACGCCCTCTACGACAACATCCAGCTGAACGTGCGGCCCTCCATGGGAGAGAACGAGGCCCTCCACATCGCCCAGCTGGATCTGAATCCCAAGGGCGCCTTCGCCCTGACGCCCACTGTGGAACTGGTCGTCTACCCCGAACCAGGGAAGGACTTTCATCCGGCCCTGTTGCAGCTCCTGGAAGAGGACCCGGAGGCCCCGCCCAGTCGCAGCAGGGTCGGCCGCTATGCTCTGGCCTACCACCTGCACACAGAACTCGACAATGCCCAGGACGGCCTCCGGCACACCGACTTCCTTGTGGACGCCCACACCGGCGCCATCCTGAAGCGGTGGGAGACCCTGCACACCACCGCCACCTCGGGCACTGGCAAGAGCCAATACTCCGGCGTTGTGGCCCTGGATGCCAACGCCACCGGCAGTGGTTTCGAGCTTCGGGATCTGAGCCGGGGCAAAGGCGGCACCTTCGGCAACAACGTGGTGACCGATCTGGCCCACGGCTCCACCTCCAGCACGTCCTCAGGCCAGATCTACACCAGCTCCGGCAGCACCTGGGGGGATGGGACCAACTACATCAAGGGTGGCCCCACCACCAGCGCCAACGGCCAGACCGCCGCTGTGGACGCCATGTACGGCCTGATGAAAGCCTGGGATTTCTACAAGTTCGTCATGGGGCGGAACGGCATCGATGGCCTGGGCACGGCCACCTACGCCCGCGTGCATGTGGGGGTCGGCTACGACAACGCCTACTGGTCCGACAGCTGCTTCTGCATGACCTACGGCGACGGCACGCAGTTCACGACCCTCACCGCCCTCGACGTAGCGGGCCATGAGATCAGCCACGGGGTCTGTGCAGCGACAGCGGACCTGAACTACGAGGGGGAGTCGGGCGGCCTCAACGAGGCCAACTCCGACATTTTCGGAACCCTGGTGGAGTTCTACGCCCGGGGCGGCTCCGGAACCACCATCGGCAATGCTGGTGGCAATTGGACGATCGGAGAGCAGCTCCGCGCCAAGCCGCTGCGTTACATGTACAAACCCAGCCTGGATGGGATCTCGCCCGATGCGTGGTCCCCCAACCTCGGGAGCCTGGACGTCCATTACTCCAGCGGGCCCATGAACCGCTGCTTCTACTTCCTCAGTCAGGGGGCCACCCCCACGGGCCAGACTAGTTCCAGCTACCTGCCCAACGGCATGGCCGGCATGGGCAATGACCAGGCCGCTGCCATCTGGTACCGGGCCCTCACCACCTACCTGACCTCTCGCTCCGACTACGCTGCGGCACGCGCCGCGGCCATCCGGGCCGCCAAGGACCTCTACGGGGTGGGAAGCCCTCAGGAGCAGGTGGTGTGGAACGCCTTTGCGGCCATCCATGTCGGCTCCCCCTGGGCTGACGCCTCCCCCGCCATCCTCACCCAGCCGGCCGACCAGGCCGTCCCCATCGGCAAGTCGGCCCAGTTCACGGTCAGCGCCGTGGGGACGGGCCCTCTGGCCTATCAGTGGAAGCGGAACGGCCTGGCTATCCCGAGCGCAAAAGCTGCCTTCTATGCGACCCCTGCCACCACCGTCGCCGACAACGAGAGCACCTATTCCGTCACCATCACCAACAGCTTGGGTTACGTCACCAGCGCCAGCGCCCGACTCCGGGTCGGGTATGCCCCGGCCATCACGGGCCAGCCGACCAGCGTCCTGACACTTCTGGGCCGCACAGCCACCTTCAAGGTTTCGGGCACGGGCACCGGGCCCCTCTCCTTCCAGTGGAAACGGGATGGCCTGGCCCTGGCTGGAGCCAACACACCCAGTTACACGACCCCGCCCGTCACAACCACCGATACCGGTGCCAGCTTTCTGGCGGAGGTCTCAAATGACTTCGGAACCTGCACCAGCACGCCCGCCCTGCTCAGCGTCGGCTGGTCCCCCACCATCTCGACAGAGCCTGCGGACCTGGCAGTCCTACTGGGTAGCCCGGCCACCTTCACGGTCCTGGCGACAGGTAGTGGGGCACTGAGCTACCAGTGGCGGAAGAACGGCGTGGCCATCCCCGGTGCCACCTCGGCCACCTACACCACCCCGGCGAACCGGCTCCTGGACAGTGGCAGCACCTATTCCGTCGTCATCGCCAACACCATTGGCACCATTGCCAGCCGGAGCGCCATCCTCAGCGTGGGGACCGCCCCCCTCATCACCACCCAGCCCACGGGCGTGCTTGGGCTCATCGGCAGGACCGCCGCCTTCTCAGTGACGGCAACCGGCACTGGCACCCTGAGCTACCAGTGGCTGCGAAACAGCGTCGCCCTGCCCGGAGCCACCTCGCCCACCTACATCACCCCGACCCTCACCGCCAGCGACAATGGCGCCTGCTATACCGTCACCGTCCGGAACGCCTACGGCACCGCGAACAGCGCCATGGGCCAGCTGATCCTCGGCTATGTCCCGGTCATCACGAGCCAGCCCGCCAACGCGTGGGCCAGCGTGGGTCGACCCGCCCTTTTCGGAGTCACCGCCAACGGCACCGGGACTGTGACCTACCAGTGGATGAAGAACGGCGTGGCCATTCCCGGTGCCACCTCGGCCACTTACACCACGCCTGGGACCACCCTCGCGGACCACGGCAGTTCCTTCTGCGTGAACGTCTCCAACAGCCTGGGCACCCTTCCCAGCAAGACCGCCATCCTGAACGTCGGTACCGCCCCTACTATCACCGCCCAACCCCTCAATGCCCTGGTTCTGGCCGGGCGGACCGCCACCTACTCTGTGTCGGTCTCAGGCAGCGGCCCCCTGATCTACCAGTGGCAACGCAACGGCATGGCCATTTCCGGCGCCACCCTGCCCACCTACACCACACCCGCCCTGGTAGCCACGGATGGCGGCTGCTATTTCCTGGTGACGATCAGCAACGGCTTCGGCACGGTCACCAGCACCATGGCTCAGCTGGGCATCGGCTCTGCCCCCAGCCTCACGAACCAGCCCATGAACGCCTGGCTGTCCGTGGGCAGAACCCTCCTCCTCGGCGCCACGGCCACCGGCACCGGCCCCCTGGGCTACCAGTGGTCGAAGAATGGCAAGTCCATCCCCGGTGCCACCGCGTCGACCTACCTGACCCCGGCGGCCACCCTCGCGGATCAGGGCTGCACCTACGCGGTCACCATCTCCAACAGCCTGGGCACCGCTTCCGGCACCGTCGCAAACATGAACATCGGCTCTGCGCCCACCATCACCCAGCAGCCAGCCAACGCCCTGGCCCCCGTCGGCGGGAAGGCCACCTACTCCGTCACCTGTGCCGGCAGTGGAACCATGAGCTACCAGTGGTCCAGAAATGGCGTGGCCATCCCCGGCGCCACCCTGCCCACCTACACCACTCCGGCCCTCAAACCCACCGATGCCGGTTGCTACTTCCTCGTCACCATCACGAGTGGGTTCGGCGCCGTCACCAGCACCATGGCCCAGTTGAGGGTCGGTCCCGCCTAGTGTAGTGCGCTCAAAATAGACGGATCTATTTACAGGTTCTCGGCACTTGATACTGAGAGGTGTCGAATGCGGGAACCTGTGCGTATCGAATTGACCAATGACGAGCGAGAGCGACTAGAGGGCATGACCCGAAGCCGCACTCTGGCTGCACGCTTGGTGCAACGGGCGAAGATGATTTTGCTGAGTGCGGAAGGACAGTCCCAGAGAGACATTGCTGAGGTTCTGGGGTGCAACTTCAAGACCGTTGGCGAGTGGCAGAGACGGTGGATTGCCGCTGGGCTTGAAGGCATCGAGAAGGAACGCCCAGGGAGAGGGCGGAAGTCTTGGGTGGTTTCCGCCGTGAGCCAAGAACTCCTCCGTAAAACGATGGAGGACTCTCCAGATCAAGCCACGCACTGGAGTACGCGGCGCATGGCAAAGGCTCTGGGGATTGGTGCCACGACCGTGCGGAAGGTGTGGAAGCAGCACGGTCTGAAGCCGCATCGCATCGAGAGCTTCAAGTTGAGTAACGATCCTCTGTTTGAGGAGAAGCTGGTCGATGTGGTTGGGCTGTATCTCAATCCTCCCGAGCACGCCATCGTCCTATCCGTGGACGAGAAGAGACAGATCCAGGCGTTGGACCGGACCCAGCCCGGTCTGCCGATGAAGCCTGGTCGCTGCGGAACGATGACCCATGACTACAAACGGAATGGCACCACGACGATGTTCGCTGCGATGAACACGCTAACCGGGCAGATCATCGCCGAGTGCATGCCGAAGCATCGTCACCAGGAGTGGCTGAAGTTCCTAAAACGGATCAACCGCGAGACCCCAAGGAACCTGGACCTGCACATCATTTGCGACAACTACGGGACACATAAGCACCCGGTGGTCCAGGCGTGGTTGGGAAAGCATCCACGATTCCATATGCACTTCGTCCCGACGAGTTCCTCATGGCTGAACATGGTGGAACGCTACTTCCGGGACATCACGGAGAACCACATCCGACGCGGAGTGTTCCGAAGTGTGGACGATCTGGAGCGCACGATCCAGGAGGCGGTGGAGCGACACAACAAAGCACCCAGACCTTACATCTGGACCGCCAAAGCCACCGACATTCTCGCCAAAGTCATCCGAGCCCGTGCTTCGATCATTGATCCAGGTATTTCGCGCGACCTACACTAGGAGGAAATCAAAACCTCGGTGGGCATGGCCTCAGTCGAGGTGGGTGACGATCCGAGACATCCGGCGGTGCTCTGATAGATCCCAGATGTAGGCGGACCACTTGGTGTAGTCCTTGTTCGACTCGAACTCGACCTTGTAGGTCCGGCCGGGCCTCGCGTCAAAGGACAGATCAAACTCATCGTAGCGCTGGGTCCGATTTTTCAGCTGATCCTTGTGGAACCGCAGGCTCAAGGTCTGTACGCCGGGCGCCAGCTCAAGGAGGGACACACCCCCCTTGAATGGGTGTTCATTGATCTTCGCCACATACAAGACACCTGTGTTGTCGAGTTGGAGCGCGGCCATATCGGGGGCGGGACGGACCGGGGCCGCGACAGGGGCAGCGACTGGGGTAGTGACCGGCTTGGGCTTGGGTTTGAATTTCAGCAGAAGGGGGGCACAGCCCGAGAGGCCTACCAGGGCCAAGCTTGTGATCAATCCGGCGATGGGGCGCCTTGGAGACATGGAGGATCCTTCCTAAGGCAGGATGCTGATGAGCCGATCGAAGTTCACCACCTTGAGCACCGTGGCCACCTGAGGCGAGGGGCGAATGATGGCCAGGGTCTTCTTGGCGAGGTCGGCCTTCTGCTTGAAGTGCAGGATCATGCCCAGGGCGCTGGAGTCCATGTAGTCCAGGGAGGACATGTCCAGGTGGATCACCTGCACTTCGGGCAGGTCCAGGGCGGACATGGTGGCGGCACGGAAGTCTGGGTAGCTGCCGAAGGCCAAGCGACCTTCCAGGAACACCGTGGCGCACTGATGGTCGACCTGCATACGGAATCCCATGGTTACCTCAGAAGAGTTCAACATCGCCGGATTGCATGGACGCGGCCTTGACCGAATCATGCTCGTCCTGGGCAAAGACCAGGAAGTCCCGGGTGGCCTGCACCAGCAGAGCCTCCAGGGGCTGGGTGCCACTGGCCACGGCCTCGGCCAGGCTCCGGGTCCGAAGGGCGAAGGTGCTCAAGTGCTCGGAACCCTGGGTCACTCTCAGCAGGATCTGGCGCACCATGTCCTCGAACTGCAGAGCCTGGATGGAGCGCGCCACCTGGTCCTTCACGTCCCTGCCGATGGCCTCCATTTGGACCACCAGCTGCTGGGCCCGGAGCTCGCTCTGGCTGATGGAACTCACCATGCGCTGGGCCAGCTGCTTGGATCGGATGATCTCGTTGAGGTCCTTGGACGCGATGATCTCTACTTGTGTGTTGGTGCGGTTCAGGGCCGCCTCGGTCTCCCGCACCTGGAGGGCCAGCTGGTCGCTGATCCGCCCACTGCGATCCGCCAGCTTCTGCACTTCCCCGGCCACCACAGAGAAACCCGCCCCGTATTGGCGGGCGTGGGCGGCCTCGATGCTGGCGTTGAGGGCCAGCATCTGGGTGCGCTGGGCCACCTCGGCCAGCTCGCCCAGGGAACTGACCATGGACTCGGACGTGGCGCGGATGCCGTCCATCTCCTCCACCAGCTGGAAGCTGGACTGCCCGATTTCGAGCATGGCCTGCACGAAGAGGTCCAGGGTCCCCAGGATGGTGGCGGTGAACTGCTCTACCGACTGAGTGCCATCCTCGCCATCCAACTTCACCTCGAGCACCGTGCGGAGCTCCATGGAAAGGCCGTACTGCTCCCGGGCCAGGCTGTCGAGCTTCCGCAACGAGCCGCCAAAGCCTTCCACGGCCTCGGCCATGAGCAGCTCTGCCTGTTTCAGCTTCAGTCCCTGGTCCTTGGCCGCGCCTTCCAGCACGGAGGCCTGGGCCATGAGGAGGTCCGCAAGCACCGGATTCACATCAGCCACGGACGATGTGGTTTCCAGGCCAATGGAAGGTGTCGTCCCCTCGGTGGGCTTGCCCCAGCTGAACACACCTGCCACTCCACACTCCTTAAATGTCATCGCACACCGGACCAGGGGCCGGGAACGCTCCTCCTTCCGGTATCGGGCCCGAAAGCAGGTGACTTGAATGCCGCGCAGTTCTTGAATCCTGGACAAAAGGAACCTGCATGCCCCGGCGCTTTTGTATGCTGGAGACATGATTGGACGACTGCGCGGGGAACTCATCCAGAAACTGCCCAACCTGGCCCTCGTGGAATGTGGCGGCGTGGGTTATGCCGCAGCCATCAGCCTCTCCACCTACGGCCTGCTGCCGGAGGTAGGCACACAGGTGGTGCTCCACACGGAGCTGCTGGTGCGGGAGAACGAGATCAGCCTCCTGGGGTTCTACACCACCCAGGAGCGGGAGCTGCACCGCCTCCTGGTGAAGGTGGATGGTGTGGGGCCCAAGCTGGCCCTGGCGGCCCTGGGCGCCCTCTCCCTGGAGGATCTGGTCCAGGCCATTCGGGGTCGGGATGTGAAGGCCCTCACGCGCATCCCGGGCGTGGGCAAGAAAACTGCAGAAAAGATTTGCTTCGAGCTGTCGGAAAAGCTGGGGGGCCTCACGGGCCTCGATGGCCTCTCTGGCATCCCCAGCGGCGATCCCTGGGAGGAGAGCCTGCGCTCCGCCCTCACCAACCTTGGATTCAAAGAAGACGTGGTGCTGCCAGTGGTGGCCGAACTCCGCGCCGCGAAGCCGCCCCTGGCGGAGGCCATCCGGCAAGCTTTGAAAGCCCTGCAGCGATGAGCACCCGCATTCTCTCCACATCTCCCCTGGTGGGCCCTGCCCTGAGTGAACTGGCCGCCCGTTTCCCGGACCTGCTCCTGGCGCCCTTCCGCTCCCCGGCGTGGAACTCGGCCCTGGCCGAGGCCGAGGCCCTGGTGGTGCTGCTATCCAATCCCATCACCGAGGCCGACCTGACCGCAGCGCCGCACCTGAAGGTCATCGGCACCCTCTCCGTGGGCGTGAACCACCTGCCGGTGGCCGCCTGTCAGGCCCGGGGCATCGCCATTGTGAGCACCCCTGGCGTCCTGACAGACGCCACCGCCGACATCGCCCTGACCCTGCTCCTGGCCCTCACCCGACGCGTGGCCGAGGGCGAGGCCCTGGTGCGCTCAGGCCAATGGCAGGGCTGGGCCCCAGATCAGCTTCTGGGCCCTGCTCTGGCGGGCAAGGCCTGCGGCATCCTCGGCAGCGGCCCCATCGGCCTGGCCTTCGCACATCGCGTCTGGGCCCTGGGTATGACCCCGCTGTTCTGGGATCGCGACGGCTCTGGCGGTACCGTGTACTTCGGCGGTGGTCAAGCCCCCCGGCTGCCCCTGGCGGAGCTGCTGCCCCGCTCCGCAGTGTTATCCCTGCACTGCCCCCTCACCGAGCAGACCCGCGGCCTGCTGGACCGAGCCCACCTGGAGCAGCTCCCCGCGGGCGCCGTGCTCATCAATACCGCCCGGGGCGGCATCTTCGACGAGCACGCCGCCATGGACCTGCTGGACTCTGGTCGGCTGGGCGGCGTGGGCCTCGATGTCTACGAGGGCGAGCCGAAGCTCAATCCCCGCTGGCTCCAGGCTCCGCGCACCGTGCTGCTGCCCCATCTGGGCTCCGCCACCGTGGAGACCCGGGAGGCCATGGCCCAGATGCTTTGTGACGGGCTGGCCAAGGCATTGACCACCTGCCAGTGATACCCTGAGGGTCATCACGAGGCATCCCATGGCACGTCCCTGGCTCAAGTTGTTAGATCCTGCTTTGACGGCCCTCAGGGCCGCCGCAGGCACCTCCTTCGAAGATCGCCTGGTGCTGGCCCGGGCACTCAATGGCCGGGCCCGCCACCTGGAGGCCCAGGAGATCCTCGATCAGCTGCTGGCCGAAGATCGCGCCCACGTGGATGCCTGGTTCGAGCGCCTGCTCTGCTTCAGCAACCACGATGGCGACGAAGAAGGCGCCGAGCTGCTGGCGCAGCTGGAGTCCCTCCACGATGAGAACCCCACTGAGAGTGGCCACCTCCGCAACCTCGGCTACCTACTTCTACTGCGGCAGGATCCCGATGGCGCCGAAACAGACCTGCAGGAATCCCTGGCTCTGAATGGCCAGGATCCCAAGACCCTGGAGCTGATCGGGCTCGTGCAACTGCACCTGAACCACCCCGCCGAGGCCAAGGCCTGGCTGCTGAAGGCCCTCAGCCTCAATCCAAAGGATCCCCGCACCTTGCGCCTGATGGCCATTGCCATGGAACAGCTTGGCGATCTGGCCGGGGCCGAGACCCAGCTGGTGGCGGCCCTCAGCGCCGAACAAAACTACTACTGGGGCTGGCATGCCCTGGGCGAGCTGCTGCTCAAGCGTGGCGATCTGGCCGAGGGCCTGCGCTGCATCCAGCGGGCCCGCAGTCTGCATGTGGCGGATCCCGCCAGCTATTTCATTCTCGCGGAGATCTTCAGCGAGCAGGGGCATCTGGAACTGGCCCAGGGCCAACTGCACACCCTTATGCTGCTGGTGCCCGCTGTGCCAGTGCTGGCCGAGGCCCAGGCCCTGCTGGGCGAGCTGAAGCTCGACATGGGTGACCGGGACGGCGCCGTCTCCTACTTCACACTGGCCGCGGAGACCGACCCTGATGCCTCCAACCCGTGGGCCGCCCTCGGTGACATGGCTCGCGAAGAAGGTCGCTGGGATGACGCGCTCCGCTGCTACCGCGAGGCCCTCATGCGCGAACCCGATGCCGCGGACCTCCAGGTCCAGTTGGGCTACGTGCTGGTGGAGACCCGTCAGGGTCCCGCCGCCGAGGCCGCCTTCCTCCAGGCTCTGGATCTGGATCCGGGCGAATACAGCGCGTATCTGGGCCTCTCCGAGGTCCACCGCTTTGCCAACCGCCGCGAGGAACAGATGGCGATGGTCGACAAGGCCATGGCCCTGGCTCCCCAGGATGCAGATGTCTGGAACGCCAAGGGCGTGGCCCTGGAAGTGACCAAGCAGTGGAAGGAAGCCACCGAGGCGTACAACCGGGCCCTGGAGCTGGAGCCACACCACCGCAAGGCTGCCAACAATCTGGGCTTCGTACTTGAGAAGCGCATGAACAACGGAGAACCGGAACTACGGGCCCTGGCCACCGAGGCCTGGAAACAGCGGCTCCTGATCTGTCGCGAAGAGGGCCAAAGCCTCAAGATGGCCACCGAGCATTTGTCCCAACTGGGCGTCAGCGACGACACCATCCGGGAGTGGCTGCGGCCGGAATTCCTCCTGGCGGAATCCCAGGGCTAAAAACTCGTTCCAGCTACGTCACAGCCCTGTTTCTAGTTAGTTACATCGATGACCTTTGGGTATGTGGAAAAGCCTGTGGATTGGCCCTCTCGGCTGGCCCTAAATCCTGTCCAGAGATGGATTTCCCGGTTCGATGGGAAGGGATTGTCATCAATGGATGTTTATTGTTTTCAATATTTAAATTAATGCTTATTACCGAATGTACCGACCTGGCCCCGGTCCTAGGTTTTCCACATTTTCCATTTTCTTTCGCTTGACAAGAAAAAAGCCCTTGAAGCATGGGCGAGCCGAGGCGAAAACAGTTCCGTCAACCCTTTTCGTCACGAAATTGTCTCGACAAAATGGCTAGCCAAAACCTCAGACCAGAGCCTCGGCCTCGCGAAGTTGGACACTGACCAGGCGAGAGCAGCCAGCCTCCTCCATGGTCACCCCATAGAGTGTGTCCGCAGCGATCATGGTGGGCTTCTGGTGCGTGATGACGATGAACTGGGTATCCACCTTCATCTTCTGCACCATGGCTGCGAAGCGGCCCACGTTGGCCTCATCCAGGGGCGCGTCCACCTCATCCAGCACGCAGAAGGGGCTCGGCTTGAAGTGGAAAATGGCGAACAGGAGTGAGATGGCCGTGAGGGCTTTCTCACCGCCACTGAGCAGGGTGAGGGCCTTGGCCGTCTTGCCCGGGGGCTGGGCCGTGATCTCGATGCCGCACTCCAGGAGGTTCTTGGGATCCTCCAAGCTGAGGTGGGCATTGCCGCCGCCGAAGGCCTCGCGGAAGACTTCCTGGAAACGGCTGTTCACGAAGTCGAAGGCCTCGCGGAACCGTTCTTCGCTGGTGAGGTTGATTTCCTGGATGGTGGATTCCAGGTTGCCGATGGCGGCAGTGACATCGGCCCGCTGCTCGTCCATGAAAGCCAGACGCGTCTCCGCTTCTTCCAGTTCCTGAATGGCCAGAGGGTTCACGCCCCCCAGGTCCATCCGCCGACCCTGCAACTCGTTCAGGCGGGTCTGGTGGACCAGTTCGCCCTCCACCCAGGCCTCCCGCTCCGATTCGCTGATGCCCACCAGGAAGGCCGGGATCTCCAGGCCCAGAGCCAGCTCCACTTCCTTGGACAGAGCCTCCTGGCTGCCCTGCACCTGGGCGCCATGCAGCAACACCTCTTGATGCTGGGACCGAGCATTCTCCAGGGCCTGCTGATATTCGCGGGCCGCGCGTTCCTGGACGCGCAGGGTCTCCTGCTCCAGCTCCAGCCGGGGTTGGGCCTCCACGGCCTGAAGATGCACCCCTTCCCGTTCCCGGAGGAGGGTCTGGGCATCGGCTTCCAGCTCCGCCAGCCGCTTCACGCAAACCTCCACCCGCTCCACCTGCTCGCGGGATTCGTCTTCCAGCCGCTGGCGCTCGGCTTCCAGATCGAAACGACCCCGCTGGGCCAGCTGCAGGTGGCGATCATGGCCGTCCCGCTCGGCCCAGGCCGCGTCCCGGGCACGGGCGGCCTCGTGGCGCTGGTCCCGGCACTGGTCCAGGTGCAGGCGGGCCTCCCTGACCTTCTGTTCGCCCTCGGCGAGGCTGGCCTCCAGGGCGGCATCCAGGGCCTCCTCTGGATGCTGATCCAGCTCCCGTAGCAGGGCCTGCAGCCGCTTGATCTCGGCCTCGATCTGCTCCCACAGGGTGTCCGCACGCTCGCTGGCCGCATGGATCTCACTGAGCTGGGTGCCGAGGGCGGTCCGCTGGGCCCTCAGGCTGTCGCTGCGTCGGCGCAGTACCCGCAGGTCCTCTTCAATTTCCCGGGAGCGATCCAGGGCGGCCCGGGTCTCATCGCCACCTCGGGCGCGCTTGGTCTCCAGCTCCTCCAGGCGGTCCAGGAGGGCTTCGCGGGTGCCCCGGGCCTCCTCCTGCTCGGCGCGCAATTTCAGGGGCGAAGCAGCGGGGGCGGAGATGCCCAGCTGCAGGGGACCGAAGGGCAGGCGGATGAAGGCAGGCGAGACGAAGGCGAGGTCGGGGTGGGCCTGGGCCAGGGCTGGCAGCGCCTCGTCGGAGCAGCGGAAGGCCCGATCCAGGAGGGCGCCCAGGGGGTGCTCAAGGCCGGCCCACTTGAGGTGGGCGTTGAAGGGCGTGCAGCCCTCGGGCGTGGGCGGCACCGCGCTGGTGCCTTCCAGGGCCAGCAGCAGGTGGCCCACGCCCCCGGCGGCCATCTGGGCCAACGCCGCATCGGCGGACAGAGTCTGGAGCCAGACACCCAGGAGCCGCTCCAGGTCGGGCCGCAGGGTCTCATCCACACTGAGCAGCTCGACCAGGGTCAGGGGCCGGGCGCCTTGCTCCTTGAGCCAGGTGAGGCCCTTCTGCAGCTCCACATCACCGAAGCTCTTCGCCAGGAGATCTGCGATCTGGCGGAGGCGCCGCTCGGAGGCGTCCAGCTCGGATTCCGCCCGGTGGTGGTCTTGCGCCAGCGTGCGCTGGGTCTCCTCCAAGACCTCCGCCCGGCGGCGCTGGTCGAGGGCGGCCTCCTCGGCCTGGTCCAACTGGGCATTCAGCCCCTCCAGGGTGCGATCGATCTGGGCAGCCTCGGCCTGGAGGCTTTCCAGCCGGGGGGCCCGCACAGATTCCTCATGGTTGAGGCCGTCGAGGCGGCCTTCCAACTGGGCGATCTGGCTCTGGAAGGCCAGTCGTTGCTTCTGGCGATTCAGGGCCTCTTTCTGGCTCTCGGCCTTGCGCTCCCGCAGGTTCTGCAGCTCGGCCTCATGGTGGAGCAGGGAACCCTGGGCCAGGGCCACGATCTCCTCGACCTTGGCCAGGTCCGCTTCCTTCTCCCCCAGCTTCCCCGCCGCTTCCAGCAGCAGGGACTCCAAGGCCGAAAAGGAGGTGCCTGTTTCCGACAACCGTTCGGCCAGGGCCTGGATGCGCTCCCAGAGCCGATTCCGCTGCTCCAGTCCCTCGGTGCGGCGCTCCTCCTGGAAGCTGCGCTCCTGCTCCGCGAGCTGGAGGCGTTGATCCAACCCCAGCATGGCACTGGCACGCTTGGCCTGGGCCTGCTGCTGCTCGTCTACCGAGAGGCGCAACGTCTCAACCTCGGAGGCCTTCTCAGAGACCTGGGCCGTGAGTTCGGCCACCCGTCGCTCGGTCTGGTCCAACTGATCCAGGATCCGCTGCTTGGCTGCCTCCAGTTCCACGGCCTTGCCCGCCAGCAGAATGCGCTGGGTGACCTTGATGTCCGTGTCCAGCTCTTTGGCCTTGCGGGCCCGGGAGGCCTGGCGGCGCAGGGAATCCATCTGCTTGTTCAGCTCGAAGAGGATGTCGTCCAGGCGCTGGAGGTTCAACTTGGTCTCGTCCAGGCGCTTCTCCGCGTCGGCCCGGCGCAGCTTGTAGCGGGTGATGCCCGCGGCCTCCTCCAGAAGCAGGCGACGGTCCTTGGGTTTGCTGCTGAGGATCAGATCGATCTGGCCCTGCTGGATGAAGCTGTAGGCCCGGGTTCCCATGCCCGTATCCATGAGCAGATCCTGCACATCCTTGAGGCGCGCCTCTCGACCGTTGATGCGGTATTCACTGCCGGTGTCGCGGTAGAGGCGGCGGGAAATCACCACTTCCCGCGTGGCGCCCGGCAGGTTGGGATCCGGCATCTCCAGGACCAGCTTCACCTCGGCCAGCCCCATGGGACGCCGGTGGGCCGTGCCCGCGAAGATCACGTCAGCCATCTCTGCACCGCGCAGCATGGAAGCCCGCTGCTCGCCCAGCACCCAGGCCAGGCTGTCAGAGATATTGGACTTGCCGCAGCCATTGGGTCCCACGACCGCAGTCATGCCACCCGGAAAGCTCAGCTTCTGGGCATCGGCAAAGGACTTGAAGCCATGGAGTTCAAGTGAGATCAGGCGCACGCGGTCAGCAACTCCAGGAAAACAGATGGGAACATCTCCCTCCATCATTCCACACCACGCGTAGGATCCGAGCAACGGAGCCCGCCCAAAGTAATCCAGCCATGTGGCGGGTCCCCTTGGGAAACCGCAGGAAGCCCGATAGACTCAGTTCTTCCATGGCCACTCAGGAGTCACCTTTGCCGCCCCCTTCAGCCATCTCGCGTGATCCCCAAACCCAGGGCCCCTCGCGAAGCTGTGGGCACTCGTGCCCGGGCCTTCAGTCTGCCACTGGGAACCGAACGTGAAACTTTCCCTGCTCGCCCCCCCTGAAGCCTCCCTGCTCTGGCTGGAGGCCCACCGGGTTCTGGCCGGAACCTACCGGCAGCCGCTCCAGGGTGAGCCCGGAGAGGCCCAGCTCAGCCAAGCTCTGGCCGCCCTGCCCCAGGGACCCACCCGCTGGGTCGTGGATGACCTCTGGACCCCCTCCGTCCTCCTGCGCGACCTCACGGAGCTGCCCCGGGCCGCCGAGGCCCAGGAGGCCTTCTTCCGCTGGCGCTTCACCCAGGCCCTGGCCCTGGAGCAGCCCCACTTTGTGCAGGCCCTGGAAGTGGAGCCTGGCGCTTGGCTGGCCTCGGGCATCCGGGAGGACTTCCGGGACACCCTGCTGCAGTTGGGCACGAAGCTGGAACGGAACCTCCACGCCCTCACGCCCCGCTGGCTGCACCTCTACAACCTGCTGGCCCCCTCGCTGGCCCTGCCGGGTATGCTGCTTTCGCTCAGTCCCGTGGAGCCCGGCCTCTACGCCGGCACCCTGGTGGCCTGGGGCCGCACCCTGTGCCTGCTCCGCCAGTGGTCCGAACCCCTGAGCCCCGAAGCCTGGCAGGAGGAACGCCTGGCCCCGAGCGCAGCCTTCCTGCAGCGGGAATCCAGGACACCTCAACAGCTGCTGGTCTACGGTGCCCGGACCTGGCCCGCCGGGGAGATCCCCCTGCGCCTCCTGGACGATCGCTTTGCCTTGGGTGAGGGGCACTGATGTCCGTTCCAGTTCTCAGCCTCAACCTGGCCCCCCGGCCGAGCCTCTGGCGGCAGCGCCACCAGGTCCTGGGTTGGTCTGCCCTGGGTTGTGGCCTCTTGGTGCTGGTGGGCTCCATCGGCTTCACCTGGCGTGCCTACCACCAGGCCAGCCGGGCTGGGCGGGATGCTGTCAGCTACACAGAGGAGACCCGCCGCGCCGCCCGCCAGGAGCAGCAGCTCCAGGCCTCCCTCCAGGACATGGACGCCGGCCGGGAGCAGTCCCGCTGGAAGCTGGCGGAGCACATCCTGCAGGAGCGGAGCCTCCCCTGGTCCCGCCTCACGACGGAATTGGAGCAGTGCATGGTGCCGGACATGCGCCTCAAGGCCATCCAGCGCGCCCGCAGCAACACCCAGCAGGTGGTGATGAAGCTCAAGGGCGAGGCCCGCACGCGGGAGGCCGAAGCCGCCTTCGTGGAAGCCCTTCGTTCCGCCCCCGTATTCGCCCAGGTGGTCCTGGAGCGGGAAGCTGAGCGCAATGGCGGCGGCTGGGACTTCGAGCTGAGCCTGCCCGCTGCCACGATTCCGCCGCCCTTCAAGGCGAAGGCCATCATCCAGGGACCCGCCAAGGCCGCCTCAGCCCCTGCACCGGCCCCGATCAAGGCCCTGCCTAAGCCGCCTCCATGGAGCGCGACCCATCGAGAAC
>Ga0118677_10005512_pt2 | contig 18572 bp, 18 predicted proteins | sample AliMusrvi5mmetaG_FD_86154 | JGI IMG/M metagenome (GOLD analysis project Ga0118677, IMG submission 86154) | reverse complement strand
GGCCTTTGCGTTACTGAGGGGCGCTCTCGATCAAGAGGTCAGCAATGAAGCGAGTTCGTCATCGTCGATGCGCCGAAAAGCTCGACGACCGATCCCTTCGGCCAGGACCGCCACTTCAAAATCGCTCGGAGCAAGAGTTCTCTCTGGTCCGCCCAAGGCCGCAGTGGCGGCCTTCAAGGCGTCACCAAGACTCCAGTCATCTTGGTAGGTACTCGCAAAGGCTTGTCGAATCGGCTCGGAATCTCCTCCAAGTACCGCGAAGCGTCGCTCGTCGGTAATGGTCCCTTCGTAGGCGACATGGAACAACTGGGTTGCTCGCTGGCCATGACCGAGCTCGCCGACCAAGATCTCGACTTCCAAAGGTTTCATTTCATGGGTAAAGACGCTCCCGAGATACTGGGCGTAGAGATTGGCGAGCGAGCGAGCGTCAACATCTTCGCGGCTGTACTGGAACCCCTTCGTATCAGCATGGCGGATTCCTGCCACTCGAAGCTGGTCGTACTCGTTGTACTTGCCAACCCCTGCGAAAGCGATCCGGTCGTAGATCTCAGAGATCTTGTGCAAGGTGCTCGAAGGGTTTTCAGCAACCAGAAGAATTCCTTGGTCGAAGAGGCAGGCAATAAGCGACCGTCCACGAGCGATGCCCTTTTGGGCATACTCGGCTCGATCCTTCATGACCTGTTCAGGGGCTACGTAGTAGGGCATTGTCATCGCAGTGTTCCTCCTGCGTTCCCGCCGTGCTCGCGACGTCTTACTAACGCAGCTTCAAAGCGTTCTGCGATTTCTTCATCGGGTGCTTGTTGGTACCCGTCACTCGTCACCGTTGCAACGATAGGGAAGATGCCGCGAACAATATCGGGTCCACCAGTAGCGGTGTCGGCGTCGGCGGCTTCATAGAGCGCCAACACTGCCAGTTCAATCGCTTCGTCCCTCGAGAGGTCATCGCGATAGCCGAGTTTTATGGTGGTGCGGGCATCACGTCCGCCTGACCCAGTGGCCTGAAAGTCAGTTTCTTCGTAGTGACCACCAGCGGCGTCGTAGGTGAAGATTCTTCCTAGTGAGCGAGAGATGTCGTAGCCACAAAAAAGCGGAATTACGACGAATCCTTGCATCGCAAGAGGCAGGTGGGCTCGGACCATTTGAGCGAGTTGATTCGCCTTCCCTTCAAGGCTTAGCGTCGCCCCTTCTACTTTTTCGTAGTGCTCGAGTTGTACTTGGAATAGTTTGACCATCTCAACCGCCATGCCGGCAGACCCGGCGATAGCCACTGCGGAATACCGATCTGCGGGAAACACCTTCTCCATTGCTCGGTGAGCAATGGAATGCCCTTCGGTAGCACGACGATCGCCAGCCATCACAACGCCCTGATCAAAGCGCAAGGCTAAGACCGTCGTTCCGTGAGCCACGCTGATCCCGTGGTCAGCACCAGGAGCCGCAATGGCAACACCCTCCCTCTCGAGCAGCGCCGTGAAGTCCGGACCCGGATCCGTTGTTGGGTCAAAGAGGGGCAACGCCATTATTGGCCGCCTTTTTGCACGTAGTTACGGACGAATTCTTCAGCATTCTCTTCTAAAACTCCATCAATCTCATCGAGCAAGTCATCGAGGTCAGCCTTGATCTTCTCTACGCGTTCATTTGGCGTTGCGGCAGACACGCTGTCGCTCTGGGCCTGGGACTCATCCTCGCTCCGCTCGGACGTTCGGTGTTTTTGCTCGCGTTCTGGCATGAAACCGGTCTCCTTCTTAGGCGTCTAACCGTGCAACCAACTCTTGTACTGATTCAACCTCATCAAGCAATGCCTCGGTGTGTTCGGCAGTACCTCGTAGGGGGTCCATCATAGGGATCCTGCGCAAGGGATCTCTCCCCACGTCAAAAACCAGAGAATCCCAGTTCGCGGTCACCACCTGCTGGGGGAATTTTGCCAAACAAGAGCCCCGGAACCAGGCGCGGGTTCCTCGAGGAGGAGTCGTCACGGCTCGGAGAACATCAGCCTCTGCGACCAACGTCTCAAGCCCAAGACGCTGGGCCAGTGACCGCTCTGGACGAAGATCGTGATATTGCAAGTCCATAGCCCGAAGGCGCGAGTCTCGATAACTGACTCCATGGCGCTCTCCATAGGCGTCCAAGAGCCGCTTTTTAGCGATCCAGTCCACTTGGCCTGCCAACTCCAGCGGGTTCCTTCTGAGCGACTCAAGAGTCGACTGCCAGCGCGTCACGATATCTTGAGCAATGCCTGGACCACCAACGGCGCTTCCCCCTTCTTGTCCTACGTAGGCAGAAACCGCCGCACAGAGCTCCTCTTGGATCGATAGGGCTGAAATGGAGGAACCATCGCTTCGCTCAACCGAAGTAGTCAAGGTGGGATCAGCGCTGATCTGGCGAACGGCGTCGACTGGATTCGCGAGCTCCAGTTTGGCCATGTTGAGGACGCCGTCTTCCAACATGGCCAACAGCAGTGCCGTCGTACCAAGTTTGAGATAAGTCGAAACTTCGGCCATGTTGGCGTCGCCGAGAATGATGTGGAGCCGCCGGTACCGCTGAGGATCGGAGTGTGGCTCGTCGCGAGTATTGACCAGGGGACGTTTCAGGGTTGTCTCGAGACCAACAATCTCTTCGAAGAATTCAGAGCGTTGACTGAGTTGATAGGCCGGTCCTGTATCGGCCCAGGGAGTCTCAAAACCAATCTTTCCCGCACCACAGAAGATCTGGCGAGATACCAAGTGCGGAATAACTGCTTGGACGATCTCCGCAAAGGGGATGGCCCGGTCGAGGAGATAGTTCTCATGGGTTCCGTAGGAATTTCCTTTTGTGTCAGAGTTGTTCTTGTAGACGACAATTTCCGGCGATTCTGGATATTTCTCGGCGGCTGCCTTCATGGCCTGGCGGAGCACTTCCTCACCGGCGCGGTCGTACAGTACGGCCTCAAGAGGTGTCGTGCACTCTGGCGACGAATATTCAGGATGCGCGTGGTCAACGTAGAACCGAGCGCCATTGGTGAGCACCGCATTGGCAAGATGCATCTCAACCATTGGCGCCATCGACCCTGGCGTGGGGGCTCCGCGGGCATCTCGTCCTGGGCTCTCATCGTTGAAATCCCAGCGGATGTGATGGGCCAAATTTGATGCGTATGCATTGACGAGCAACGTAGACGTCAAAATAGGGTCAGCTTCTGGACCGCCTGAGGTGATCCCATATTCGGTTTCGATCCCGAGAAGTTTTGCTATCGCCACGTCATGACCCTAACGGAGCCTCGCTTGCCACTGCTCGTTGCCAGCAGGGCAGGCACTAGAGATACTGACCAGTACCTACATGCTCAATGGCTCGTCCCCCAACAGCATCGTCATCGGCAGTGACCAGCGTACGAACGTAGACAATGCGCTCGCCCTTCTTCCCAGAGATTCGAGCCCAATCGTCGGGGTTGGTGGTGTTGGGGAGGTCTTCATTCTCTTTGTACTCTCGGCGGATTGACTCCATGAGGTCTCGAGATCGAATGCCAGCGCCTGCTCCTGCGATCTCACGCTTGATGGCAAGCTTTTTGGCCCGACGAACAACATTCTCAATCATTGCCCCAGATGCAAAATCTCGGTAGTACAGAATCTCCTTGTCGCCATTTTGATACGTGACTTCGAGGAATTGGTTGTCCTCGTCGGTGCGATACATCTCGGTCACTGTTTCTTCGATCATTGCTTGCGTCGCCTTTGCTGGATCCCCTCCCCCGATCCGTTCGACTTCGTCGGCATCCAAGGGTAGGTCCGGGGTCAGATAGCGAGAGAAGATCTGTGCGGCTGACTCTTCATTCGGGCGCTCAATCTTGATCTTGACGTCAAGGCGACCGGGCCGAAGGATTGCTGGGTCAATCAGATCTTCTCTGTTTGAGGCACCGATAACGATCACGTCACGTAGTGCTTCAACCCCGTCAATTTCGGCCAAGAGCTGCGGCACCACTGTTGATTCCATATCGGAACTAATCCCGGTCCCTCGTGTTCGAAAAAGAGAATCCATCTCATCAAAAAACACGATGACGGGAACACCCTCTTCTGCCTTTTCTCGAGCCCGCTGAAACACCAGACGAATCTGCCGCTCGGTCTCCCCGACGTATTTATTGAGTAATTCTGGACCCTTGATATTCAGAAAGTAACTTCGAATGTTCGTGTTCCCAGTGACCAACGCCACTTTTTTTGCCAGAGAATTCGCAACGGCTTTGGCAATCAAGGTCTTACCGCATCCCGGAGGACCGTAGAGCAGGATTCCTTTTGGAGCGGGAAGTCGATAGGTGCTGAAAAGATCTCGATGTAAATATGGCAACTCGACTGCATCGGTGATCGCTTCAATTTGAGCATCAAGACCACCGACGTCTTCATACGTGACGTCCGGTACCTCTTCGAGAACAAGTTCTTCCACTTCTTGGCGGTCAAGGCGCTCAACCAACAGACCGGCACGGATATCAAGCAGCAGGGCATCGCCAGCGCGCAGGGTGACTCCTTGAAGCGACGCAGCGACGTCGCAAACTCGCTCTTCGTCGGCGCGGCCAAAAATAATCGCTCGAGTGCCATCTGCCAGGAGCTCTTTTAGTTTGACAACCTCTCCCGAGCGCTCGCCTTCACGAGACATGACGACGCTGAGCGATTCGTTCAGCACTACCTCGTCGCCCCGATTCAAAAGACCCGGATCAAGATCGGGGCTTAGCGAGACCCTCATCTTTCGTCCTGAAACAAAAACATCCACTGATCCGTCTTCGTTCACTCCGAGGAAGGTGCCGTACGACGATGGGGGCTGCGTGAGTTTGTCGACTTCGTCTCGCAAGGCTGCGAGTTGCTCTTTCGCTTGCTGGAGAGCTAAGCCCAATCGGTCGTTTTGGGATCGGGATTGATTGAGTTGTCCCGAAATATCCAGGAGTCGTTCTTCGAGAATTTCTACGTGACGCGATTGGTCAGCGGCGACGAATGCCGATTCTTCCGGGGTCTGTCCGGCCGTTCGTCGACCATTCTCTACCCCGTCTCGGATCAGTCGAACGTCATTACTCAGTTGCGAGATGTCCTCTTCGATCGATGAATCCGACTCGTTTCCGGTCGGATCGCTGTTCTTTGATGTCATCGTGCCCCTCCTTGATCTGTACCCTACCGGTCGAAAGACATGGCGTGGAGGGCGGATTGCATGGCGGGACCAAGCGAGGAGATAACATCGGCATCGTTCGATATTGCAATTGTCCGAGCATGAAAGCCAGGACGGTTACCCGAGGATGAGGAGTACACGCATGAAGGTCTGGATCGACCAGGATCTGTGCACGGGAGATGGGCTCTGCGAGGAAATTGCCCCTGCGGTGTTCACACTCCTCGATGACGGCCTTGCGTACGTCAAAGAAGGCGACAGCGTGAAAAATGAACCGGGCGGCGCCGCAGGTATGGCTGTTGTGCCGGACGAACTCAACGATGCCGTTGTTGAGGCTTCCGAAGAGTGCCCTGGAGAGTGCATCTTTATTGAAACTGATTAGTTCGGTTCTTTAGCCTCAAGAGGGTCAATTCTTCGAGCGGTGGTTAAGAACCCTGTATGGGCGACCATACGGTGATCAGGACGGACACTTCGATCCTCAATGTGCCACGTCCTTCGAAGAATCTCAACGGTCTCAGCCATGCCGAACGGTCCAGCGTTCAAAGCTCCCCGCAGCTGAGCTGTCTGATTGATCGTTGGAAGGTACGACAAAAAAATGCCGCCGAGTCGCAATGACGTTGCCGCATGCGCCACAACATTCCACGGCTCCGGCATATCGAGGATGATCCGATCGAGCCCAACTTCGTCAATGCCTTCAGTGACGTCGCGAATCTCTACGTTGTAGTCAACGTCTGAGCCCAGCATCGCCACAACATTTTCTTGAGCGCGCTCTGCGAAATCTTCGCGCAACTCGTAGCCGATGACGGATGCTCCTGCACGCACCAGGGTCATTGAGAGAGCTCCCGATCCGACCCCCGCTTCGAGCACCCTCATGCCAGGTCCAATATCGGCAGCAAGGAGAATGGCTCCGAGATCCTTCGGGTAGATCACCTGGGCTCCCCTTGGCATTTTGACAACAACTTCAGCCATGGTGGGGCGAAGGATGAGAAATTCCCGAGAAGTTGTACCCGTAATCGTCCTTCCTTCGTCGTTCCCAATCACGTCATCGTGGGCAACGATGCCGGCATGCGTGTGGAAGAACGCACCCGGCGTCATCGTGACGAGATATCGACGCTCCTTGGAGTCCACGAGCATGATCCGCTCGCCTGGTTGAATCGGTCGCTGTGGTGTCACGTGAATCTACGAATCAACACTGGAACCCAGATTGCGCATTGACACAATGACATCTTCTCCAGGCTGAAGCGGAACGGTGATCACGGACTGCCTTCGGCGCTCTCTGTCTTTTCGAAGAATGTACGCAGCTAAGGCAATGACCAGCCAAGCTGGATTCCCACCCTTGGCTCCTTTGCGTAGACCTGTTCGATAGAGCCACGCAATGATTGCGGTCATTGCCTACAACCTTCTGACTTCAACGACTGATTTCGCCTTTGACCCACGACGCCGTCCAAGGACGTAGGTCACTGCAATGGCCAAGAATGCAAGGGCTCCAGCCAGTCCGGCAGCTTTCGTGCCGGCTTCGACGACAGTCTGTTGTGAATCATCGACCAGGCCCTGGAGGGCTTGTTCAACGTCATCGCGAGTGACGGGCTTCTTTGCTGGACTCATGACTTCTCCCCGGGTTTTGGAAGGCGTCGCTTCGCTGGGCCACTCACGATTCGCCAGGCGGCGATGGCGATCATGCCGGCTGCGATCACGGCAACCAACAGGTACGGAACCCACGACCAGTTGCCATGAAAGACAGCAGTCTCTTCTTGGAGGAGACGCAAAATCGCGACGAGTCCCAAAACGAAGCCGATTGCTAAAAAGACCGATCCAATGGTCCCGAACGCCACGAAGCGCCCAAGATCCTTAAGGGGGCCAATGGTCTCCTGCTTCAGGTAGTCGATGATCAAACCGACGACGTCTCCGCCCCTCTTCTTGAGTGACTCCAAGGGTCCCTTCTTTGCCATAGCCCTATCCTACTTCCGGTCTCGGTAGAGATACGTCGACGTTGCTTTTGCCACAAGTCGCCCCTCGTCGTCTCGGACTTCGGCCTCAAGAAATGCAACGCGTTTCCCTCCTGAGGTCACCGTGGCCGTGCAGGTGAGCAGCGAACCAGTCTGGACTGCCCGCATCAGGGAGATCTTCATCTCTGCATTGGCGACGTTTACTTTTCGGCCTTGAGCAAACGTCACAGCCGAGGCACCCATTGAAGAATCACAGAAAGCAGCTAGGAATCCGCCTTGCATGATTCCTGCAGGATTCTCAAATCGCTCATCAGCCTTCATTTCCCAGATAGATGTTCCGGGAGTTGATTTGTCTCGACAGACCATCCCTAGGGTCAGATCGCTATTCGGTGGTACTTGAATTTGCTTTTGACCCATAGTGCGACGCTAGTGGATCCGCAGGAAAGAACACGGGCCCTTCACCCAGTTTTAGTAGGGTCGGGGCATGACGATTCAACCAGGTGGCGTTGTTGGCGGAGAAGCGTGGGAAGACCTCGCGGTCAAAGTGATTCGGGGTCTCGCAATGGATGGGCCCCACAAGGCAAATTCCGGTCACCCGGGGACGGCAATGGCGCTGGCCCCTCTAGCTCATGTTTTATTTGGGCGCATCATGAAGTACGACCCGGCTGATCCAACGTGGGCTGATCGAGACCGATTCATCCTTTCGTGTGGTCACGTGTCAATTCTGCTGTATTCAATGCTTCATCTGACAGGGTTCGACGTCTCCCTTGATGATCTCAAGGATTTTCGCCAACTTGGCTCGAAGACTCCGGGTCACCCTGAGAACGAGATCACTCCCGGTGTGGAGGTCACGACAGGCCCGCTTGGTCAAGGCGTGGCGAATGCCGTCGGTATGGCCGTGGCTGAGCGACACCTCCAGGCGCAATATGGGCAAGACCTCTGCGATCACACGATTTGGGCCATCGCCGGAGACGGCTGCCTCGAAGAGGGCATTTCTCACGAAGCTGCGTCGCTGGCAGGACATCTTGGACTCGGACGTCTCGTCATGGTCTACGACGACAATCACATCACGATTGATGGCCCCACGGAGATTGCTTTGAACGACAATGCGCCCGAACGGTTCCGCTCTTACAACTGGCATGTGATCGAGTTAGGCGAGGAAAGCAATAACCTCGACAAGATAGAACAGGCTCTTCGCGATGGCGTCGCTGAAACAGAGCGACCGACCTTGATTGTGTTGCGTTCACATATTGGTTGGCCATCTCCGAAGTACACGGATTCTCCGCTTGCTCATGGAAATCCGTTTCCGACGGAAGAAATTGAGACAACGAAGGCGCTGATGGGCTTACCCCCTACCGAATCGTTCTATGTTCCCCAAGAAGTGCTCGACGGATATCAACATGCACTCGCGCGCAATAAAACTGAACGTGCAGCGTGGACCCAGAGAGTCAGCGCAGCTGGCGCTCGCGGTGATCAGTTCCTCGCTCAAATGAACGGTGACGTCTCCGCGGCACTCGCGACCCCATCTCCTGACTTTGAGGTCGGTGGATCACTGGCCACACGGCGATCGTTTGGGCAGTCACTGAATGCCACAGCGTCGGCACTCCCGTCACTGATTTCAGGGGCGGCCGATCTCACCGAAAACACTGGAACAGAATTGAACGGTGGTCATATTCAAGATCGCTCGACCCCTGGCGGTTCGCAAGTTCACTATGGGGTCCGCGAGCACGGCATGGCTGGGGCGATGACTGGCATGGCCATGCACGGTGGCGTTCTCCCAGTTGGCGGTACGTTTTTTGTTTTTTCTGATTACATGCGCGGAGCGGTCCGGGTGGCTGCGATTAGTGGAGCAAAAGTCGTCTACGTGTGGACACACGATTCGATCGGAGTCGGTGAAGACGGTCCCACGCACCAACCAATAGAGCACTTAGCCGCATTGCGGGCGATGCCGGGATTGACCGTCATCCGGCCTGGCGATGCTTTTGAATGTGATGTTGCATGGCGGGCTGCCCTCACGACGGACGGGCCGGTCGCAATGATCCTGAGTCGCCAAAACTTGCCAATCCTTCAAGAGACGAAGGATCGAGCGACAGAGGGTGTAATACGCGGTGGCTACGTACTCGCCGAGCGGGGAAAGGGAACACCAGAAGTAGTTCTCGTCGGAACGGGAAGCGAAGTATCGCTCTGTCTGGACGCTGCTGAGATTTTGGCAACGGAAGGCGTTGCAAGCCGCGTTGTCTCGCTCCCCTGCTTTGAGTGGTTTGACGCACTGCCACTCGACGAACGCCTGGCAGTCATTCCGGCTGACATCCCGGCGCTGTCGGTAGAAGCAGGTACGACATTCGGGTGGGGTAGCTACGTGGATGAATCGATTGGTATCGACCGATTTGGCGCGAGCGGCCCAGGGGCAGCAGTGTTTGACTACTTTGGCTTAACGGCCCCTCGAGTTGCTGCTGCCGCAAAAACTCTGATTGCGTCGCCGCAAGGCCCTCGTCGATCGCGTTCCTAGGTGCTCGCTACTGGCGGTAGCGTCCACCAGCCGGGCGATGCCCGTATCATCAAGAAGATAGTGATTGACACAATCGAACAGGATTCATGCGATGGCTCTTGAAGTAACGCCGGCAGTGCTCGAAGAAGACCTCGAGTCATTGATGCTGGCCGCCCGTTCAATCCGGGACGAATCGTTTGGCACTCGCATCACGTTTTCGCCCAAAGTGTTCATCCCGCTCACAATGCTCTGTCGAGATCGCTGCGGCTACTGCACGTTCGCCAAAGCCCCCGCCCGGCTCGATTCCCCCTATCTCGATTTGGATGCCGTCCTCTCAATTGCCAAAAAAGGGGCTGAACAAGGATGTACTGAGGCACTCTTTACCCTCGGAGAACGTCCCGAATTGCGCTACGACGTTGCTCAAGAGTGGTTACGTGAACGTGGCTATGGTTCAACCGTCGACTACGTTGCCGCCGCAAGTGCTTTGGTATTGGAGGAGACGGGCCTTTTGCCGCACATCAACGCCGGAGCGCTCTTTCCTGACGAACTAGCGCTGCTTCGGGACGTCTCAGCGAGCCAAGGCATGATGATCGAGACACTCCGTGAAGACCTCGAGGCACACCGGCTCGCCCCTGATAAAGAGCCTGCACGGCGACTGGCAACCTTGGATGCTGCTGGGAAGCTAGATATCCCCTTTACAACTGGCCTCCTCGTCGGCATCGGAGAGCAGCGCCACGATCGAATCGCTGCACTTGAAGCTATTGCTGCGTCCTGGATGATGTACGGACAAGTTCAGGAAGTGATTATCCAAAATTTCCTTCCAAAACCTGGGACACTGATGGCGGAGCACCCGGCCGCATCGCTTGATGAGTTCTTGTGGACTATCGCCGCAGCGCGCATCATTCTTCCCAGCCAAATTCATCTCCAGGCCCCACCAAATTTGAGTGACGACGTGCAGTTGTTGCTCGATGCAGGAATCGATGACTTTGGCGGCGTTTCGCCGGTAACGATCGATCACGTGAATCCAGAACGGGCATGGCCAGAACTTGATCGCCTCCAGCAGGAAACGGAGCGAGCCGGTTTTGCCTTGGCTCCCCGCCTGACCCTGTATCCCGAGTACGTGAGAGATCCAAGCCGATGGCAGGCAGGATCGTTGAGAACGCCAATTCTCAAACTCGCTGATGCTTCGGGATTAGCGCGTGATTCATCGTGGGTATCGGGAGGAGAGATCAAACCGCTTGAACTTGTGCGCCACTCTCGCTCCACCACCGCGATCGGCGGGGCAGTAAGCGAAGTTCTCGGAGGGGTACAACAGGGGCAGCAGGTCGGCGTCGACGAGATCATCACGCTGTTTGAAGCTCGCGGTCCAGAGGTAGCAATGGTCAGTGATATGGCTGATGAACTGCGTCGCCAAACTGTTGGTGATGACGTCACATATGTCATCAATAGAAATATCAACTACACCAATGTCTGTACATTTAAATGTAGGTTCTGCGCATTCTCGAAAGGCCCGCTGTCGTTGAATCTGCGGGGTGATCCGTATCTCTTGGAACTCAGCGACATCACAGAGCGGGTCTCTGAAGCTGAAGCCGAAGGCGCCACGGAAGTCTGCCTACAAGGGGGCATCCATCCTTCCTTTGATGGCGACTACTACGTTCACGTACTCGATGCCATAAAACAAGGCTCTGAAACGATCCACATCCACGCCTTTTCAGCCCTTGAAGTTTTTGAAGGAGCTCGGCGGTCCGAGGTATCGCTCAGCGATTATCTCACCACGTTAAAAAGCCATGGCCTGCGCACCTTGCCTGGTACGGCAGCTGAGATCCTTGATGATCAAGTCCGAGAGGTACTTTGCCCTGACAAGATCAATACAGAACAGTGGCTTGAGGTCCATGAAACGGCACACAGCGTTGGTCTTCGCTCGAATGTCACCATCATGTTCGGAGCAGTTGAGCAACCCCGTTCGTGGGCAGCGCATATCGTCAAGACTCGAGAGCTTCAGCAGCGAACTGGTGGTTTTACAGAATTTGTTCCCCTGCCATTTGTCCACATGGCGACGCCCCTCTTTCTCAAAGGCAAGGCTCGGCGTGGTCCGACCTTCCGAGAAGCGCTGTTGATGCACGCCGTTGGTCGTATTGCGTACCACGGGTTTATTGACAACATCCAAGTCAGCTGGGTGAAGATGGGAACCTCGGGCACGGCTCAAATACTCAGAGCTGGAGCGAACGACATGGGTGGCACGTTGATGGATGAAAATATTTCTCGGGCGGCCGGAGCCTCGCATGGTCAACGGATGGAGACGGCAGACCTCGAAGAGATCGTCGCTCCCCTTGGTCGTCCGCTGGTTCAGCGCACGACGCTCTACGGCCGCCCGTGACGCAATTGACACCAGGAGACTCCGACCTTTTTGCAGAGTTACGTGCAGCCCTTGAAAGAGATGGTCTGACGGTGACGCAAAGAGAGCTTCTGACCTCGATGCTGCGAACGGTGAGTGACTTAGCTCGGCCAGAGACTGACGTTTGGGATCTTAAAATTGCAGATGCAGCGCTAGAAGAAATGGCCAACGCCTTTGAAACATTCCGGCCCTATCGACACATTCAAAAACTCACCATGTTTGGGTCGGCACGCACCCAAGCGCATGATCCGATTTACACGCTGGCTGTAGATCTGGCGGCCCAGGTTGCCGCCGATGGCTGGATGGTCATCACCGGGGCAGGACCAGGCATTATGCAAGCCGGGATTGAAGGCGCTGGCTCTGATCGGTCTTTTGGTGTCAATATTTTGCTTCCCTTCGAGCAAGGGGCGAACCCCCTGATTGCGCTGGACCCCAAATTGGTCGAGATGCGGTATTTTTTCACTCGAAAATTGATGATGGTCAAAGAATCTGATGCCTTCGCAGTGCTACCCGGAGGCTTTGGGACTCTTGACGAAGCCTTTGAACTGCTTACCCTGCTGCAAACAGGCAAAGCGCAACCCGCTCCCCTTGTTCTCGTTGAAGTGCCCGGAGGCACGTACTGGAACGGCTGGGAGCAATTCGTTAACGAACAGGCCGTCAATGCCGGTTACGTCTCGCCGGAAGATGATTCCCTTTATAAAATTGTGACCAGCGTCGAAGAAGCAATGAGTGAAATCCATGGGTTCTATCGGAATTACCACTCCATCAGAATGGTTGGCGCAACGATGGTGATTCGACTGAACCTTCTGCCGTCGGAACGAGAGTTGGCGGCAATCAATGACGATTTCAAGGACATCGTGGTTGACGGCCGTATTCAAATAACCGAACCTCTTGGCCCAGAACGTTCGAGCGACGATGTGCTGCATCTGCAGCGCCTGAGCCTGCGATTTAACCGAATGCATTATGGGCGACTGAGGCAACTCATTGACCGCTTGAACTCGGTCACTGGCTCGTAAGCGAGAATCTAGGACTCTTCGAGTTCGAGTGAATTGAGCAGATGACGCGCCTTTTCAATGCTCCGACGCGCCCTCGTCACGATTTTTTCTGATTTTGCCGACGGTGACAACTTAGGATCGGGATCGCGCATCGCTTGGTGGAGCAGATCGATCGCAACATCGCTGATTCGCTCATTGATGGAGTCCAGATCTGCCATGATCCTAGAGATATCAGCACTCCCCACGTCAAGCACCTTTATGAGCATCGTAGGTGACTACGTCCAAGTCGCCGGCGGCGTACTGCGCCCGCAATACCTTCTTATCGAACTTACCCACCGACGTTTTGGGAATGCTGTCGACCATGGACCAGCGCTCAGGCATCCACCATGCAGCAATTCGACCATCAAGGAACGATCGGATCTCTTCAATTGTAGGCGAGGAACCCGGCGTAGGAACGATACAGACCAATGGTCGCTCTTGCCACCGCGGATCAGGGACAGCTATGACGGCTGCCTCAAACACGTATGGGTGAGCCATCACTTCACCTTCGAGCTCAACGGACGAGATCCACTCTCCGCCGGACTTAATCACATCCTTTGTCCTATCCGAGATCGTCATAAAGCCCTCTTGATCGAGCGATCCGACGTCTCCGGTTCTGAGCCAACCATCATGGAATTTTTCTGGATCATCGTCGAGGTAGTAAGAGGCGGTGACCCAGGGACCGGCGATCTCAAACTCGCCAACGGCTACGCCGTCATTGTCCAAAACGCTCCCATCGTCTGCGACAATTCGAACCTTGACCCCTGCAACGATGCGTCCTGCTTTTACGCTGTAGTCCATAGCCTCAGATGGATTCGAACGAGCAGGAGGGTTGGCAAGCGCAGCGAGAGGACTGGTCTCGGTCATTCCCCACCCTTGGATGATTGATACCCCAAACTGATCCTTGAACGATTCGATGAGCGTCCTCGGGACGGCGGAACCTCCAGCAGTAATCGCGCGAATGGAACTCAAGTCCACGGGATTTTCTTGCGCTACGTGCAAAAGGTCATTCCAAACAGTGGGAACACCACATGCAATGGTTGGTCGAAGGTCGGGAATAATTCTTGACAGGGCCTTCCCCATGAGATGGTGCTGCGGCAAAATAATGTCGCAACCACTCATCCAAGAGGAGTAGGGCGTCCCCCAGGCATTTGCATGAAACATGGGCACAATCACCAAAATGCGGTCGGCCTCAGAGATTCCAATAGAGTTCGCCGCCGTCTGTGCCATGGAGTGGAGATAGGTCGAGCGGTGGCTGTAGACGACCCCCTTCGGATTTCCCGTCGTACCACTCGTGTAACACATCGCAGCAGCATCATTCTCGTCAAGAATTGGCCAACGGGTCATGGGCTCAGCAGCAGCTAGAAGGTCGTCGTAGCGGAGGACCTCCCCGAGTTCGCTGGCATCTCCATCACCGGAAACGATGATGTGTTCAACCGTTGTGAGTTCTCCAATAATAGATGCCAAAAGTGGGACCAAAACGTCATCGACGATGATGACTCGGTCCTCAGCATGGTTGATCACATACGCCAGTTGCTCTGGAAAGAGCCGAATATTGAGGGTATGCAGCACGGCACCCATGGAGGGAACGCCGAGATAGGCCTCCATATGCGTCTGGTTATTCCATTCGAAGGTTCCAACGCGATCGCCCGGTCTGATGCCAAGTGAAGCCAAGGCTGACGCTAAACGGCGAGCACGATCTGCCACAACGGCGAACGGTGTAGTCCGATAGGAATCATCCTCCACAGTGGTCACGGTGGAAGATGAGAAAACTGATGCTCCGTACTCCAGAATGTCGCTAATCAGAAGCGGCGTTTGCTGCATTGTGCTCTTCATGGTCTCCCCCATTGTTGTCCTTCGCCCGAAACAAAAAACATCGTATCGTGCCCAGGTTTCTCTTGGAGGCAACCGTTGTGGCCCATGGGTCGTCGTCGCCGCACTGGTCTCAAACTTGTAGGGAGCACGATGGCAGGCGTGATGGTCGCCGGACTGATTGTCGTAGGTTCCTTAGGGGCCCTCATCGGATCTCCAGGAGGTGCCAGCTCGGCGCCGCAAGGTGCCTGGGAAGGTCGAGCTGTTCCGCTCTCATGGCAGGAAGCAGAAGCCCGGGCAGTCACTCGGTGTCCCAGCATCCCGTGGTCGGTTCTTGGAGCACTCGGTTGGTTGGCTTCTCGAAGCGCCAGCAATTCGATCGCACCGCCAGCTCTCCCGCAATGGCCGGGTGGCCCCTTTGGGATCGATCCCGCGAGCAGATCATTGCCTAACCCGTCAATCCTTCTGTACGCGAATCGTGCCGTAGAAATACTCTGCCCCATGATGAACAGCGACGGCACCCTCGAGCAAGCGCTCGTCACTGTCCTTGGCGAAGCGAGTGCCGTCACAGAAGTCAACGTGCTCGCGACAAGCCTTGCGGTCGCCCCAGCACTTTCGGCGACTCGAGCCGGTGCATTGGCTTTTGCTGCTCTAGCCATCGGCCTCCCGTATCAATGGGGCGGTAATGGCCCCAATTCCTATGATTGTTCAGGGCTTATGGTGGCGTCGTTTAAAGCGGTTGGCATTGCCATCCAGCGCACCGCTCAAGAACAGCACGACGCGTCAAAACTGTTGAGTACAAGTCCTCAACCTGGCGATTTAGTGTTTTTTGGCAGCAGCGAACGCGATATTTCTCATGTGGGCATGGTTGTCGGCGAGCAACTCATGATTGATGCACCCGAGACAGGTGCGTTCGTTCGTGTTGAAAGCTACGGATGGAACGACTTAAGAAGTGAAGGGTCGCTCGCGCCAGATTAACGAAGCGCAGTCTGTCCTGGACTGAGGGGTGCAGGTAAGTCTGTTTCCCCCATCAGAAAAGCATCGACCGATGCCGCAGCTGAACGCCCTTCAGCGATAGCCCAAACAATGAGACTCTGTCCGCGCGTCATATCCCCACAGACGAATACTCCAGGGGTCGATGTCGACCAGTCCACATTGGACTCCACCGTTCCTCGTTCAGTTAACGAGAGATCTAACTCGGCCACAAGGGTTCCTTGCTCAGGACCAGTAAATCCCATCGCCAAGAAGATGAGGTCCGCCGGTATCTCAACAACTGGATTGCTTGAACCCTGCTCAGTGGCAAGTGGTGAATAGCGAAGAGCCACCACAGCCCCGTCATCATTTCCGACAAACTCAGTTGTGCTGACCTCAAAAATTCGCTCGCCTCCTTCTTCGTGAGCGGACGAGGTTCGAAAGACCAAGGGCCAAGTGGGCCAGGGGTTATCAGCAGACCGGTGCTCGGGGGGTGCGGGGAGAATCTCTAGTTGTGTCACCGACGCAGCGCCCTGTCGCAGCGCCGTCCCGAGGCAGTCCGCACCAGTATCTCCTCCACCAATAATGATGACGTGTTGGTCCTTGGCATTAATCAGTGGAGCTGGTAGCAACTTCTCTCGAACCATGTTTGAGGGTTTGAGATACTCCATGGCCGAGTAAATGCCGCGCAACTCGCGACCAGGAACAGCGATGTCCCGTGGAAGTGTTGCACCACACGCTAAGACGACGGCATCAAAATCTGCCACCAATGTTGCGGCGTCCATCACGGTCACATCAGGAGCGCATGCACCTCCGGCGTCGTGTCGAGCCCACGGTTCAATTGATGCAGCACGATCATCATGACTCCCAATGAGCGTTGAGCAGATAAAGCGCACGCCCTCTTCTTCCAACTGTACGATTCGGCGTTCGACCACCGATTTCTCCATTTTGAATTCCGGTATGCCAAAGCGCAACAGTCCACCGGGCTTCTCTCCCCGTTCAAAGACCGTGACATTATGGCCAGCTCGGACTAGTTGCTGGGCTGCTGCCAGCCCCGCTGGACCTGAACCGACAATCGCCACGCTGTATCCGGTCTCGACCGTTGGGCGAATGGGCTTAACCCACCCTTCTTCCCATGCGCGTTCCACAATTTCGTATTCGATGCGCTCAATTGCTACGGGGTTTGCATTGATGCCGAGAACGCACGATCCCTCGCAGGGGGCCGGGCAGAGCCGCCCAGTAAATTCCGGGAAATTATTCGTAGCGTGGAGTCGCTCAATCGCAGTGGACCAATCCGATCGGTACACGAGATCGTTCCATTCGGGAATCAAATTTCCCAGCGGACATCCCTCATGACAGAACGCAATCCCGCAATCCATGCACCGTGCCGCTTGGTGTTGGGTTTCAGACTCTCCGAATGGTTCGTAGACCTCGTTCCAGTCGCGAATCCGCACTGGCACAGGGCGTCGACGAGGAAGATTCCGATCAAATTCCAGAAAACCAGTTGGTTTAGCCACGACTCACCGCCATGATTGCTTCGTCGACATCGCTACCATTTCGCTCGGCAGTTTCGATCGCCTCGAGGACTCGTCGGTAGTCTCGGGGCATCACTTTGACAAAATCCTTGAGTGGCGTTGAACGTTCCAGCAACCCGGCGGCAACTTGCGAATCTGTTGCCTCGTAGAACCGAGTGATCGCCGAAAGCAGCCACGTCGCATCTGCGTCGTTGATCGGCTCAAGGTCTGCCATTTCTCGATTGAGATTCTCTGAGAAATCTCCGTCCGGGTCATAAATGTATGCAACGCCTCCCGACATGCCCGCTCCGAAATTTCGACCCGTCTTGCCGAGGACAACAACAGTGCCGCCAGTCATGTATTCACAAGCGTGATCCCCAACACCTTCGACAACTGCCGTTGCTCCGGAGTTCCGAACACAGAATCTCTCGCCAACAATGCCACTCAGGAAGAGCTCTCCACCGGTTGCCCCATAGAGAATAACGTTTCCTGCGATGATGTTTTCGCCGCTGCGAAACGGTGCATCCCTATGTGGCCGAACAATAATGCGACCACCCGAAAGCCCCTTGCCGACATAGTCGTTAGCATCTCCAAATAAGGCCAAGGTCAAGCCACGAGGAATGAACGCTCCGAAACTCTGTCCAGCAGAACCTGTGAATTTTAGCGACACCGTATCGTCGTCAAGACCAGCGCTCCCATACCTTTTAGTAATTTCGTACCCGGTCAGTGTCCCTACCGTCCGATCTCGGTTGGAAATGGGAAACGAGAGTTCTATTGGGGTTCCCTCGGCAAAAACCTCACCTAAGAGTGGAATGATCTGCTGATCGAGAGCCATGTCGAGCCCGTGATCTTGTACAACGTGTTGGCGAGTCGGCTGCTCCGACAAAGCAGAAGGTGCCGCAAGCAACGGGGCCAGATTGAGACCATCTGCTTTCCAATGGTTGATTGCCCTTGCTGCTTCCAGGAGATCAGTCCGGCCGATCGCCTCATCAAGCGATCGGAGACCAAGAGAAGCAAGAATTTCTCGAACTTCTTCGGCGATGAATTCAAAAAACGTTTCAACAAACTCGGGTTTGCCCGAGAAACGAGCACGCAACGTTGGATTCTGCGTGGCGATGCCAACTGGACAGGTGTCGAGATGGCAGACCCGCATCATCACGCAACCAGAAACAACTAACGGCGCCGTAGCGAAGCCATATTCTTCAGCCCCGAGCAGTGCGGCAATGACGACATCGCGCCCAGTCTTCATTTGACCATCGACCTGCACCACGATTCGGTCTCGCAGCCCGTTCATCATCAAGG
>Ga0118677_10004875_pt1 | contig 18574 bp, 8 predicted proteins | sample AliMusrvi5mmetaG_FD_86154 | JGI IMG/M metagenome (GOLD analysis project Ga0118677, IMG submission 86154) | reverse complement strand
AAGCGGGAATTGACCGTGATTGCGGTAGCGGTGCACAACCAGCGCGACCACGTTGTCACCGGGCTTGAGCCATTTGCCGACGTCTTGCCGGAATTCGGCATTGCCCATGGCCTGCCAGCCGGCAAACTCACCAACCGGTTGTCCGTTGACGTGGACTGAGCCGTTCATATTGGCCTGCGTAATCCGCAGCATGCCTAACAGCCCGGCCGGCTCTTTGGTGATTGTCAGGTGATGCCGCAGGATTACCATTTCCCGCTCCTGCATTTCGTAGCCGCCCCGGACGGCCTTGCCATCGGCGGTGACGTAATCCTTCCAATCCTTGTCGGCAGCGTCCGGTTTGACGAGGTCCGCGATTTTTTCCTTCGCCTCCTTGAATTCGTTAGCGGGAACCAAGCTCCACTTCCAGTCGTTCAGGGCAACGGATTGCCCGGCGGACTTCCAGACGATGTTCAGGTCGCCGAGCGACTGATAGCACCCCCATGGGCCGCGTGCTCCGCCGCGCGAGCCGCCACCGGTGCAGGTGAAGGATTGGTTGACCAGCGCCTCGGCCTCGGAGTTCTTTCCCGCGAGCAGGAGTTCGCGGATTTGCGGGAGGTTCTTCGCCGCGTTTTCCCGGTTCCAGTTCGTCCGCGAGCCGGACCACACGGATTCTTCGTTGAGTGCGATCCGGTCACGGCCCAAGCCGCCGAAGATCATGGCGCCCAATCTGCCGTTGCCGATTGGCAGGGCCTCACGTTCCCAGCTGGCGGCTGGCTGGGAATACCAGAGCGTCGTCGCGGGATCAGCCTGGGGATCCATGCCGGCCTTGGTTTGGACCAAGCTGGCGAACAGGCTTGCCACGATGAGACATGGTGCGGAAAAGATCGAGGCCATGGAGCGGATGGGGCTGCTTCTTGGGGAAAATTGCGACGTCATTTGCCAGTAGGTTCGGTGCGATACGGCAAGATTCCCGCCTTCCTTGCATGGCTGCGGGAAAACCCAGGACTCAGCTTGCGTTTCTCCTCATTCCCCAACCGCGATTGGGCGGGCGGATGATCCTTCTGAATAACTTACCCGTGATCGGGCCAAGATAAGGAGCGACGACACGGGTCGTCGGACGGAACGAAAGTCCATGCGATAGCGCCACCGGCACCAATCACGGTCCGCTCTTCCGCATGGACGACAGTGTGGTGCCTCCTCAGCGGGCCGACATTACTCGCGGTTCCAGCAGCCGTCAAAATCAAGACCGCCGCCGCTGGAGGGCGGGAGATAATCATAGCCGAGCGAGCGCGACCCCCGCAGCAACCAGATGGGATGTTTGGTGGCGAAACGGATGAGCAGCACGGGATCAGCCAGCTTTTCGCCGACAACGTGGCCGAACATCAGTTCGGGGCCGACGCCGAAGCAGCGCGGATCGGCGGGATCGGATGGCACTTGCAGGAGTTTGGCGGGTTCGCGATTATTGTTAGAAAGCGGGTGCGCATCGTAGAGCGCGACGTCGTTGTGTTTCGTCCAGTTTCCAGCGGCGGCGTTGAGGAAGGCGAAGCGGACATTGTCCGCCATGACTTTCAGCAGGGTGCCGGGCTTTTCCGTGGCTTCAACGGCGGCTCCCATTTTCGCACCGGGTCCTCTCGGCACGCTGTCGAACGCTCCCTGGCGGAGCATGGTGTCATCTCCAGCGAGCCATAGTGTTGCAACGTGCCCGCATTGCCATTGCCGGTGATGGTGAGGTTCTGGTTGAGCGTGATCTTGGGCAGGACCGTGGGGACGAGCCCCCCGTTTGAATCAATGGAATTCAGAATGACCGGCGCCAATTGTTGTTCAACGGAGAGTTCATCGAGGGTGGGACGATCGGACCAGTTTGATTGGCGATGGTGCGGCGCGTCACCCCGGAAACATCCGTTTGAGAGATGGTATGACAAGGCGGGGTAGGCCGGTCAAACGGCGCTCAATGTCACAATTGCCCCACTTCTGAAGGGTGTGCGCCGAACACCTTGAAATTGTAGATTCCGGCGGCGTTCTCCGGGCGTTCGCAGGCCTCGATGGTAATTCTCACCAATGCGGCGCGGGCTGTCTTGAGATCCTCGTGAGGGCATACGGCAGGAGGAAACACAGCGGTTTTGTCCGCATAAGGTTGCCATGACTTGCCATCGACCGAGGTTTCAATGGCATAGCGGTAGGAAAGCGTGGGGTATTCGAAGCTGGTTTCGATCCGGGCGATGTCGAAGGTTCCACCCAAATCGACTGTCAGCGTCTGGGGATAGATATTATCGGCGGCACGCCAGAGACTGGCATTGTTATGGTCGAGGGCATAACCGGCCACGTAGGCGCCGCTTTGCTCGCTGGTGGCAGTGGCATATTTCCCCCTCGCCAGGTCATTGCCCTCGGGCACCAGCGGTTGCAACGCACCAATCCCGGTCTGAGTCGGCGCCACCGGTTGGATCGTTCCATCCGGGTTGAACTCCAGCAAGTCGGCACAGGTCTGCCGGAACACCAAGGCACCTCCCTGATGGGGTTGGTTGTGCTGATGATACACGATGTAGTACCGCCCCTTGAATTTGAGTACCGAGTTATGTCCTGGCCCGCGCGTGGTCTGATCGGCGTTGGATTGCAGCACGATGTTGTTGGCGGGCGTGGTGAACGGCCCGCAAGGATGCTTCGCCATACCGTAACGCACGCAGTAACTTCCATCATTCAAGGCCCCGGATGAATACAGCAGATAATAGGTCCCGGCGTGCTTGAGCATGTAGGAACCCTCGGCAAAATCCGCCAACTGCGGCCCATTGGACGCATCGACCGCCCTGGCAGGTTCCGAACCGGGCCCCCGCGTGCTGGAGGCGCTCGCCGGTTTGTCCAACGACACCAACCGGTCACCGGAAAAAACCGAGCAATCATACAAACCGGCCCAGTTTCCCTGGCAGGAATTCATCGTGATCCGCACGTAACGGCCCTGTCCTGTGCCGGTATCGGTGTACCCTTCGCCAGCCTTGACGGTGGTGTTGGTGCTGCGGTCGGCGAAGATCTCCCACCGCTTGTTGTCGTCGGACAATTCGATCTTGTAACCGTAGGCAATGTGCCTGAATTCGGGACAAGTGACCACCCGCGTCACCGGCATGGATTTTCCGAGATCGACCGACCACCATTGTGGCAGCATGCCACCATCCGGCAGCCACTTCGTCCCTTTCAGGAAATGGACCTCGCCGTCGATGTCCTTGAGGTCGGGTGCCAGTTTTGCCGCCATCGACTCGGACCATCCCCAATACATGTATGCTTGCCCGTCATCATCGATGAACGGCTGCGAATCCATGTTATAGGCGGGCACGATCCGTCCGGCCTTGCCACCACCGGAAACGATGGGCGTGTTGTCATCGCGCAGGTTTTTCCAGGGGCCATCAGGATGGTCCGCGACGCCGATCCACGTATCGTAGCTGCCGGAGCGGGTGACGAATTGATAGAACCGGTCACCCTTGCGGACGATGTCAGGAGCCCAGATGTCACCGCCGAACTTGCCGTAAACCGGCCAGTTGGTCAGCTTCATGTGCCAATGGACGAAGTCGTCGGAAATCCACACGGAGGCCCGCCCATAACCGCCAGCCTGGGTTTCCATCGAGGTGGCGTAGATGTAGAATCTGCCGCCGTCGAACATCACGTGGGGGTCGGGAAATATGCCCGGCAGGATCGGATTGCCAAATCTCTCGCCAGCCGGATAAACGTTCACGCTAGCGGTGGCTTCCGCGGCGGTTTGGCCGTCTCCGGCCTTGAACCGGAACACATACTTGCCGGGTACCGTGGCCGAAGCCCAGGTCACACATGCGTCAGGCCTCTCGAACCGCACCTCGCCGGGGCCGCTCTCCTTGGTCCATCTCACGGCAACGCGGTCCGGCAAGAATGGCGGATGGACCTTGCTCGCCAGCAATATCTTGTTTGGAAGGATGGCATAATAGCCAGGTCCAACCGAGAGCGGCGGAACAGCCGCGGAATCGGTCGGCGCGCAAACCGCCGGCATGGCTCCAGACACCAGGGCGATGAATGATAATAGAGATCGCATCGTTTCTTTCAGTACAATTCGGATTCTACTTCTTGATCAACTATTTGGCGGCAGAAATGCGCAGCACGTTGACCGAAAAGGGCGGCAGCGTGACCTGAAACTGCGAAGCACAGTTCTCAAGTTTGACTTCCTGTGGCACGATGAGCCGCGGATTCTCCAGGCTGTTTTCGGCAAAGGGCTTCCCTGCCCGAATGACGAAATGTTGGCCGGTTTTACCCACCCGGGTGACGCCGGCCAAGTCGATCCGGGTCGTCACGGCGGTAGAGTAATAGTTGGTCGCCTTGAGCACGACACAGCCATTTTTCCGGACATAACCGGCATTGGCGAACAGGGACGGAGGATGGATCACATTCGATTCCCCGACCTTCTTCCCATCGAGAAACAACTCAGCTTTCGCCAATCCCACCTCTAGGGTCAGTTCATACCATCGCCCGTTGTCAAGTTTGTTCTCGGTGAACAGGATTTTTTGGAACAACACCCCGTCGCGCTCCCCGCGCTGCAGGATGTCGCACCAGGTGTTGTTGCCCGATCCGCAATTCGAATACAAATAGTTGTCGGCACCCTTGACGCTGAAAACCAGGTTGAAGGCATCGTTGCCACCCGTGCGGCGCGCCTTCAGGGTCACCTTGCCGGTCCGCAATTCGAAGTCCTTCAGCAAGATCACGGCGGATGCCGCCTTAGCATCGGTCTGTTTGAGCACGCCGTCTTCCGCTCGCCAGGTACCGGCCACGGGCCGTTCCCATTTGGCGGTGGATTGGAAATCGTCATTGGCCAACATCCTGCCTTGCGCATCGGTGATCCTGAGGTCCTTGAACTCGACCTGTGAGTTCGATGACCCAAGGCCGAACCTGCCGCCCAACAGCGGCTCCGCGGGGTCGGGTTTCGGCAACACTTCAACGGAAGTAGCAAGGTTCACGTCAGGACGGTTTTCTACAAACAACTTCTGCACGTAATACGAGGCATGGGCATAACTCCGCGCTGAGTCGTATTCGATCAGGTTGATCCCCCAGTCGGGCTTGTTGACATTGACCAACAACGGGGCATAGCTGGCCATTTTGACGAGATCCCCATTGCGCTCGCACATCATGAGATAGAGCGAGTCGCCCATGCCTCCATACCAGTCGCCGCCACCATGATGGGAGGCGTATTCGCCGATGTAGATCGACCAGTTCTTGCGCGGATACCTATCAAAATAGTCGAAATTGGTTCGGATCCATGAAGCCTCGCGATAGGCATGTTCATCGACCATGTCGATGTTGGCGTCACCGGCGCGATCGATGGCGGCGGGATTGAGTCCGCTCCAGAACATGCTCATAATGACCGTGACGTCGGGATACTTCGCATGGATCGCCTGGCGGAATTTGACATAATAGTCGGCATAGATCGCGGGCGGATGTTCGTTGCCGACCTCGACATAGCGAAGCGGGAACGGCTGCGGATGTCCCATCCTGGCACGGGCAGCCCCCCATTTCGAGTCAACCGGTCCGATGGCGTATTCGATGGCATCGAGCGTTTGTTGGATCACGGGGCCGATTTGGTCGAGCGGCATGTTATTTTCCGGATGCACTGTCATACCGCAGGGCGCGACATACAGCGCCTGCGAGCCAATATCTTCACAGAACTGCAGGAACTCATGATATCCGAATCCATCGGTCGAGCGGTATTGCCAATAACCCCACTGCCCCGGGCGTTGCTCGGGCGGGCAGACCATCTTGCGCCAGTCGGGCGCGGATTCCCACGACAAGCCCTCGACATAACAGCCGCCGGGATAACGGATGAACGCCGGTTTCAGCTCCTCCAGATATTTCGCAAGATCCGGGCGCAGCCCGTTGGGACGGTTCTTGTAGGTTGGGGGAAACAGCGAAACCCAGTCCACCTGCAAATCACCCTTGCCGCGGAACGACAATACGAAACGAGCTTGTGGATCGGCGCCAGTGGCGGTCAGGGTTGCGGTGAAGGACTGCCAGGAGTTGGTCGGTTTGACCTTGCCGAAGTCATGCTCGGCAAGCACCTTGCCGTCTTTCGATTCCAAGGTGGCCGCCACGGAGCCTTCGAAGGTTCCGGGCCGCAGATAGAACTTCAGTTGATAGGGAGTTCCGGCTTTCGAGTGGATGCCCCAATAACCGCTGTTGGCAAGGCCGACACGGCCGCCGGGTTGTGGACCCGGGGTGATCCGCATCGCGAGCGAGCGACTGGACGCCTGGTTCATCGGATTGGCCTCCGTGATTTTCATCTCGCCGGTGGCGCCACCCTCGTTGAGCAGTGACCATCCCACAGCAGCGCGCTCCGGGTCCCAACTGCAGTTGTTGCCCCATGGCCATGGCATCTTCCTCTTATCCTCCGGCACTCCTGATGGAAGCTTTTCCAACTCCATCTTGAGTCTGCCGTCAGGCTGTTTGACGAGCTTCATGCCCGGCGGCAGGACTCCTTCCTCGAAACTCCGGTTCTGGATCAACTCGGCATACAGCCCGCCGTCGAAGGCATGATTGATTTCCTCCATGAAAATCCCCTGGAGACCCGGCGGAACGGGAGCTTTTTCCTGCACCAGATCGATACGGATCGATGCCGCAGGTTCGGCTGGGCTGTGGCTCGCAATGACCCACAGGGCGACGCCAGACAAGGCGGCACGATAAATACGTTTGGATGTGAAGTAGAACATGGGAATGGGAAGTGGGCGGCTTGGTCGGGTCATTTGTCTTTGATCCAAACCAGCGAGCGACCGCCGCGGTTGAGGCGCGCATAATTCGGGATGGCCGACATTTTGGATCCGTCGGCGAAACCACCCTCGATGGTCATGACTCCGCCTAACAAACCTGGGTTCCAGCGGGTGGCCAGCGGGCTTTCCGGCTTGAGCACGGCATCGACATTCTGGTCGGCCGACTCGATGTTATAGAGGAGCGGGCCGAGGCGCAGGGCGACCCGGTCGCGGTTGGCAAGCACCCGCTCGTCACATTTGACACGCTGCACGGCGAGCGGCAGGACGAGTTCCACCTTGTCCCCCTTTTCCCATTTCCTGGTGATGAGCGCATATCCGCGCTCGATTTGCGGAGTGACGGAATGGCCGTTCACCGCGAGCGACACCAAGCCGCCGGTGGCGGGCGAGTTCTTATATAACTTGCTGGCGTCATGGCGCGGGACGCGCACCCGCAGCGTGAATTCCTTCGACTCTGCGGGATTTACGGTGATCGTGACCGCGCCGTTCCACGGATAATCGGTTTTCTGGGTCATCCGCACACTGGTGCCAACCACATGATCCACCATCACCGTACTGCCAATGAACAGGTTCACGTCGATGCCATCCTTGCCACGGGCATACATCCACTCGGGCAACATGAGCAGCGCGCGCGGAATGTTGCCGATGCAACACGGGCAACCATGCCACGGATAACGGGCTTCCGACGAGTCGAGCGGATTGGTATAGATGAAATTATTTCCCGCCAGATCGACACTGCCCAGCACCGCGTTGTAGAGCGTCTCCTCATACAAATCGGCGTAACAAGCGTCACGGTAGGCCAGGTTGAGCTTGTGTTGGAAAAACACCTCGCCGCAACCGGAACACGACTCGCAATAGGCGCTATTTCCGAGCGAATAATTCCCACCGAAACCTTCCGATGTCTCACCGCTGCCAACACCCCCGGTGACATAGTATTTCTTGTCTATCAGGTTCGCCCATAGCGAGCGAACGGCACTCTGATAGTCGGGGTCGCCGGTTTCGAGGACGATATCCGCCATCGCGGAATAGGTGTACATCGCCCGCACAGCGTGGCCGAGCGCTTCATACTGCCGGACCACCGGCAGGTGCGACTGGTCATAGGATTCACCGCCCGCGCGGCTGTCGAGCAGGAATTTCGCCAGAGCGACATAGCGATCCCCCTTGCCGGTTCCCTCAGTTTCGTTGAGCAAGCGTCCGAGGCGGGCCAGGGCCTGTTCGATTTCCTGATGGCCATCAAACCATGCTTTCTTCGGTGCCGGGCCGAGATTGCGATCCCAGCAATCGGCCAGGCGTTTGGCGGCATCCAGCATCCGGTAGTCGGTGCCGCCGCTGAGCAGGTAATGGGCGATGGCCGCCTCGATGAAATAGCCCCCCACATATCCTTCGTGATCGCCGCGATAGGTCCAACGGGGAACGGCTTTCCCCTGTTCATTCGGAGCGCCCAGAGTGAAGCGGGTTTGCAGATAGCCATCCGATTCCTGCGCGGCCAGCAGAATGGTCGTCCATTCCTCCATGGTTTTGCGCAAGGCGGCCTGGGCATTGGCGGTTTCCTTATCGCCTTGCGGATCGAGCGCGAGCGCCACGCAGATTGACTCGTAGGTGTTGAGCACGTAGGCGTTGGTCCAGGGCGATCCCACATGCGGTTTGGCCGGGCGGCCGGCGATTTTGTTAGCCGCCTCGACGAAGTTGGAGATGCCACCCTCGGCCACTTTGGGGTCTGAAAGTTTGGCGACGCAATGCGGCAACCAGCCCACGATCAGGGCCTTGACGCGGGCGTTCCACAACGGACTGTCAAGCTGGTAGGATTTGGTATAAACCGGAAGTTGGCGAATGGCGGGCGCGGGCGGCACCACCTCGACCTGCAGGGTGCCCGACGCCGTGAGATCGGTGCCGGCCGTGAGTTTCAACACATAATGGCCCGGGGCCGAAAAGCTGGCGCTGGTCTGGAGCGCATTCGCTTGCTCGAAGTTCACATGGCCGGGACCGGAGTCCTTGCTCCAGATGATGTTGCCGGACTCGCCGCCTTTGACTACGCCGGCAAGCCACGTCTTGGCCGCCACCACCACCACCCGGTCACCTCCGGCAGCGACTCGAGGTGCAAACCTCGGCGACTTGCCGGAGTCGGCAACCTTCCATTCGAGGATGCCTGTCGAGGATTTTCCAACCCCATCGAACTCCAGACGGAGTTTGGTGGTGGTGATTTCATCGTGGCGGGTGATGTTGTATTGATCCTTTGCGGTTCCCAGTCCCTTGGCAGCTGGCACGGGCACGAATTTTCCATCCGTCCAATACAGCAGGCGACAGGCTGACGGCAGCATGATCCCCCGCCCGTCCTGCCACCAATAGACTTCCGACCGAGCTGTGCTGACCGGTTTGGACCACTCGTATTGAACCCACTGGGTACCGGTTGCCGGCCAGTTGCCATAGGACCCATTGCGATGGTCGTCAGAAGCGGATGGATCGAATCCGTCCTGGATCGCATCCAGACGCTCATGCGGGGATACCGACGAGGTCGATGGTTCGGCGAATTGGGCGAGATTCACCGGCACGGTTGTTGCCGGATCAGCGGATACGGGCAATCCGGCGAATTGCAGGACTGCCGCACTCAATAGGATTTGATAGGTGTGTTTCATGGTGGGTGTTGATAAACTTTCGTTATGGAACGATGGCATGACGTCTGATTTGTCATTCCAGAATCATCGCCGCCATCCCGGTTGGCAGGTTTCCAAGACATTCATTGCCGTCGTTGGTCACCCGATAGAGATTCTCGATCCGGATACCGCCGATGCCAGGGAGATAGATTCCGGGCTCGATGGTGGTCAGCATGTCCGCCTCGCACGATTCGGTCGAATGAGCGCGCAGCCAGGGCGCTTCATGGATGTCCAGGCCGACACCATGGCCGACCCCGTAATGGAACTCGGGGAAGCCAGCGTCGGTTACGGTCTCGCGGGCGATGCGGTCGATTTCGCCCATGGACGCGCCTGCGCGGAGGTGTCCAGCGGCGCGCAGCAACGCCCGTTCGACTGTCGGATAGGCTTGGCGGGCAAACTCCGGCACACCGCCGGGAAAGACGGTGCGGGTCATGTCGCTGCGATAGCCCGCGAGTTCCGCCCCCCAGTCTATCAATAGCGATTCCCCAGCCATCACGCGGCGCTTGCCGGGCACATGGTGCGGCTTGGCGCTGTTAGGACCGCCTGCTACGATGATCCCGGTTTCAGGGAACCCCTGCCGGTCAGCGCCAAGTACCCACATCCGGGTTTCCAGTTCATCCGCCAAGTCCCGCTCGCTGCGGCCGATCAATTGCCCGGCACCGTTTTCCAGCAAATCTGTGAATGCTTGTTCGGCAATTGCCACGCAGCGCCGGGTGAGCGCAAGCTCATAGGAATCCTTCACCGCGCGCACCCCGGCAAGCAGCCCGGAAACAAAATGGATCTCAATACCGGCGGCGGTTGCGTGGTGGTTGACCCCGAAGCCGGTCTTGGCTGTTAGGGTGGCGGGATCGATCGCTCCGTGAGCGAGTCCTCTCCGGGACAACTCGCTGATCACAAATTGCTCGACGTCCGGATAGTCGGTCGAGCGGGCCGATGCCAGCAATATTTCGCAATCCACCGCCTGGCTACGGACATCGTCCACCAACATGTGGCGGGTGATGGCGAACGATGAGTCATCATGGAGCACCAGCCAGGAAATGCCTTCGCGGGTTCCTGTCAGATAGTGGATGTCATGCGGATCGCGGAACAACAAGGCGTCCACCTGGCCCGTAAGACGGCGTGCCGCCGCGATAGCCCGGTTGCGTCGCTGGCGGAAATCCGGGTTCCGGGCGAAGGCATCCGCCGTGGGCTCGGAGCATGATTTCAGCTCCGGCCTTTGAAGTGTTCTGATAGGTGGCATGAATTGGTTGGTGCGTTCGACCCATGATGGTTCTGTCACGAGATCGTCAGGCATTGTGGTTGGCTGGTCGCCCGCGCAAGTGGCCGGATAAGCGGATCATAATCTGATTTGTCCTCGGGGTGGTTACGGACCATGGACGTGCCGGCACCTAACGATTTCTCCTCCTCCGCAGCAAGGCGGCACCCAAGAGCAACCCGGCGAGCGTGCCGGAGGGCTCGGGCACGGCGGTCCAGGTGAGTGAGGAACCACTGATGGTGAAGGAGCCCTGGCTGGTGGGAGTTCCCAGGTTGGTGGTGCTGTTCCAGTATTCCACGCTGCCAAACACCGATGCGATGTTCACATTGCTGCCGCCATCGGCGGTCTTGAAGATATCCGTCCAGGTGCGATTGGTATCCCAGAAGGATTCACTGAAATTCTGGGCACCGTTAAGCACCACACGGAAGATGGCACCGTTGCCCCCCAAGGTCCCCGCGACATTCACCGCGTCGTAACTGGTGCCGCGGCCGGTTTCGGCAGGCGTGGCGGCCAGTTCCCACTCGAAGATCGAACTGGTGGAACCGAGAGTTAGATTTCCGGTAAAACTTTCCTTACCTACCCCGGCGGCGCCCGGTGCGAGCAATGCGCCGGAATTGATGGTGGTGTTGCCGCCCACCGTGCCGGTACCCATCAGTTTGGTGCCGGCATTGTTCACCGTCACATTGCCGCTGCCGGTGCTGGCGGAAGCGGCGATCGACAAGGTTCCTCCGTTGATGGTGGTGGCGCCGGTGTATGTGTTAGACCCGGTGAGGATGGCGGTGCCAGCGCCTTGCTTGACCACGCTGTTGGTGACACCGCCGGAGTTGCCGAGGCTGTTGGTGATCTGGGTGCCGAGGGTGAACGACTTGCCGGTATCGGAGGTCAGTGTGACGGTTTGGGCGCTGCCGGAGGGCACGCTTTGCACGACGTTGCCGACCACGATGGCCGCGCCGGTGGTGTTATCATAGGCCCAGTCCTTGATTACGGCGCCGGAGGTGTTGTTGGTGAAGTCCACGCGCATCCAGCCGAAGTTGGTGCCGCTGATCTTCATGCCCAAATAACCCTCCATGCCGGCGGTGAAGGTGCCGGTGCCGCCCACATGGCTGAACGATCCGCCATCGCCGGTGGAGAAATACGAACTGCTGCCATCGACGGTGGTTCCCGTCGCCAGATTCAGGATGGGATCCAGTCCACCCGTGCCGGTGCGGACAGGTTGGAACAGGGCATCGTTCGCCACGCCCACCCCGCCGAAAAACGGATTGATCGTCCCGCCATCCACGGTCACCGACACGCCGGTGAAATTGGTGGGAATGGAAATGTTCTGGTAACCGCTGTAGATGACGTCCGCCGAGACGGGCAGCATCAGAGTAAGGGTGACGAGGCCGGCGGCATGCTGAAGATTGCTTTTCATGGTGCGCGTGATTGTATTTTTGTTAAACCGGCTGGCTGCTCAATTGCTTGTTACTCCCACGCGGAAGAACGTCGGTTTCCTGTATCCGCCGGTCACGGGGATGAAGAGCGGATAGGGCACGCTCACCGCTTCCATGACATCGGCCGCATCCGTGGCCAACACGGTGGCGGTTTGCGCGGTCACGGTGACGGTCTGCGAGTTGCCAGGTGTGAAGTCAAGATCCGCGCTGAACTGGACGGTATAAGTCAATCCTTCGGCCTGCCAGTTCTTGCGGCGACAGAACACCGCGCGGTAGTCCACGCCGCCGGTGCCGGGACTCAGGTCCTGGGCGACAGGCGGACCACACGCTGTGAGAAGCGTTCCGGTGTAGGCGATAGTCCCATTATTGGCGGTGGTGGGATCGGTGCCGAAGGCGAATTCCTGGAGGTTGGTCAGCGAATCGCCATCCGGATTGTGGGTCGGATCCTTGTCGGTGAAGGCGTTGGTGAACGCGCCATTGCTCCAGATGTTATACGGGGTAGCCGCCATGGACGCGGTGATCGTATGATTGCCGGTCACGTTGGTGAACGTGTAACTCGTCACCGCGCCGACCGACGAACCGTCAACCAGCACGTTTTGCACCAGGTAACCGCTGTCCGGCGTGATGGTGAATGCCTGGTTGGAACCGTGGACGACGGCGAAACTGCCGCTCGGGCTGATCGTTCCGTTAGACCCGGCGCTGGCGGTGATCGTGTGATAGACCGGCAGGGTCACGGCGAATTTGTTGGCCAGGTCGGCCTCCAACTGCAGGCGGTCGGCCTGGCCGAGCGCGGTGGTATAGACGAACACGTCGCCGATCTTGCCGTTGTAGGAGGTCCAACTGTCCGGATTGTTACGTCCGATATCGATGAAGGTTCCGAATCCGCCTTGGGCGTTGCCGCCGGCATACTGGGTGGTGCCGGGAATCAGCGAGGTCACGTCGGTGGTGCTGGTGTTGGCGTAAACCTGGAGGCCGTTGGCGAAGACGACGAACTGGCCGGTGGGCTGGACCACGAGGCTGATGATCGTCTTCTGGCCGTCGGGTATGATGTAGCCGGTTCCGAACATGGATCCGGCGGGATTTCTCCTCACCAGGATTTCGCCGGTGTCATTTTTGACACACAGGCCCAGGGTCGAATAGAAAATATCCACGATTTCGTTCCATGGGGAGGCAGCGGACCTTGTGGGTGCCACAACCGCGACGATGCTGGCACCGGTGCAGGCGATCGGATGCTGGCCGGTGGCGTCCCAGTACGTGCCGCCGAACCGGTAGCCGTCACCGGAGGCGGACGAATTGCTCACCCATTTCACGCCGCCAACGATGGCGGTGGAAGGCAACCCGCCACGGATTGTGAGGGTGTTGCCACCGGTGGTGTACAGGGGTGTCCACGTGCCTGTCGTTCCGCTGTCGGGCAGCGAATCGGTGACCGCGCCGAACAGCAGGCTCGATGTTTGCGGGATGTTCCTGACGCTGGAACGCAGCGCGAAGTTGATTCCGGGTGTGTCCGCGCTGACCGCGACCACCTGGTCGGCCGAGTTGTAACAATTGGTCGCGCCGGCACAAACGTAGTACGAGCCGGCGTAAACGACCTTGCTCCAGTTGCCGGAACCGTCGGTCGTGGCCGTGTAGGCCGGAGTGCCGAGAAACGCGTTGGCCGTCTGCGAAATGTAAACCGTCGCGCCGGAAATGGGAGCGCCGCCAACGGCCGTGGTCACGGTGCCGCTGATGGTGTGCTGGGGCACAATGACAAAGCTGGCGGCAACCGTGTGGTTGGCGGTGATATTGTTCAGCGTGAGACTCGTGATGGCCCCCTGCGAGACTCCATCAAGCGTCACGTCCTGGATGGCATAGCCTACATTCGCGGCGATCGCCAATGTCTGGTTGCTGCCGTCGGTTACGGTCAGGCTGCCGGACGGGGTAATGGTTCCTCCGGGTCCCGCGGAGACGGTGAGCGTGTGATAGATCGGCACGGTGATCCCGTACTTCGCGCCCAGGCTGCTCTCCAACGCGATGCGGTCACTGTCAGTCAGCGCCGCCTTGTAAACAAACGTGTCGCCGATGTCGCCGTTGAACGAGGACCATCCGTCGCCGTTGTAGCCTTTGCCGACATTGATTTGCGTCGCGTACCAGGTTTGCGCGGTGATGGATGTCATGTCGGCCGTCGATGCGGTGTAGTTCCAAACCGAGGTGCCATCGACATAGACCTGGAAATAACCGTTGGGTTGGACGATGTAGCTGACAATGTGCTTCACGCCGTCGGCGAAAGAATAGGATGAGGCCAGGTTCGGAACGTCGGAGCCCTTGCGGCCGACCCTCAGCAGGCCGTCGCCGTTGTTGATGCACAGCTCGAGCTGGCCGAGCAGGACGCTCACGACCGGCTGGTAGTTGCTGACCGCACCGGTGCGGATCGGCTTGACCACCGTGACGATGGACGCGCCGTTGATCGGCAGGGAAGTCCCCTGCGCGATCGATCCGAAACCGAAGCTGTCGGCGCTGGAGACGTGGTTCATGGCGAAGGACTTGCCTCCCAGGACGTCAACGGTTGGCGTGTTCTGTTTGGCGAGCGAGCCGCCGAGCGGCTGATAGAGCGCCCAATTGCCGGTGTCCGCGCCCTGGCTGGTCGGCAGCGATTCGCTGAGAACCGAGAACAGCAGGCTCGACTTCTGCGGGATGTTGTTTCCGGTGTCGGCGACCAGCGCGATGTTCTTGTTAGTCTGGGCCGAGCCGTCGATGTTGTTGATGGTGATGTCGGCCGAGGTCTTGTGGGTGTCCTGCGACGCGCAGAGGTACCAGGTGCCGCCGGCGACGACGGCCGAATAGTTGCCGCTGCCGTCGGCCGTGAGGACCTGCGCCGGGGAGGCCGAGGCATTGGCGCTCGACGAGACATAGACCTTGGCACCCGCCAGCGGCGTGCCCGTGCCGGACTCGGTCACCTGGCCGGTGATTGTGGCATTCGGGATCACGTTGAGCGTGAAGTCCGCCCCGGTGTAGTTCGACGTGCCGAGGTTCACGGTCAGCGCGCTTGACGTGACATAACCGGCCTTGGCGGCCTTGAGGTAATAGGTCGTGCTTTGCGGAACGCCCGGTGTCGTGTAGTTGCCGCCGCTGTCGGTGGTGGCCGTGTTCAATGCGGTCGTGCAGCCGGCATCCGAGTAAACCGTCACCGTCGCGCCGGAAGTGCCGGTGCCTGAGACTGCGACCTGGCCCGAGATGGTGTAGTTGGTGGCGTTGCCCGCGTTCCAGAGCGACGTGATCGTCGCCGCATCCAGCGCCTGGTCGTAAACCTGCACCTTGTTGACGTAGCCGGTGAAATAGTCGGCGCCGAAGTCACAACCGACGCGCATGTTGTTGGAATTCGGATTGAACGTGCGGTTGACCGCATCCGCCGCGGTCGTCGATTGCTTGACATTGTCCACATACAGCTTTTCGGAGAGGCCGTCGTAGGTGTTGACGATCATGTGCCATGAGCCGAACGCCGGACAACTGCCGCCACTGTTGGTATTGGTGCCCGTCCAGCCCACCCAGGTGCTGCTGCCGTGGTCGCAGGCGCCCCATGCGACACCGTTGTTGTAGCGGTAGTACATGTTGGACGAGTTGTAGGAGATCGTGCCGCGGGCGGCACCCGTGCCGTTGGCCCACGACAAATACGTGCCCGTGCTGGCCGGGGCATAGACCCACGCGACGGTGGTGTACTGCACGTCCGGGCCCGCGATCGCCGACGGCCACGCCGCGGCCGAGGTCGTCCACGATGACGTGAACCTGAGCGAACTGGCGAAATTCACCGACTGCCTGCCACCCGCGCTGCCCGCGGCAAGCACCGTGTAGGCGCCCGTCGCGGTGAACGATCCGCCCATGGATCCGCCGTTGGCCCAGATGTCGGCCGCGGTATGCGACCCGACGGTCAGGCCGCCCGCGTCGATATCGACGAGTTTTGCCGCCGTGTTCCGGGTCATGGCGAAGTTCTGGGTGACGTTGGTCGTCACGACCGCGACGCTCGTGACACTCGAATCGGCGTGGGCGCTTTTCTTGCAGATCAAATAGTAAGTCGTGTTCGGGTTGACGGAGGCGGTGTACACGCCGGAAGTGTTAGCATAGACCGTCTGGCCCGGGCTGCTGCCGTCGGCATTGGTGCTGACGCTGACCGCGGCATTGTAGAGATTGCCGCCGGTGTCGGAAACCGTACCCGAAATGGTGGGCAGCAAGGTCAGCGTGAGATCCGGAAATTGAGAGTCAGTGGTCGTGATGTTCGGCTGGGACGCATTGTCCCGAACCAAACTGTAGCCCGTCTTGGTGGCCGCCGCATACCATGTGCCGGAGTTCTGGTTGACGTACTGGCTGTAGAATCCGTTGGCGTCGGTTGTCAGGGTGTAGGCCGGGCTTAGGTCCGCGTTGGCGGATTGTTTCAGATAGACGGTCGCGCCGGACAGGCCGGTGCCGCCGACTTTGACATACCCGGAAATCACCGGCAACTTGGTGAGCGACAAATTGATGCCCGGGATGTCGGCGGTGGTGACGGAAGGAGCGGGCGAATACTCGGACGAGTTGACATAGCCGGTTTTGCCGGCGGCGATGTACCATGGGCCGGTGTTATCGGCCACGCTGATGGTGTAGGTGCCGTCGGCGGCGGTATAAACCTGGCCTTCGGGAGCGGAAATCGCCTGGCCGGAGGTCCTGGAATAGGAAACCGCCGCGCCGGCGACGTTCGAACCGCCGCTCGTGACGGTGCCAGTGATGGCATTCTGCGTCTGATAGTTCATCGCCGCCTGAACCTCCGTCGCCACCAGCGCGGTGTCGTAAATCCTGAAATCATCCAGCCTGCCAACAAACGGCCGGTTGCCACCGAAACTGGCGATTCTCAATCCGGTCATGCTCGGGGTGACGGTGCCGGCGTAGGTGTTGGTGGAACTTTTCACGCCGTCGATGTAGAAGTCGATGGTCTTGGCAGTGGTGTTGTACACGAATGCGATGTGGTGCCATTCGTACTGGTTGATAACCCCGTATTTGTTGGCACCGAATTGGTCGGCGCCATTGGCCCCGTTAACCGAAAACAGCCACTGATAGGTGTTCGTGTAACTGCGGATGTCGATGTTGACGGCGTTCGCAGCCCATGAATCGTTGGCGAACAGGCACTGCCAGTCGGCGGTGGACCGGTCCTGGACCCAGCAGCTCAGCGTGAAGCCGTTGGGGAATGTGCCGAGGTCGGGCACCCGGATGAAATTGCCTCCGCCAGTGGTGGCGTAGCAGTTCCCGAACTTGCCCGGTGTCCAGGTGTAGGAGCCGTTGACCGTGCCGTTGAACCCGTTGCCGGACGCGTCGGCGACTGCCGTTCCAGTGGTTTCATCGAACTTGTACCACACCTTGAGGGCCGCTGTCGCCGACGGCATAGCCGCCAACCCGAACGCCAGCGCCGTGAGGACGCCCGTCAGCCCCCCGGCGAACCGCCGGAAGGGTGAACCTGAAGGATTGGGATGATGGATTTCCGGCGTCCGCCAGTCATTTGCACGGCGGGCATCCGGTTGATTCACTTGGGGAGGGGTACTCATGGGGCTGGTGGGTTGGTTTTTGGGTTGTGCAACAACCAAGCATGTGCGGCGAGATTCAAGCTCGACACGAACGCCGGGTAGTCATGGTTTGGGTGGATGGAGTGGATGAATTCGGGAATCTGCCAATGGTGAAGGACCGCAAACCCTGCCCGTTCAGTCCGCGACCTTCACACGGACGAAGAGCTTGGTGTTGGCAAGAAGGTCAGCGGGTATCTGGATGGTAACCTCTTCAAGCGAGGCATTGATTCCCACCACGGTGGGCGTTGGTGCAACCGGCGTGAACGGCTGCCAAATGTCGAGCGTGCCCGAAGATTCGTAACTGAAGCTCAGACCGGTGTCCTTGCGCCGGGTGTATTTGAATTCGCCGGTGGTCGGATTCGGCGCCACCGAAATCGGGGAGGCCCCGCCGGTGAGTTCGAGACCAAAGGCGTAGGTCCCCAGGTTCTCGGGCGTGTCGGGCAAGTTGCCGTTGTTCGCTAACCATTGTTGATAGGGACTCAGCGACGGGATGAAGGACGCCGCGATCGTATGGTCCCCGGTCACGCCGGTGAACGGATAGGTTGTCACCGCACCCACGGACGAGCCATCGACCAACACGTCATGTATCAGATAGTTCGCGGCCGGCGTGATGGTGAATGCCTGGCTGCCACCGTCGGCCACCTTGTAGGCGCCCGTCGGGCTGATGGAACCGCCGGTGCCGGCGCTGGCGGTGATCGTGTGATAGACCGGCAGGGTCACGCTGAACTTGGTGGCCAGGTCGGCCTCCAACTGCATGCGGTCGGCCTGGCCGAGCGCGGTGGTATAGACGAACACGTCGCCGATCTTGCCGTTGTAGGTGGTCCAGGTGTCTGGGTCGTTGCGGCCGACGTTGATGTAGGTGCCGAAGGCGCCTTGGGCGTTGCCGCCAGCATACTGGGTGGTGCCGGGAATCAGCGAGGTCACGTCGGTGGTGCTG
>Ga0118677_10007145_pt1 | contig 18575 bp, 11 predicted proteins | sample AliMusrvi5mmetaG_FD_86154 | JGI IMG/M metagenome (GOLD analysis project Ga0118677, IMG submission 86154) | reverse complement strand
TCTTCGTATCCGGGAATTTTTTCAACTTCTGGGACTGGTGGGTCGATGACATTCTGCTCTACAATCCGCTCCACCTCGATGCCGGCATGACCCTCCTGACCACCCCGCAGTTCATGGGCGGACCAGCGGCCGTAACCGGGCAGTTCAGGAATTTCGGGAACACGATCATTACCAGCGCCGCCATTGACTGGCGGCTCGACAACGGCCCGGTGCATGCCACCAACCTTACCGGCCTGGCCGTGGATACCCTCGCGACCTGCAATTTCACCTGCACCGACCTGGTCAATACAGCCCTGGGCGATCACCAGCTTGTGGTATGGATCGACAAGGTGAACGGCGTGAAGGACCAGTTCAGCGGCAACGACACCATGGCAACCGCGGTGCGGAGGGTCAGCCATACCGAACCCAACCGCCCGCTTTACGAGGAGTTCACCAGCTCGACCTGTATCCCCTGCGCTTTTTTCAATACCGATTTCGAACCCTGGTGTACCGACCATAAAAACGATATCACCCTGCTGAAATACCAGATGAACTGGCCTTCACCCGGCGATCCGTATTACACCGCGGAGGGAGGCTCGAGGAGGAGTTATTACGGTGTTATTTCCATACCGGCCCTCTTTACGGGAGGTACGGAATATGCCACCGATATGGATGCCGTAAAAGGTGCGTTTGCCATTGCACAGCAGAAACAGGGACTTGCAAAGATCGCCGCTTCCTTTAACGTGAGCCTCCCGAACCTGCATGTAAAAGCAACCGTGTTACCCTTCGACGGTCTCACCAATCCGGTGCTTCATGCCATCGTGTTCGAGGAAACCACCACCGGGAACGTGAGGACCAACGGTGAAACCTCCTTTCAGCATGTCATGATGAAGATGGTCCCCGACAGCACCGGCACCCCGGCCACCCTCACCGACCGCATTCCCTTCACCATTGACAAGACCATTGACCTGAGCGCCACGCACGTGGAGAGCTATTTTGACCTCGGCGTGGTGTTGTTCATTCAGGATTACCAGTCGAAACAGGTGTTCCAGTCGAACTATGCCCTCCGCGACAAGGTTTTCAACACCGAGGCCCGCCTGGCTTCGGTCAGTGTCGGGGGAATCCCGGTTGCAAACTTCAGCCCCGACCTGTTTTCCTACAACGAAATCCTGCCCGGCGGAACTGCCGCCGTGCCGGTAATCACCGCCATGCCGATGGATACCAATGCCACCGTCATCATCATGCCGGCGCTCTCCCTGCCGGGAAGCACCATGATCGATGTATTTGCGGAAGACCTGGTGCACCATGATCTCTATACCGTCAACTTTGGCTTCCCCACCGGCACGGGAGAAGTGACGCAGCCGCGCATCACGCTCTGGCCGAACCCTTCGCATGGGATCGTTCACATCGGCAATGCAGCAGGGGCGGAGGTTTCGGTGTTGGATGAGACCGGCCAGGATGTGAAGCACATCGGGTTGCTTTCCGGAACAGAGGTCAACCTCCAATCCCTGGTAAAGGGTGTTTACCTCCTGGTGGTTGCCCGTCCTGGCTGGCCTCCCGTGCGGGAGAAGGTGGTGCTTCTCTGATTGCAGAATGACGTTTACTGCAATTTAAAATTGCTTTAAATATCAATCCAAAAGGTTGATGAACATGATTTATGTTTTTCTTACTTTTGCCCCGGTGACAAATTTGATATGATTTCAAACTTGCCTGATCTTTTGAAACCTGCACTTTACCCAACTAAACATAACCTATTCCAGCAAAATGAAACCTATCATGATGAAATCACCCTGTCGGGGCATCGCCCCGATCGCAATCCTGCTGTTGCTCTTTATCGTCCGTTTCACCGGAGCACAAACCATCCCGACCGCTGTTTCCCTGCATAAAATCAAACCGGGGTCATCAGAAGCAGTTACATCCGAATCAAAAAACCAGTTGAACATGATCCCCCTGCCGGCTGCAGCGGGGAAACAGGCAGCCGGGCAGCCGTTTTTGCCCGGTTCCACCTGTGTCAACCTGCGGTTGTTATGGGCTCCCAGCGACGGGGATGACCCCGCCTTCCGGGCCGCCATTTCGGCCGTCACCGGCGGGGCCGTTGACTATTACGACGCGCGTGCCGGCGTACCCCCGCTTAGCCTGATGCAAAGCTATGATGCCGTGTTTACTTTTTCCGATTATCCCTATTTCAACGCGCCAGGTCTGGGGAATACCCTGGCCTCGTACGTTGATGCAGGCGGCACAGTAATCCTGGGAGCATTTACCACCATGTCACCCTGGGCGGTTACGGGAGCCATCGCCACCGCGGCTTACTCTCCCGTTTACAATCCTACCAATACCAACTCCTACTCGTTTAGTTCTTATCTTGTGAATGGCACGGGTCCGCTTTACGCGGGAGTATCAAGCCTTACGGGATCATATCATGATATTGTATCCCTCCAGGGGAGCGGCATCGCGAATGGATCCTATGCCGATGGAGCTATCCTGGGTGCGTATCGACCCGACTACAAGGTCATTTATCTCGGGGGTACCATGGAGCCCGCCATCGATATATCGATGACCGGCAACTGGCCACAACTGATCGCGAATGCCATGCTCCTGGGTTGCCAGGGATCCTGCACCAATCCTTCTTCGGGGGGAACCATCGCCTCGAGCCAGTCGGTATGCACGGGCAATGCCGCGGCCGCGTTTACCAGCACGGCCAATCCCACGGGTTATAACGGCACCCTGGAATACAAATGGCAGGTGTCGACCACCAACGGAACCACGGGCTTTACCGATATTCCATCCACCAACTCCAATGTGTATGCACCGGGAACGCCGCTCCAGACTTCGTGGTACAAACGGCTCTCGCGGGTGACCTGTAAAGCCGACTGGACGGGAGCTGCCGAGTCGAACGTGGTGCAGGTTTCCGTTAACGCCTACCCGGTCCCGACGATTTCAGGGGCCGCCTCCCCGTGTGCCGCCACCACGGGCAACGTCTACACCACCCAGGCCGGCATGACTGGCTATACCTGGTCGGTTTCGGCAGGGGGCACCATTACTGCCGGGGCAGTCACCAGCAGCATTACGGTGACCTGGAACACCCCCGGGGCCCAGACCGTTTCAGTGAGTTATACCAGCGCTGCCGGCTGTACCGCACTGGCGCCAACCGTCTTTAATGTGACTGTCAATGCCAGGCCGGCGCCCTCCGTCACTGGCCCTGCCACAGTTTGTGCATTAAGCACCGGAAATGTTTACGCCACCCAGACCGGCATGTCGGGCTATACCTGGTCGGTATCGGCCGGGGGCACCATCACCGCCGGCGCCGGTACCAACGCCATAACCGTAACCTGGAACAGCGCCGGGGCACAGACAGTCAGTGTGAACTATGCCAACGGCAGCGGTTGTGCCGCTGCAAGTGCAACCATATACAACGTGACCGTAAACGCATTGCCGGTACCCACCCTTGCCGGCCCCGCTTCGGTATGCATCAATTCAACCGGGAATGTCTATAGCACCCAGGCAGGCATGACCAATTACGTTTGGAGTGTGTCTGCCGGAGGAACGATCACGGCAGGCGGTACATCATCAAGCAACACGGTTACCGTAACATGGACCACCACCGGGGCTAAAACGGTGTGTGCAAATTATACCAATGCCAACGGATGTACGGCAGTGGCGCAAACATGTTATAATGTTACCGTCAACCCGCTGCCAGTTCCAACCCTTGGAGGCCCGGCAACGATTTGCGCCACCACCGCGGGAAACACCTATACCACTGAAGCCGGGATGACCGGTTACGTGTGGTCCGTTTCGGCCGGCGGCACAATCACAGTCGGCGGCACCGCAACCAGCAATACGGTTGTCGTAACCTGGAACACGGCCGGCGCGCAGACAGTTTGCGTGAACTATACCAATGGGAACGGATGCACCGCTGTTTCGCAAACCTGTTACAATGTAACGGTCAATGCCTTGCCGGTACCTGTTATTGCCGGACCGGCTTCGGTTTGCATCAATTCAACCGGGAACGTTTATACCACGCAGGCCGGGATGACCAATTATACCTGGACGATATCCGGTGGCGGGAATATTACAGCCGGCGGCGGCTCCGCCAGCAACACGGTTACCGTGACCTGGCTGACTGCCGGCGCCCAGACCGTCAAAGTAAACTATACCAATCCTGCAGGTTGCATGGCTGCCTCGCAGACCACCTACAATGTAACAGTCAACCCGCTGCCGGTACCGACGGTTGTCGGGCCTGCATCACCCTGTGTGAATTCATCAGCAAACATTTACACGACCGATGCGGGGATGACCGGATATACCTGGACCGTTTCTGCCGGTGGAACTATAACTGCCGGGGGTGCCACCAACGCAATCACCGTAACCTGGTCAACCACGGGTGCGAAGACGGTGACCGTGAGCTATACCAATGCCAACGGATGCACTGCAGCCGCGCCCACAAACTATGCTGTTACGGTAAATCCATTGCCGGTGCCCACCATTACCGGCACCGCCGTAATTTGCCAGGGAACGGCGGGCGTGGTTTATACCACCCAGGCCGGGATGACGAACTATGCCTGGACGGTATCTGCAGGCGGACTTGTTACTGCCGGCGGCACAGCCACCAGCAACACAATAACCATCACCTGGAATTCAGCAGGAGCACAAACCGTCAGCGTTAACTATGCCAACGCCAACGGATGCGTGGCTGCTTCACCCAGCACGTTCAGCGTTACCGTTAACCCGACTCCCGTGCCGACCATCGGCAGCAACAATACCCCGTGTGTTGGTTCAACAGGCAATCTCTACTATACCGAGGGTGCCATGACCAACTATCTTTGGACTGTTCCCGCCGGCGGAATGATCGTTTCGGGACAGGGAACCAGCGCCATCAATGTAACATGGACCGGCGTAGGAGCACAATGGGTCAGCGTGATCTATACCAATGCCTCGTTATGTACCGCCATGACGCCCACGATCTACAACCTGTTTGTAAACCCCATGCCAAATGCAGCAGGTCCTGTTACCGGAACTGCAACACTTTGTGCAGGAACAAACGGGGTCTCCTATTCCTGTGCTGAAATCCTGAACGCCTCGTCCTATACATGGACTCTCCCTGCCGGGGCTGTCATTGCCACCGGTGCCGGAACCAGGAATATCACCGTGAACTTCGGATCTGCTGCTGTTTCAGGAAACATCACCGTGGCCGGAACCAACAGCTGTGGAAACGGTGTCCTTTCACCTCCATTTGCCGTAACGGTCAACCCGCTGCCTGCTGCCGCCGGAACCATTTCCGGTCCTGCTTCGGTTTGCGCGGGTGCAACAGGCGTAGCCTACAGCGTACCCTCCATCAGCGGAGCTGTTTCCTATGTATGGACAATTCCTGCCGGTGCAACCATTACTTCCGGCGCCTCTACCAGGAACATCATGGTATCCTTTGGATCTGCGGCCGGAACCGGGGTTATCACGGTGCTTGGTGTCAATACCTGCGGAAACGGCACGATTTCAGCAAACTTTAATGTTTCAATAAACGCCATCCCAGCCGCCCCGGTCGTTACGGCTGCAGGTAATGTGCTAACAAGCAGCGCTTCGGCCGGCAACCAGTGGTATTATGAAGGAACTGCGATAGCCGGGGCCACAGCCCAGACTTATACCGTTGTCAGCCATACCGGCTATTACTCGTGCGTGGTTACAACCAACGGATGCTCTTCACCCATATCCAACAAGGTATGGGTGGTGGTAACCGGACAACAGGAGCTGCAAAACAGCAATTTCAATGTTTTCCCGGTACCCAACGACGGCAGATTCACCGTATCTATTGCCAGCCCCGCGGAGGAAACCTTTACCATCTCGGTTTACAATCAACTGGGAGCAAGGATTTATGAACTCGGGGATGTTATGGTCAAAGGCACCTTTGAAAGGCAGATCGATCTCCGCCCTGTTGCCCCCGGTATCTATACCGTCGTGTTCTTTAACAATGAACACAAGGTGGTGAAAAAGGTGATCGTCAACAAATAATCTGTTTAATGACATACCTGGAAAAAGCCCTGCCGGAAATCGCGGGGCTTTTTTCTTTTTCTACACCAACGACGGCACCACTGTTCATTTTTCTTAAATTCATAAAATCACACTTTGACCGACTGGCTGGGAATCATCTATTACAGTCAGCTGAAGCTGACTGATCAGAGGGGAATGAGAAATAATTTTGGGCTTTAGCCCCATTTGACAGAGCCAGGTTGAAGGTTCAAGATTTGAAGCAGGACAAATGGATTTTTGAATAATCGAATGTTAAACAACGAATCTTGAAATCAGATCGGAATTCAAAATTCGTTGATCAATATTCCCCTGTTCATTTTATGAAGGACAGCATCCCTTTAAGCCTGTCAAGCGCCGATACCAGCGTTGCCCGCGGGCAGGCGATGTTCATGCGCATGAAGCCCTCCCCGCCGGGGCCGAATTCCGTCCCCGGGTTAAAGCCCAACCCGGCTTCATGGATCAGCTTACTTTTGAGCGTTTTATCATCGAGGCCGAAGGTCCGGAAATCAAGCCAGATCATATAGGTCCCTTCGGGCCGGAACATATGCAGGGCGGGGATGTTTTTCCGGATGAATGCTTCGGTAAATGTTATGTTCTCATCCAGGTACCTGATAAGTTGCAGCCTCCAGGGTTCTCCATGCAGGTAGGCAGCGGTGGACGCCACGCTCCCGAAGAGGTTCCCCATGCCCAGGTGCATCTTTTCGATCACCCGTGAAAACGAGGCCCTCAATGCGGGGTTCGAAATGATCACCGAGGAGGTGGAAAGCCCGGCCAGGTTGAATGTTTTGCTGGGTGCATGGGCCGTGACCGTGATCTTCGCCACTTCCGGCGACAGGTTGGCAAACACCTGGTGCCTGTACCCCGGCATGACCAGGTCGGCGTGAATTTCGTCGGAAAATACCAACACATGGTGTTCAAGGCAGATCTGCGCGATCTTTTCAAGCTCCTCCCGGTTCCAGCAACGCCCGACCGGGTTGTGCGGATTGCAGAGGATGAGCATCGCCGCATCTTTCGCCTGTTCTTCAAGCAGGGCGAAGTCGATCAGGTACGTGTTTTCTTTTTGGATCAGCTGGTTGTTGGATAAAATCCTGTCGTGATCCACCACCGCGCCACGGATCGGGGGATAAACCGGGGGCTGGATGATGATCCTGTCACCTGGTTTTGTGAAGGCCATCACCGCGAAACTGAGCGCCGGAACCACTCCCGGACTGAAAACAATATCATCGCGGTGAATGGTCCACTCATGATGCGAATGCATCCATGCCACGATGGGGTGGTAATAATCCTCGTCCCTGAAAGTGTATCCATATACCGGATGGTTGGCCCGCCGTATGACGGCATCGCGGATGAAATCAGGCGTTTCGAAATCCATATCGGCAACCCACATCGGGATTACATCGTCCTTTTCAAAAACGGCTTGCCGTAAATCGTATTTCACACTGGAGGTGTGGGTACGGTCGGTTAACTTATCAAAATTGTACTTCATTGGCATCCCGGGGATATTATTTTCCGAATCGGGGTGCAAGTTACGGAATTTGAAAAATGTGTCCCTGCAAAGTTTAAGACTTTGGAAGTCCGGCTAAATGAGCGAAATAGATGGCAGGATCGCGGATAACAGATTTGATGTAGCTGACCATGTCAGATTCCCGGTTTTTCTCGTAGTAGGGCAGCACCATGTTCATGTAATCCAGCAGGGTCGCTTCATCGGTTGTTATCCCGGGTTCTGGTTCGGATAAATTTTCGGTGCCATTCAGAAAAGCGGCTCCCGATGTAATACGCACGCGTTTCTTCTCCGGTTCGTAAACCCTGGAAGGGTTATTCGGAACGCCAAGGGGAAGATGGGAACCGTAAATATGAAGCGACATGCTGGGTTTTTCAGTATTGTTCCCCGTCGAATGAATCAAATCCCCTTTTACAGGAACCATGGTTCCCATGGGGATGCTGCTTCTCGCTGCCAGCAGCAAATGATTGTCTTCTAGCGTGTAAAGCCTGTGATCAACATCTTCCAGGAATACAACTGCGCCCCAGTCGGTAAGCCCGTGATTATGAATGGCCGTGAAATCGTTGTGTGCCCACGACATCAGGTACATCACAAAATTTTTCCCCGTGTGAAGTTTTGTCCGGCCGTAGCTGTGCCGGGGATCGTGGCCGAAGTCAGTAAATTCTGCAAAATCATCCGCCTTCAGGTCGTATGACTTTAAAATCCTGATTAATAACTGGCTTGAGATCTGTTCCGTGCTTTCGATTTCGGCAAGGAGGGCTTTTAGCCTGGGAGGGTAACTCAATTGATTTTGCATGCAACGTGGAGTTTTTTATCGGTAATTCAACATCCTTTTCAGGATTTGAAGTGGTTTCCAAAAGTACCGATAATGTTGGTTGATTCTGGTTGACACTACCCCGGTTTTTCATGAAGCAATCATGAAAGATTTAATATTCCGGGCTTAAAAATTGAATCATTTCCTGTGAAAATGGAAAACACTTGATATGATGGTCATGCAATCCATGCTGGAAGCAATATTTCCAGATTCAGTAAAAGCTTTATCTTTACTTTTGAAAATCATGCCGACAAGTCATAAAATCTCTGCCTATGAACGCATTGCCCCTCATCATCACCGCCCTGGCGATATTTGCGCTGGCCTACCGCTTTTATTTCGGATTCATCGCCTCGCGCGTGCTTATGCTGGATCCGACCCGCAATACGCCGGCAGGCCGCCTTTACGACGGTCAGAATTACTATCCCATGAGCAAATGGGTGCTGTTCGGCCACCATTTTGCCGCCATCGCGGGTGCCGGGCCGCTGGTGGGGCCGGTGCTGGCGTGCCAGTTCGGTTATTTCCCGGGCTTTGTGTGGATGGTTGTGGGAGCGGTCATGGCCGGGTCGGTACACGATATTGTGATCCTCACTGCGTCGGTGAGGCATGACGGTAAAGGGCTGGCCGAGATCGCCCGGATCGAGATAGGGAAAATATCCAGTGGGATTACCGCCTCCATCGCCACGTTCCTGATCATCATCATTGCCATTGCCGGGCTGGGGTTGGTGGTGGTCAATGCCCTGAGCGAATCCTCCTGGGGACTGTTCACCATCGCCGCTACCATTCCCATTGCCATCTTCATGGGGATATGGATGTTCCAGTTCCGCAAGGGACGGGTGGTCGAAGCGACCATCATGGGCGTGATCCTGCTTGCTTCAGCCGTAATTTTCGGAAAGTACGTCCCCGACTCCTCCCTGGCATCCTGGTTTACCTATGATCACAAGACCCTGGCCCTGCTACTTGCCGGGTACGGTTTTTTTGCTTCTGTCCTTCCTGTGTGGCTGCTGCTAACCCCGCGCGATTACCTCAGTTCCATCATGAAGCTCGGAGTCATCGCCATGCTGGTGGTGGGGATCGTCATCGTAGCACCCGGTCTGAAGATGCCTGCATTTACCACGTTCATCCATGGCGGAGGGCCCATCATCCCGGGCACCCTGTTCCCATACCTGTTCATCACCATCGCCTGTGGCGCCATCTCCGGGTTTCACGCCCTGATCAGCTCCGGGACAACCCCCAAGATGATCATGAACGAATCGCACATCCGCCCGATCGCAGCCGGGGCGATGCTGATAGAAGGACTGGTGAGCATCATGGCCCTGATCGCCGCGGCCAGCCTTCACCCGCTTGATTATTTCCAGATCAACGTTTCGGCTGAAAAATTCACGCAAATACTCCCGCAACTGCATGCCATGGGATTTACGCATTCGGAATTACCCAGGCTGGCTGCCGAGGTTGGCGAACATATTGCAGGGCGCGCCGGCGGTGCCGTTTCTCTGGCCGTGGGCATGGCCCAGGTGTTTTCCGGGATTCCCGGGCTCGACAAGCTGATGTCGTATTGGTATCATTTCGCCATCATGTTCGAGGCGCTGTTCATTCTCACCACCATCGACGCCGGAACCCGCGTTGCCCGCTTTATCCTGCAGGAGCTGTTCGGCAAGTTCTACGCGCCGTTCAACAAAACCAACTGGCTGCCCGGAAACCTTATCTGCAGCAGCCTGGTGGTGCTTTTCTGGGGCTATTTCATTTACACAGGCAGCGTGTCTACTATCTGGCCCATGTTCGGCACGGCAAACCAGCTACTGGCAACCATCGCCCTGGCTATCGGGACCTCCTACATAATCAACCGGGGGAAGGCAAAATATGCCTGGGTGACCATCATTCCCCTGGTGTTCGTTGGCATTACCACCGTCACCGCCGGAATCATGAACATCACCGGGATCTATATTCCGCAGCTTTCGGATAGCGTGCATTTTGTGCAGGGACTGATAAACCTCGTGCTCACAGGGGTGATGATGCTGTCGGTGGCGATCATCATAACAGATGCGCTTCCCGGGTGGATCAGGGCGTTTAAGCAGAATACCGAATATTGAATATTGAACAACGAATGTTGAAGTCAGATCGAAGTTCGAAGTTCGTTGATCAATATTCGATTATTCATTTGGGCTATAACCCGTTTATGTCGATCAGGTAAACCATTGCGGCCATGGCAAAGGAACCAAGCTGGAGTTCTCTCATGTTCACATTTCCAAACATATCGTTCGCCGAATGGTGGCAGTCAAAATAGCGTTGCGAATCAGGGACCAGGGCCAGCAGGGCGGTCCCCAGCGACTTCAGTTCGCGGATATCGACGCCGCTGCCTCCCTTTACAAGCGAATACAACCCGTAAGGCAGCAGCAGGTCCTTCCATCCCTGTATTTTACTGATCTGGCCATCGGAGGCATCGATCGAAAATCCCGATGGGGTGAACCCGCCCCGGTCGGCCTCAATTGCGGCAACATGATGGCTTCCCGCCAGCTGCGGCTTTACTTCACCTGCCATGCTGTCAACAGCAACCCGGGAGTTCTTAAAGGCCTCCTCCTGTGCCCTGGCATACTCACCGTACTTCTTCGCGCCCCGTTGTGACATCTCCTCGTCCATAAACAACACGGCGCGGATCGTACATGCCGGTTTCATGTTCAAAGCCCTGAAGATCCGCAAAACCTCCATCGACTGTACAACGCCGGCGCCGTCGTCATGCGCGCCCTGCCCGGTATCCCAGGAGTCGAGATGGCCTCCGAAGGCAATGATCTTTTCGGGGCTGACAGCGCCCCGTATTTCACCGATCACGTTATAGGAAACCGCTTCCGGGTTTTCGATGCACGACAACTTCATCAAAACATCCGATCCGGACTTCGATTTAAGCAACCTGTCGAGCTTATCCGCATCATTCGCGCTGACGGCCATGGCGGGGATCTTTGGCACGGTATCGGCATAATGCATGATCCCGGTGTGGGGGAAATCGTCGTGCGACAACGTGGCCGACCTCACGATCACTCCGATGGCGCCGTAGTACGCCGCATTATCCGCGCCGAAAACCCGGTAGCGGGAGAGTGCGCCGTAAGCCTCGAAGGTGTTATAATGAACGGGATCGGGCGGATGGTTGAAAAAGACGATCTTTCCTTCAATATTCTTCCGGCCGATCGTCTTCAGTTCGTCAAAATCCTTTACCTCCACCACTTTTGCTTTCAGCCCGGCTTTGCCTGTTCCGACCGACCCGCCGAGGGCGCAGGCATGTAACCGGATGGCAGGCGACGTTCCCTGGCTAACGGCCAGCTCTTCTGTCTTTCCGCGCTCCCAGTGCCTGACCCTGACCTCCTGGAGCCAGACCGAATCCAGCCCCATGGCGACGAGCGTCGCTTTTGACCACAGAACGGCCTTCTCTGCCTGCGGTGAACCGCACAGACGGCCACCGATTTGGGTACACAGGTACCTGAGGTTATGGTATGCAGCAGTATCAGTTATGGCCTCTGTGAAGATCTTCCGGATAACCAGTGAATCTCCCTTTTGTGCCCGGGTGATATTACCGGAGAGCAGGAAAAACAGTATAAAAAGTGCCAGGAGTTTACGCATGTGATTTTTTCGTAAAAATAGCGTTTTTTCCCGACCGCTGCCACTGATCGCAGGTAAGATCGCAGAGTTGGGCCACATTGGCTGCGAAATCGGGATTGGAGACCATTCGGTAGAAATTTGAAAAAATTTCGGCAGAAACAGGGATCAACCGATATCGGAATATAAAAAATAAATATCTTTACCCTTTCAGTTATCATCTGTTAATTCATCATTAGCAACTAAAATTATTTCATTATGAAAAAGCTCTTCCTGCTCCCGGTAATGTTTATAATAGCATTAACCACCTTCTCACAGTCCGATACCATTTTCACGAACAACGAAAAAATCCTTTGCACGGTAAAGGAGATAACGCCCGAGGCGGTAAAGTTTACCTATCCCAACGAGGACCTGGTTAATTCAGTGTTTAAAAACACCATTCAGAAAATCGTGTTTAAATCAGGCCGTGTTCAGTTGTTCGCCGAGAACACTTCCTACAAAACCGTAAGTGGTCCGAAGGATTTTGAGAACGTTACGATCACAAAAGTAGAGAGCGAAGTTCACGGGTTGTTCAAACTCGGGGATGTTGGTGCCAAGGCGAAGGGGACGACCGAGTTTTCAAACCAGGAGCGCGTAAAGCAAAGGGCATACAGGAAAATCAAATTGCAGGCCTCCATGATGCATGCGAATATTATCTTTCTGACCGATGCCCGCACCCAGGGAAACAAATGGGGTTCGCAGTGGGAATCCTCTCAAAGTTCTGAGGCATCCTTTACCGGGGTTGCCTACTCCAACATCATTCCCAACTTTAATGATTTCGTGAAGACATTAGGCAGCAAAACCAGGTTGCAGGGTATTGAAGTGGTTGAGCTGAACAGCGGCGGCTCGGATATTGACCTCAGTGAATTCCATAAATTTCTTAATATTACCCGGGTATATAATGAAAACGGGCTGATCATGATGGACGGATCGATCGAAGGAGTAAAAAAATACAACACCTTCAGGGTCTCCGGGTTTACGAACGATTCGTTCACCGTTATCTTCCACGATAAAGATTCGATGTACAGCTATAGGTTCTCTTTTTGATGGGACTTACCGTCGCAACAGCAGGCGATGAAAACCGCAAATCTGACCAATATGCCGAAACTGTTGAAAAGCCTGTACGCGCAGGTGATCATCGCGATTCTCATCGGGATCACCATCGGTTATTACTACCCCGATTTTGCCGTGAAATTAAAGCCGCTGGGCGATGGGTTCATCAGGCTGGTGAAGATGATGATCGCCCCCGTGATCTTCTGCACGGTCGTAAACGGCATTGCCGGCATGCAGGATGTCAGAAAGGTGGGCCGGGTCGGGATCAAGGCGCTGATCTACTTTGAAGTGGTAACAACGGTTGCCCTGATCATCGGACTGGCCGTGATCAACATCCTGAAACCGGGCAGCGGCATGATGGTGAACCCGGCGACCCTGGATGCAAAAGCAATTTCCTCATACGTGACCCAGGGTAAGGCGACCAGTGCCGTTGATTTCCTGCTGCACATCATTCCCGAGAATATCATCAACGCCCTTTCAAACGGGGACCTGCTGCAAATTCTCTTCTTTTCGGTGCTTTTCGGCATCGCCCTTACAAAAATCGGGGAGAAGGCCAGGCCGGTTCTAAACGGGATCAAATCGGTGCAATCGGGCCTGTTCGAGGTGATCAACATCATCATGAGAGTCGCGCCGATAGGGGCCTTTGGAGCAATGGCCTTCACGATTGGAAAATATGGCGTTGGCTCCCTCGAATCGCTCGGGCAGCTTATGCTATCGTTTTATATCACCTGCATCCTGTTTGTTGTTCTTGTTCTGGGGAGCATCCTGAAATTGGCCGGGTTTAATATCTTCCGCCTGATCAGTTTTATCAAGGAAGAGATCCTGATTGTTTTGGGAACTTCATCGTCGGAAGCCGCCTTGCCAAGCCTGATGGCCAAGCTCCAAAAAGGAGGTTGTTCCGAATCGGTGGTTGGACTGGTCGTGCCCACCGGGTACTCCTTCAACCTCGACGGCACCTCGATTTACCTCACCATGGCAACTGTTTTCCTGGCCCAGGCCACCAATACTTACCTCCCGCTTTCAAGCCAGATCACGCTGCTCCTGGTGCTGTTGCTGGTGTCGAAAGGGGCGGCGGGCGTGACCGGAAGCGGGTTCATCACGCTGGCCGCATTGCTGCCGATTGTCGGGAATATCCCCGTTGCCTCCCTTGCCCTGATCCTTGGTATTGACCGCTTCATGAGCGAAGCGCGCGCAATCACCAACCTGATCGGCAACAGCGTTGCAACCCTGGTGATCGCCAAATGGGAGAAGGAGATCGACCTGGATGTTGCAAAGGCTGAAATACGCTGATCTATCTCAAAGATGACGGCGGCGATGAAAACTACCACCTTTACGCAGTCGATCTCAAAGGGGATCAGACTCGCGACCTGACGCCTTTTCCGGGGGTGCGGGCCGGTGTGATGGATGATCTGGAAGATCAGGAATACGAAATGTTAATCGAGATGAATCAGAGAAGAGCCGATTTGTTTGATGTTTACCGGCTTAATGTCAAGACCGGCGAAATGGTCATGGCAGCTGAAAATCCAGGCAATTACGTCGGTTATCTTACTGACCACGAAGGTAAAGTCCGTGTGGCAATGGCAAAAGACGCTTCTGAAAATCTCAATATCCTCCTGTACAGGGAAAATGAATCGCAAGAATTTCGCCCTGTGATTACAACCGGGTTCAAAGATCAGGTTTCTCCTTATTTCTTTTCGGCTGATAACAAATATCTATATGCGACTTCAAATATCGGGAGGGACCGTAAGGCCCTTGTTCTGCTGAATCCGGCTGATGGCAAGGAAACGCAGGTTTTGTTCGCGCATCCTGAAGTTGACGTTTCCGGGGCCGGATGGTCGCGCGCCCGCAAAGTGCTGACGAGCGTGGGTTGATGAAAAGATAAGATCAATTTATGCGGCACTGGAGAAAAAGCTTCCCGGCTATGAATTGGCGCTGACCTCGATTGACAGGCAGGAGGAGAAGTTCGTAGTACGTTCGTACAGCGACAAGTCACGCGGCGCTTATTACCTGTTTGACTGGAAAAAAGGCGAACTGACAAAGTGGCGGGATCTCTCGCCATGGCTCAATGAAAAGGATATGGCTTCGGTGAAACCGATCTCCTATCAGAGCAGGGATGGACTGACAATTCACGGTTATTTGACATTGCCGCAGGGAAAAGAAGCGAAGAATCTGCCTGTCGTAGTCAATCCGCATGGCGGACCCTGGGTCCGGGATACCTGGGGATTTAATCCGGAAGTGCAGCTCCTGGCTAACCGGGGTTTTGCCGTCCTGCAGATGAACTACCGGGGTTCGACCGGTTATGGCAGGGCTTTTTGGGAGGCCGGTTTTAAACAATGGGGCCGGAATATGCAGAACGATATAACCGATGGTGTTGAATGGCTTGTCAAACAGGGAATTGCGGATCCCGGCAGGGTTGCCATTTACGGGGCAAGCTACGGAGGATATGCGGTTCTGGCGGGTCTGGCCTTTACGCCCGGTGTTTATGCCTGTGGTGTCGACTATGTCGGAGTATCCAATATTTTCACGCTGCTCAAGACGATTCCCCCCTACTGGAAACCTCTGATGGCCGAGTTTTATGAGAAAGTGGGACATCCGGACCAGGACGCGGATTTGCTGCGTTCTATTTCACCGGTATTCCATGCGGATAATATCAATGTGCCTTTGTTTGTGGCTCAGGGCGCCCGGGACCCAAGGGTGAACAAGGCTGAATCGGATCAAATTGTCGCTGCGCTTGAAGCAAGAGGCATAAAGGTTGAATATATGGTCAAGGAAAATGAGGGTCATGGATTTCATAATGAGGAAAATAGATTCGAATTTTATGAAGCAATGGAGAAGTTCCTGCGGGGCTGTCTGCAATAATGGAGAGGCAAGCTGTTTCCCGGCTGTGATTTTCCAGGAGGAGGTGAATACAATTGCAGAGGCTTGCCCTTGAATTATTGCGGCCGGAAATGATTTCGGCTGCTGATGTTGTGGAACAAGGCGGCCGGGTTTTGCTGCGCGCCGGCATGGCAATTCAGGAGAACCATATTCAGGTTCTGCAGCAGCTCGGGTTCGGGTCTGCTTATGTAGTGCTGCCTCTGTGCACAGCCGAGCCTCCGAAGGAAATTCTGAGCCGTGAAATGCGCCTCGGCGCAGTCAAGGCGGTAAGACAGATATACGAAAATTTTCGTGACAAAGGCGAGGCTGACGGCACCCCCCTTCGTGACCTGGCAAAGAACATGGTCAACGAGGTTGTCGTTAACCGCATCAACCTGAGCCAGTGGGTGGATCTGCGAACGCCTGACGAGTACTTGCCGTCACACGCGGTACACGTTGCCATGCTGTCAATACTCATAGGAATTAAACTGGAATATAATATTACAAAATTGCATGAAGTGGCGATTGGAGCGCTCATGCTGGATGTGGGCGAAATGTCGATTCCGCCGGAAATTCTGCAGAAGAAAGAGAAATTGACGCCTGCAGAAATGGATACTATCAGACAGCATTCTGAAAAAGGGTTTGAGGCAATTCGCAAAAAGATCAGGGGCATCCCGGCAACTTCGGCGCACGTAGCCTATCAGCATCATGAGAATTTTGCAGGCAATGGCTATCCCCGGGGGATAAGCGGTGCCGAAATTCACGAGTATGCCCGGATTGTCAGTGTGGCTGATATGTTTGACGCGCTGGTATCCGACCGTCCATTCCGGCATTATTATCTGCCAAACGAGGCAGTGGGAATACTGCGGGCTCTTTCAGGCAAGCTGCTGGATCCGGAGATGGTTTCGGCATTGCTGCAATACGTGGCGGTGTACCCCCAGGGCGCATTGGTGCGCCTGGATACGGGCGAACACGGCGAAGTGCAGTCCGTTGGAGCAATGAATCCGTCAAGGCCCAAGCTGCGCCTTTTGACTGACAAATGGGACCGGCCTCTGCGCGAACCCGACTGGATTGACCTGGAAAAGCAGCAAAACCGATTTATCGATAAAGTGCTCAAAGATAAAGAGTTAATGAAGTGGATCACCAGGTGATCTTTTTGGCCCTTTTGACCCCCAATAGGTTTGTCGAAGATTGCAGCCGTTACACGACGGCTGTTTTCCCGCCAAATTGCCCAAAGATTTCCTGAGAGTCTGCGAATATTTCTATTGTGCAGCATGGATGATTCAGAAAGTTCTTGGATTTCAAAGGATTATTATAGGTTTAAGCAAAAAACAAAGGACGAATGGCAGAAAGTAGTGTAAAATAAATACTATCCTGATTTTTCGGACTGACAAAACTGGAGCACTGGAGTTGACGAAATGAAAAAACTGGTGCTGGCGCTGATATTGATATCGCTGTCATTTTTGCAAATACCAAAGGGCTGTGCGGCGACAGACAATTATGGACTGCGCGCCGGTGATGTAATAAGCATCAATCTTTTTGGGCACCCCGAGCTGAGTTTTCCGGCGCCTGGAAATATTGACTCCATTATTATCCGGCCTGATGGGAGGTTTTCGTATCCATTTGTGGGCGAAATTCTGGCGGAGGGCTTGACCCCTCAACAATTGGCGCAATATATCTTTGAGCAGCTGGCCAAATATTATGTAAATCCCCGAGTGACAGTGAACGTGATGAAATTCAGCACCGAGCGGGTTTATGTATTGGGGCAGGTCAATGCACCCGGCCTGTACGAACTTGACAAAAGCCGCAATTTGCTTGATGCTATTGGTTCAGCCAAAGGGTGGACGAAAGATGCGGCAAAAACGAAAGTGTTCGTCATCCGCAAGGACCAGAAAGGGGAACCGACCCGTGTCAATCTGATGGAACTGTTCAAGAAAGGCGATGTGAGCAAAAACATACCTTTGAAAGAAGGCGATGTCGTCTTTTTGACAGAAAATCAGCATATAGATATTTTGAACGATATTTTGCCGCTGACACAAATATACTACAACTTGAGAGTATCCGGAGTATACGGTGGCAGCACCAATACCCTCACTCAATGAACCGAGCGCTCCCGTAATGTCCATGACGCCGGAGGAACTTGATGTCAAACGAACAGCTTGACCTGAACTCCATATTGATGATAATCAAGCGCCACCGCAAAGTGGTTTATTATACATTTTGTCTTGCCGTTATCCTGGCGGTCGCCGTTAATCTTCTGCCGCCGACTTACGAAGCGAAGGTGTCCGTCCGCGTGGAGGCGAACGCAAAGGGTGCGACAGAGCAGGCAGGCTCATCCTTTATCTCAGATGAACTGGTTAGACAAAAAATGCTCACCTATGCGGAACTGATCAAAAGCCGCTCGGTCGTTGAAGCGGCAATAAAAAAACCGGGGCGTAAAGATCTTGCCCTGATCTATTCTGAAGTTCCCGCCACTGCAGCGGCGGTCTTTACCACCAGTACGGTCAAGGCTGCCCCGGTTCTGGTTTCACACGAGCATATTGCCGGCGGAACAGCGCAGGCGCTGATCGTAAACAGCGGCAACGCCAACGCCTGCACCGGCGAACCGGGGATGATAGTTGCGCGGGAAACGGCGCATCTGGTGGCGCAGCAGCTTGGCCTTGACGACAGAGCGGTACAGGTCTGCTCGACCGGCGTAATCGGCGTGCCGCTGCCGTTGGAGCGGATCCGGGC
>Ga0118677_10007144_pt1 | contig 18576 bp, 9 predicted proteins | sample AliMusrvi5mmetaG_FD_86154 | JGI IMG/M metagenome (GOLD analysis project Ga0118677, IMG submission 86154) | reverse complement strand
GCTGCTTGTGGTACTCCAATCTATAAAACCATTATGATATTTCATTGCTGTAGTTATCCCAATCCTGGCATTTTCAATCACTGAGCCATTTCGCAAAATGACATTTCCCTGAAAATATGGTGAAGCTGGACGATTAGACCTGCCCCATACTTCAATACCTTGCCACATATCTGGGCACTTTGTTGTAAGTACTCCGCCATTAACCAACAATGCACCTCCTTGTTTTACATAAATTTTCCCAAGTGGCGGGAAAAAGACCGTATCCGTAATTGTCAGTGTATAAGATGAATCAATATAGACGCTACAATCAAGTCGTTTAACTGAATCCCATATTGTATTTTGCTGGATTACAATTGGGTGATCAGCATCAAAAAGACAATTAAGATCAGTCTCCCATAAACCTCGTCCGAAAGTCCCAGCACGAATTTTTTTAATAGGATCATTGATTTCAAGATCGTTTACTACACCTATTGGAAGCCCGGTATTAAAAGGTTGCCATTGAGTTTGGGAATTATCCCAGTAAAATACACCTGCATCAGTTGCAGCAAATAATCGATCATTATAACCTTTCATGTACCTAAGGCAGTTAACAGGAAGTGATGGCAAACCTTTTTTTGCAAAATTTGTCCAATGTTCACCGTCATCATGGGACACCATAACCCGAGCTGAATCAAGCCAAGGAGTTAAAACTCCACCAAATGAAATCCAGAGTGTATGGGGATCAGTTGGGCTTATTACTATATCAGTGATTGAATATCGTTCCAATAAGGGAATTGTATTTCCATAAACGACCTCAGTAACCTTATAAGTTAAATCTTCCCAGCTTGCGCCATAGTTTGTGGATTTTAAAAATTTCAAATGCTGTTGAGACCAAGGTGGGCTATCAAAGGCGACATATATTGTATTAGAATCAGTTGTTGCAATATCAAAAACTGAGATTGGATCTTTCAAATTAATACTATCTACAACAGGGACTTTGATGCATGTATATGTAAGTTTATCATAGGATTTATATAAATTTTGTGCACCAAAGAATACAGTTTTATGATTTTGTGGATTAAGTTTGATTGGTGGATTCGCCAAACGCGATTCTGATGTTATATTATCAGAACAAGTTGTGTCCCAGTTAATTCCTTGAACATATGATTTTTTTATCAAGGTGTAACCACTTCCGAACCTATTTCCATACATAAGATGATTTGGATCTTGATCATCTAAGACAATATTTCCAAAGTCACCATATATAGAATCGTTATGAAACCAACTTCCATTATTATAAAGAAAATAACAATTATCCTGCGCACCACTAGGGATAATATCTGGGATAGAATTTGCTCCGCCAATGCCCCAAAATTGTGTTATATTAAGGCCTATCCCGTTCAGACTCTTCCATGTATGAATTCCATTAATAGATTTGGATAACCCTCCATCATTGCCAGAAAATACTATATCATCGGCCCCATGCCTATTTGGAGCACTTCCTTTTAAAATCTTTGCACATCTTGTATCATCGTGATAAGTTGCTGACCACACATTACCTGGAGTGTTTTCAATTCGTTTCCAAGTGTTGGTATCCTTGACCCATCTATCTATTGTCAACCCTCCAATATATACAACATTTGTATCAGTTGGAGAAACCAAAAATTCAAATTTAAAATATCCAACTCCATCCGGTACATAAGTTCCATTAACGGACTGTTTTGTCCAACCATTACGATATTTCCATAATTTAAATTTTGTACTGTCAAGTGTTATACAAGCGATATAAATCGCTTCCGGATCACATTGGCTTACAGCCACATTGAATCGCTGAGTAAATATCGTATCCCCGTAATTTGGTAAGGCTAAATCTAGTTGAGTTGTAGATATTACAGTTGTATCTGCAAAGGGATTTGTTATTTCCCAAACTTGGGATCTTGGATATGGACCCCAACAATCTGTTGAGACATATATATGATCGGCATCTCCTGGTTTCATAATGATGTTTCTTCCAAATCGTGCTTGAATCCATGTATCATTTCCATGATGACCTATGTACTTTGGGATTCCGAAGATTGTTGTCCAATGAATCCCACCGTCCATACTTCTCATAACGGTTGTATCATAGAGAGCAAAAATTCTTTGAGGGTGATTTGGATCCAACAACAAACCGTTCAAAGATTTATTAAGTAAGGGACTTATAGAATCAACTTTAGACCAAGAAAGTCCGGCATCCACTGATTTGATAATCCCTGTACAATAAGTATGGTTGACAAGAAAACCAGCCGAAGTTGATGCATATAATAGATTGCCATTATTAGGATCGCCAACTATACTTGTAATTCCATTAATTAAAAGTCCACTGCCATCAGTCACATTTATCCAGTTATTTCCACCATCTGTTGTTTTCCATATTCCTGAAGAATTCGTCCCAACATAAATGGTTCTCATGGTATTATCAGATGCCGTATCAATATATACCGCCGATACTTGGCCATTACACATCATTTGTGTGGAAACATTCATCGGACCGAGATAATGCCAATCTGATGGCAACCTGGTCGATCCATCTGTATCTTTTCTTCTTACTGAATTTTGAAGTGCCGATAAGTAAGGGTTAAATAATCCTTTTGTAAGGGAATCAACGTTTGAGACTCGTGTCCTCCAAAATTCTTTCCAACGTAAAAACTCCATGAAGCCACCATCTTCTTCAATCTTAAGATTTGGATGGTTGTTATAAAATGAATCCAATCCATGGCATATTGTATAATAATTATCCTGGCTTTGGGCAGAACCTGATTTAAATGTCATTATTAGAACCACCGTAATGATGGTTGTAATCAGAAAGAAAAATCTTTTCATATTCGGAAGGATTTGGGTAATAATGTAAAAACATTGCCAAGAGATTTAAAACTGCATGTGCTTATAACTTTTTTGCAATTAATTCTGTGAAATTTGTTCAGTTTTTACTATTCTACGAAATACCAGAAAAGAATAATCATATGCAAGAGAATTTATCCTCCCTGAAAAGGTGGGGAAATCCCCCCTGATCAAGTACTTGTAAATTGAGGTTTAGATGTTAAATCAGCTATTTATCTTTTTTTTTCTGGCGGCCGATTTGGCGGCCGGATTGTGTGATGTACTTAATCAAGGGGCAAAAAAACTCAAGGAGGGATGTTATTAAGCGTCTAAGACCGATGTATGCCGGCTCATCGGTATTTAAAAGCTTAAGCGAGCCATGAAGTGTAATCCAATACCCACCGTCATTATAATCCCGTATCTTTGCAGTCCCATCTGCAGAAGAGCAATGAACGTCCACAAACTCAACAACATCTTTAACCCGAAAAGGATAGCCCTTATCGGTGTTACCACGAATCCCAACTCGGTCAGCGGGAAAGTGCTTATAAACCTTGTCAGCGGAGGGTTCCGAGGGGTGGTTTACCCTGTCAATCCCGAGCATGAGGCGGTAATGGGGATACCCTGTTACCCTGATGTGAAGAGCCTCCCGAAGGCGCCCGATATGGGTATCATCTGTTCGCCGGCCGACAAGGTGCTTGCTGCAGTGAGGGATTGCGGTGAAGCCGGGATACGGGGGATCATCATTATTTCGGCAGGTTTCAGGGAGACAGGCGACGCAGGGCGCAGGCAGGAAGAACTGATCAAGGCAGAGATAAAAAAATATGAAGGGATGCGGATCCTTGGCCCGAACTGCCTTGGCATCATTGTGCCTTCGCTGAAGCTCAATGCAAGTTTTGCAGCCGAGATGCCGAAACCCGGGAATATTGCATTCATCTCGCAGTCGGGGGCGCTCTGCACTTCGGTACTTGACTGGGCCATTGAAGGAAAGATTGGGTTTTCGTACTTCGTATCCATTGGAAACAGCCTCGATGTTGAGTTCGGCGACCTCATCGATTACTTCGGTGAAGATGAGAACACCCATTGCATCATACTCTATATTGAATCGATACAAAACCCCAGGAAGTTCATGACGGCTGCCCGTGCATTTGCACGAAGGAAGCCAATCATCGTTTACAAAGCAGGCAGGTTCCCCGAATCGGCCCAGGTGGCGGCTTCGCATACGGGAGCCATGGCCTCGGAAGATGCTGTTTACGATGCGGCTTTCCAGAGGACGGGACTTGCCAGGGTTTATGAAATAGGGGATATCTTTTCGGTGGCGGAGCTCCTCGGAAGGAACCGTTTCCCGCAGGGGCCAAGGCTTGGTATCATCACCAATGCAGGCGGACCCGGGGTGATGGCAACCGATGCACTCATTTCATCCAACGGGGTGCTCGCAAAGCTTTCGGATGAAACGATGGGAAAGCTTAACGAGAACCTCCCTGAATTCTGGTCGCACGGCAATCCCGTGGATGTGCTTGGCGATGCAAGGGCCAAAAGGATCTCGAAAGCTGCACAGATAGTGCTTGAAGATAAGGAAGTGGATGCCATCCTGGTGATACTTACTCCCCAGGCCATGACAAATCCCGAGGCAACAGCCAGGGAGGTGAGCCTGCTTGTATCCACAACAAAGAAACCCATACTTGCTGCATGGCTTGGCGGACAAAGCATGCACAAGGCAGATGACATACTGGTGGAAGCAGGGATTGCTTCGTACAGGACCCCCGAGCAGGCGATCAGGGCTTTTATGACTTTGGTAGCGTATTCGAGGAACCTTAAAACCCTGTATGAAACCCCCAGGGATATTCCCGTGGAATTCAGCCTCGACAGGGAAAAAATGCGCCAAAAATTCAACAAGCTGATACAGGGCCAGGGAAGTATTCTGTCGGAGGATATATCAAAGCTTATCCTTGATACCTATGGCATTTCAACTACAAGGCCTGTGCTTGCAAAAAGCAGTGATGAAGCAGTAAAAATTGCGGAAAAAAACGGCTACCCGGTAGTGCTTAAAATACAGTCGCCCGACATCACCCATAAATCGGATGTAGGAGGTGTTCAGCTGAACCTGGGCAACGAAAAACTACTTAGGGCAGCCTTTGAACGTATCATGGACTCGGTGAAGCTTAAAAGGCCCGATGCCAGGGTTGACGGGATCACGGTTCAGAAGATGGTGGCTGAAAAAGAAGCTGTGGAACTCATCCTCGGTTTTAAAAAAGACAAGGTATTCGGGACCATTTTGCTGGTTGGAATGGGAGGGATCACTGCAGAGCTCTTTTCAGATAAAGCCCTCGGCTTCCCGCCGCTAAATGAAAGCCTGGCCCGGCAGATGCTGGAGTCACTTAAGATATACCCTCTTTTGAAAGGTTACAGGGGAAGCCCTGCAAAAAATATCAACGGGCTGATAAAGACCCTGATAAGGCTGTCGTACCTTGCAGCCGATTATCCCGAGATCACCGAACTTGACATCAACCCCCTGCTGGTAACCACCGAAAGCGTTGTAGCCCTCGATGCAAGAATTGTGATCGATGATACCCTCGTTGGAAAAGAGAGAGTACCGTTTGCACACCTTGCGTTGCATCCTTATCCCGAGAAATATGTTCGGAAAATGAAACTCAGGGATGGCAAGGAAATGCTTCTGAGGCCGATCAAACCTGAGGACGAACCCCTCTGGCTCGATATGATAGGCCATTGTTCCAAGGAATCGCTTTACAGCCGTTTCAGGTATTTCTTCCAGTGGCAGTCGCATGAAGTTGCAACGCGTTACTGTTATATTGATTATGACCGGGAGATCGCGATTGTGGCCGAGATACAGGATAAAGGGCAGCGCAGGCTGGTGGGAGTAGGCAGGCTGATTGCCGATCCCGACCATGAGACTGTTGAATACGCCATACTCATCATCGACGAATACCAGCAGAAAGATCTCGGGAATATCATCACCGATTTCTGTATGGAGATCGCAGGGAAATGGAACCTGAAAAAGATAGTGGCCCAAACCACGACCGACAATAAACGAATGATCTCGGTGTTTAAAAAACGGGGTTTTACCATACAATCCGATACCAGTGATTCGACGGTGGAAGTTGAAAAAGAATTATAATAAAATCTTCATATTTTCGTTTTACAAAAAAAATAAAAGTCATGGGAAAGAATAAGTCAGCAATTGGTTTTTTAATTTTCATTTCAATTTTTATCCTGGGTTACACTGCCATGGCCCAGCAAGCGAGCCCCAAACCCGTTAAGATCAATTTCAAGGACCTGCCCGGGAAATGGACATACCAAGGCACAACACCTCAAATCTTAATGCCTAAGACACCTGCCAAGCCTGCAGCTACCACGGCCGATACAAGCAAGGCAGCAGCGGCCCACCCTCAGTCGGATGCCGTGAAGCTTGATAAGAACAAGTTCGTAGCTATGCATAAGGCTTCTGTCACCTTCAACAATTCAAACCTCGAGTTTTTCACCAATAAATACTGTGTGAAAACCCATGGCGAAAACAAGGTCACCTATACCTGGAAAGGCAGCGGCAAGAACGTATTGACCCTGAAAACCCCCGAGTCAAAAGATAAAATAAAACTGGAAGTGCGCCAGCTCAGCGGCGATTCTTTACTGATGTGCCAGTCGTTTGAAACCGGCAACCTGTTCTTTTTCTACCTAAGGGAAAAGTAAAGAAAAGTAGCGAAGTAGCGAAATAGCGAAGTAGCGAAATAAAAAATAAATAAAGCATTTTATTGAAAAGGGTCCCTGGCGTGTCCGGGGATTTTTTTTGCCCTGCTTTTTTGTATTAGTCAGTCTGAATCTTATCTTTGTATCAAATAAACCCCATATGTTGAATTTTGATTATACCGAAGAACAAATTATGATCCAGCAATCGGCCAGGGATTATGCCCAGAGGGAGCTGATTAAGGATGTTATTGAACGGGATACCAAGGCCCTGTTCCCTACTGAGCATGTGAAAGTGCTGACCGAGCTGGGGTTTATGGGGATGATGACAGACCCAAAATACGACGGGGGAGGTATGGATACCGTTTCGTACGTACTTGCGCTTGAGGAACTTTCGAAAGTGGATTCCTCTGCTGCAGTCATCATTTCGGTAAATAATTCGCTGGTATGTTATGAGCTTGAGGAGTTCGGCACGGAAGAGCAGAAAGAGAAATGGCTGAAACCCCTGGCCAGCGGCAAGAAGCTGGGCGCATTTCTTTTATCAGAGCCTGAAGCCGGTTCCGACGCCACTTCGCAGAGGACATCGGCCATCGATATGGGGGACCATTATCTTGTAAATGGGGTAAAGAACTGGATCACCAACGCCAACTGCGCATCCACCTATATTCTCATTGCCCAGACCCACAAGGAAAAAGGCCATAAGGGGATCAATGCATTGATCGTTGACCGCAATTCACCGGGCATCAGCCTCGGACCTCATGAAGATAAAATGGGGATGAGGAGCAGTGATACACATTCCATCATGTTCAGCGATGTGAAAGTCCCTAAGGAGAATCTTCTCGGCAGCGACGGCATGGGTTTCAAGATCGCGATGAAGACCCTTGAAGGAGGGCGTATCGGGATTGCCGCGCAGGCATTGGGAATCGCACAGGGTGCTTATGAAAGGGCAGTTAAATATTCAAAGGAACGCAAGTCGTTCGGAACAGAGATCATCAACCACCAGGCCATAGCTTTCAAGCTGGCCGAGATGCACACACGCATTGAAGCCGCACGTTATTTTACATTGAAATCGGCTTGGCTCAAGGACGAGAAAAGGCCATACGGCACTGCAAGCGCCATGGCGAAATACTGGGCTGCCGAGACGGCAATGTATGTCACCACCGAAGCTGTACAAATACACGGAGGCTACGGCTATGTGAAGGAATACCACGTGGAGAGGATGATGCGTGACGCAAAGCTTACCCAGATCTATGAAGGTACCAGCGAGATACAGCAGATCATCATCGCCAGGGCTATCATGAATGAATAAAGCCTTATCAATGAAAATTCCAGAACCGTATAAACCGAAAAATCATATCCGGATTGTCACGGCTGCTTCGCTTTTCGACGGACATGACGCAGCGATAAACATCATGCGCAGGATACTGCAGGCAAGCGGGGCCGAGGTCATTCATCTCGGCCATAACCGGGCCGTGCAGGAGATCGTCGATTGTGCCGTGCAGGAAGATGTGCAGGCCATCGCCCTCACCTCCTACCAGGGAGGGCATAATGAATTCCTGAAGTACATGTACGACCTGCTGCAGGAGAAGGGCTGCGGGCATATCAAAATTTTCGCAGGAGGCGGAGGCACTATATTGCCAAAGGAGATAGCTGACCTGCAGAATTACGGGATTACGAAAATCTATTCACCTGATGACGGAAGGAGCATGAGCCTGCAGGGGATGATCAACGACCTGCTCGAGAAATGCGACTTTGCGCTTGATGATATTCATGAGGTGACTGCGGATGAGATTCGTAAACGTAACATCAATGCGATCTCACGTCTTATCACGCTTGCAGAGAACTCACCGGATAAGGCGAGGCCGGTGCTCGTTGAAATGGCGAAAAGCGAAAAGCGAAATGGCGAAATAAAAGAAAGTAGCGAAGTAGCGAAATGGCGAAGTAGCGAAATAGCGAAATTTAAAATTCCCATATTGGGTATTACTGGCACTGGTGGTGCAGGAAAATCTTCGCTGGTGGATGAGCTGGTGAGGCGTTTCCTGGGTGACCTGAAAGACAAGACCATCGCGATTATTTCGGTGGATCCTACGAAACGCAAGACAGGCGGGGCATTGCTGGGCGACCGCATCCGCATGAATGCCATCTTTGATCCGAGGGTATTCATGAGGTCACTGGCAACAAGGCAATCGAACCTCTCGCTATCCAGGTATGTGAAGGACGCCACGATGGTGTTGCAGGCTGCAGGCTTTGACCTGGTGATCATCGAAACTTCAGGAATAGGGCAGAGCGATACCGAGATTGTCGACCACAGCGATCTCTCGATGTACGTGATGACTCCTGAATATGGCGCTGCAAGCCAGCTTGAGAAGATCGACATGCTCGATTTCGCCGACCTGGTCGTGCTTAACAAATGCGATAAACGCGGAGCCCTCGATGCGATCAGGGATGTAAAGAAACAATACCAGAGGAACCATAAACTCTGGGAAAAGGAGATAGATGAGATGCCGGTTTACGGCACTGTTGCTTCACAGTTCAACGATCCGGGAGTTAACCAGCTTTACAAAGCCTTGCTCCGGACAATCAAAACCAAAACAGGGACCGATTTCGGCAGCAGTTTCGAAGGCCATGACGAGATGAAGGAAAAGATCTTTATCATACCGCCTTCCAGGGTCAGGTACCTTGCCGAAATAGCCGAAACCGTAAGGAATTACAACGGCTGGACTATTGAACAGGCAGAGATAGCTCAGAAGCTGTACGGCATCTCACAGACCATTGAAGCCATCCGCAGTCAGCCACCTAAGGAAAAAGAGAAAAACCCTGAGCTGCATTCGCACGACTGCAATATGATGCTGGAGCTTGACCTGCTGTTTGACGAGCTGGTGAAGAAACTCGAACCCCGCAGTTACGAAATTATAAAAGGCTGGGAGCAAAAGCTTAAGTCGTACACCGACGAGGATTATGTTTACAAAGTCAGGGGTAAGGAGATCAAACTCAAGACCCATAGCGAAAGCCTTTCGCACCTGCAGATCCCGAAGATATCACTGCCGAAATACCAGGCCTGGGGCGATATACTGAAATGGAATTTAAGGGAGAACGTGCCTGGTGAATTCCCTTATGCCGCGGGGGTGTTCCCGTTCAAGCGCACGGCCGAAGATCCCACCCGCATGTTTGCCGGTGAAGGCGGCCCTGAGCGCACCAACAAGCGTTTTCATTATTTGAGCCACGGACTGCCATTCGTAAGGCTTTCGACAGCCTACGACAGCGTGACCCTTTACGGCTTCGACCCCGACATGCGGCCAGATATCTACGGGAAGATAGGTAATTCGGGGGTTTCTATCGCCTGCCTCGATGACGCAAAGAAACTTTATTCGGGTTTTGACCTTCTCGATCCCAATACTTCGGTGTCGATGACGATCAACGGTCCGGCCCCCGCAATGGTCGGCTACTTCATGAATGCCGCGATAGACCAGGAATGCGAGAAATACATTAAAGAACACGGACTGGTTGAAGAGGTTGAGAAAAAGATCAAGGCCATCTACAAAAAGAAAGGTACAGACCGTCCGAAATACCAGGGTGGACTCCCCGAAGGCAACAACGGGCTTGGCCTGATGCTCCTCGGCGTGACGGGCGACATGGTGCTGCCGGTCGATGTTTATGAGAAGATCAAAAGAGAGACTCTCTGCCAGGTGAGGGGAACTGTGCAGGCTGATATCCTGAAAGAGGACCAGGCCCAGAATACCTGTATTTTCTCTACCGATTTCGCCCTGAAAATGATGGGCGACATACAGGAGTATTTCATCACAAATAACGTCAGGAATTTTTATTCGGTTTCAATTTCGGGCTACCATATTGCAGAGGCCGGGGCCAACCCTATAACCCAGCTGGCGCTGACTCTTTCGAACGGCTTCACCTATGTTGAATATTACGTAAGCCGGGGTATGGATGTAAGCAAATTCGCACCCAATCTTTCGTTCTTTTTCAGCAACGGCATAGACCCTGAATATTCGGTTATAGGACGCGTGGCACGCCTCATCTGGGCAAAAGCGATGAAGTACAGGTATAAGGCCGAAGCCCGTTCGCAGATGCTCAAGTACCATATCCAGACTTCGGGACGTTCACTGCATGCGCAGGAGATAGACTTTAATGATATCCGCACAACGCTGCAGGCTTTGTATGCAATTTACGACAACTGCAATTCCCTTCACACCAACGCTTATGATGAGGCTATCACTACTCCTACCGAGGAATCGGTTCGCAGGGCCATGGCCATACAGATGATCATCAACCACGAGCTGGGGCTTGCAAAGAACCAGAACCCCCTGCAGGGATCTTTTATCATTGAAGAGCTTACCGACCTTGTGGAGGAGGCCGTGATGCTTGAGTTCGAGAGGATATCCGAAAGGGGAGGGGTGCTGGGCGCGATGGAGACCATGTACCAGAGGAGCAAGATACAGGAAGAATCGCTGTATTACGAAAACCTGAAAAACAGCGGAAAGCTTCCTATCATGGGAGTCAATACGTTCCTTAGCAGCAAAGGCAGTCCGACGGTTTTACCGGGCGAAGTCATCCGCAGTACTGAAGAAGAAAAACAATACCAGATAGAAATGCTGAGGCATCTTCACGCCACCTGGGGTGAAGAATCTGAAAAAGCATTAAGCCGGCTGAAGCATGCTGCAACGCAAAATATGAATATCTTTGAAAGCCTGATGGAAGCAGCCAGGTATTGTTCCATCGGCCAGATCACCCATGCATTGTTTGAAGTGGGCGGACAGTACAGGAGAAACATGTAAAATTCATCACGGATATGAAATTCAATATTTTAGTGGTTAACCCCAAGGATAAGGTTACCCAGATTGCAGTTTACAACAATTACAAACTCCTTTACATCAACAACAGGTATCATACCACAGATGAGCTTTCGGGGTTTGAAACCATTTACGATCAGCTTGAATTCCGCAAGCAACTTGTGCTGAAGGAGCTGCAGAACAATGAATTTGACCTCAGCGAGGTGAAGATCGTGATCTCCCGCGGCGGGCTGGTGAAGCCTGTAAGTTCGGGAGTTTATGCGGTGAACGATGCGCTGAAGCGTGACCTGAAGAACAGCCCGGTGGGTATAGATATCATCAACCTGGGAGGTTTGCTTGCCGATGTTGTTTCGGCGGAGATCCCGGGTTCTGTTGCTATGATAGCTGATCCCACTGTGGTGGATGAGATGGAAGATGTTGCAAGGATAACCGGTGCGCCGGGGATTGAGAGGAAATCGATCTATCATGCCCTGAACCAGAAAGCGATAGCTAAGCTGTTTGCCGAAAGCCAGAATATGAAATATGAGGACCTGAACCTTATCGTTGCGCATATGGGTAATGGAACCACCATCGGCGCCCACCGCAAGGGAAGGGTGATCGATGTGAACCAGGGATTCGAAGGTGACGGTCCGTTTTCGATGATACGCAGCGGCAGCCTGCCGTTGGGAGATATCGTGAAGATGTGCCTGGTTGATAAGAAGTCTTCGGATGAGGTATTTTGTTTGCTCACGCATTGCGGCGGCATCAGGGCTCACCTTGGGACCACCGACCTTAGCGCTATCGAATTCCGCATCAAGAGTGGTGAAGAGAAAGCAAAGAACATCATGGATGCCATGGCATACCAGGTGAGTAAATGCATTGGCGAGATGTATGTTGTGTTGAAAGGAGATGTTGATGCCATTTTGCTTACCGGCGAGATCGCGCATTCCGAGAGGGTCATCGACTTCATCATCGATCATGTGAAGAAGCTTGCGAAAGTCGTTGTTTACCCCGGAGATAACGAGATACAGGCAATGGCGGCGAATGCATTGCGCGTGGTCCAGGGTGAGATGAGTGTTAATGAGTATAAATAGCGAAATGAGATTCTAATCTTTTTTCGCTACTTCGCTACTTCGCTATTTCGCTACTTATTTTAAAAAATGAAGCTACACGTAATAAACACAGGAAATCTCAAGCTCGACGGGGGCGCCATGTTCGGCGTCGTGCCCAAGGTAATGTGGAGCAAGTTGTATCCCTGCGATGAGAATAATCTCTGCAACTGGAGCATGCGCTGCCTGCTGGTTGAGGATGGTGATCGCAAAGTCCTCATAGACTGCGGCATCGGGGATAAACAAAGCGAAAAATTCTTTTCCAATTATTACCTGAACGGGGATGACAGCCTGTCCGGATCGCTTGCTGCTGTTGGATTTACTATGGATGACATCACTGATGTGATTCTGACCCACCTCCATTTTGACCATTGCGGGGGGGCTGTAAAATGGAATCCTGAACACACGGATCTTATCCCCGCTTTTAAGAATGCAACCTACTGGACCAGCCGCCAGCAATGGGAATGGGCTACGAATCCGAACAACAGGGAGAAGGCTTCGTTCCTTAAGGAAAATATACTACCGATACAGGAAAAAGGGAAGCTGAACCTGGTTGAAAACGAAACAGAGATATTGCCGGGGATCAGTATCCGCTTGTTTTTCGGGCATACCGAAGGGCAGGCCATCCCGATGATAAAATGCGGGGACAAGACAGTGGTTTATATGGCCGACCTCCTGCCTTCGGCAGCTCATATACCTCTCCCTTACGTGATGTCGTACGACACACGCCCACTGATCACCCTTGAAGAAAAGGAAATATTCATGAAAGAAGCCGCTGAAAACGGCTATATCCTTTTCCTGGAGCATGACATCAACAATGAATGTTGCACGGTGCAGCTAACCGAAAAGGGAGTCAGGGTAAAAGAAACATTACCGCTGGCAGCGGCCTTGTCGTAATTGCTATAGCCAAATCCACCGTGGCATTGAATTGTCACTGACTTCAGTTAAAGCTTCGTTCGTCAAACAAAAAAATGAACCTATGACCGGAGATCAGGATAATACAGCCCGGCTTCTTGAGAAGCTGGAGATACTTATGAAAAGGCAGGAGTCTTTTCAGCAGGAGATAAAGGATCTGCGAACTGAGATCCTTGAGTTACAGTCAAAACAGGCCGCCACAGAGTCCTTTGAGCCTATCGCTGAGCCGGCAGCCGGGCCCGGCCTGGCAGGATCGATGAGTGTTGCTGATCAGCCTGCAATGATTCCACTCACTGAAACGAAGGCCCAGGAAAAGCCGGCGCCTTCGGCAGTGGAGCAAAATCTCTGGGATTCTGTAATTGAAAGCCATGCTTCGAAAGAAAGCAGGAGCCCATGGTTCAAAGCCAACCTTGAGAAATTCATAGGTGAGAACCTGATCAATAAAATCGGCATTGTGATCCTTGTGATAGGTGTTGGAATAGGCGCCAAATATGCCATTGATCACGACCTCATCAGTCCGCTCACCAGGATCCTCCTTGGATACGTCCTCGGGCTCGGATTACTGGGCTTTGCCATCCGCCTTAAAAAAGAATATCATAATTTCAGCTCAGTGCTGCTCAGCGGATCAATGGCCATCATGTATTTCATGACATTTGCTGCTTACAGCTTTTATTCGCTTATCCCGCTTACACTCACGTTTGCGCTGATGTTGCTGATCACAATTTTCACCGTTGCAGCCGCCATGCTTTACGACAGGCAGGTCATTGCGCATATAGGGCTGGTAGGCGCATACGCTGTGCCTTTCCTGTTGAGCGACAATTCGGGAAAGGTTCTGATCCTCTATACTTACATGGCTATCATCAATGCCGGCATCCTTGTCATTGCAGTGAGAAAATACTGGAAACCTCTTTATTATTCGGCATTTATTCTTACATGGACCATTTTCCTTTGGTGGTATATCTCAACGGTTAATGCCGACAATGATTTCGCAATTGCCAGGATATTCAGCAGTATATTTTTCCTGACTTTCTATGTGATCTTCCTGGCGTACAAACTTCTGAAAAATGAAAAGTTCAGGATTGACGATATCATTCTGCTGCTTGTCAACTCCTCGGTTTTCTATGGCATTGGATATGCATTGTTATATCACCATGCAGGAGGGGAGAAGTTCCTGGGACTGTTCACGCTTTGCAATGCACTTCTGCATTTTGCAGTGAGCCTTCTTATTTACCGCGTGAAGAATTCCGACAGGAACCTGTTCTATTTTACAGCGGGGCTTGTCATTGCGTTTTTAACCATTGCCATTCCCGTGCAGCTTGATGGATGCTGGATCAGCATGCTATGGTCGGCAGAAGCCGCAGCGCTTTTCCGGATTGGCCGCACAAAAAATACCACTGTTTATGAGCTGCTTTCGTATGCGTTGATGGTGCTTGCATTTTTCAGCCTCACCCTGGGCTGGCCCGGCGCTTATTACAGCCTGGGCAACTGGCCTGAAAGCGCGAAACTCATCCCCCTGTTCAATATCAATTTCCTGACATCCCTGCTTTTCATTGCAGCCTTCGTTTTCATCAACATTATCAACCGTAAGGAACAATTCATCAGTCCGCTTAACAAAAGCAAAGCCTTGCTGACTGCATTCAATTTCATCATGCCCGGTATGCTGCTGCTTGTGTTTTACCTTTCGTTTTTCATGGAAATATCCGGCTACTTTAACCAGCTTTATGCCGTTACTATGATCACTGCGGATAAGGGAGCGGGTGGGGCCATGCAGTACGCCAATGAAATGATCCCTGTGTATAAGACTGTCTCCACGTTCATTTATTCATTGCTTTTTCTCTCTCTTCTGGCTTATTATAATATACTCAGGCTGAAAAAAAGCCTGCTGGGTCTGATCAATCTCGGCTTCAGTTTCGCTGCGGTTGGTCTTTTCCTGACCTTTGGTTTAATTGCGCTGGGGACATTAAGGGAAACTTACCTGGATCAGGATCTTGCACAGTATTTTTACCGGGGAAGCATGCTAATTGGGATACGTTACGTTTGCTTTGTATTCCTGGCGTTGATCCTTCATTCGGTTTACCGCTGCATCCGCCAAGAGTTTATAGGAACAAATTTGCGCATGGAGTTTGACCTGTTCCTTCACATAACGATTTTGACTATTCTGAGCAATGAGCTGATAAACTGGATGGACCTTGCAGGTTCCCAGGCATCCTACAAGCTCGGGCTTAGCATTCTATTCGGGGTGTACTCGCTGATACTGATCGTGCTTGGTATCTGGAAGAAGAAACTGCATTTGCGCATAGCGGCCATCGTGCTGTTTTCCCTTACCCTGCTCAAACTTTTTTTCTACGATCTTTCATCCCTCGATACCATCGCGAAGACCATTGTTTTCGTAGTACTCGGGGTGTTGCTGCTGATCATTTCCTTCCTTTATACAAAGTACAGGAAGGTGATATTCGGGGATGATAAAGAATGAAATCTGGGGTAGATTGGTTGATACAATATATACCAGAATTATTCATTCTGTTTGTTTCTTATGCAGCCGGTGTCGCTCAATCCTTAATGCATCTAACTGACACAGCCCAGTCAGGAGTAGTAAACCCCCTCCCAATTCCCGCCTGATAATCGGTCAATTGCCGCATCATAAGGTAGTCAAACCCATAGGTCCACCAGGTTTCGTTTAGCTTAAGACCATTAAAGCACCAGAAATATGGATCAGAGTAATTCCCGCTTCCTTTCGCGGAAAATCCATACTCGTCAGTTCCTTTTGCTGTGACCCAGAAATCGGTACCCGTGGTTTTAAATTTATAGGCGATGGTACCCCTATACTCCATCATTTTATTTGCCTCTTCCGTGCTCATGCCTGCAAATAGTTCCATTGTTAGCCATTCCTGGTCACCTGGAATATGCCATCCATTGGGACAAACCCCCTGGATGACCCCTGTATAAACGTTGGTATTCAAAGCTGAAAGAGGTGTGTAAAGTTTTCCATATACTCCAGCATTGGCAGGATCATTATCATAATCAAATGCATAACGAGAGTCTCTATTCAGGATAATTGTATCGGTATTGGATTTCAGATTCTGAGTGAAAGGGATAAGTTTGACATCCATTTCCTTGAAATCGGTTCCAATAACTTTAAAACTCTCATTTATTGTCCCAATTGATATTACCAACAAATATACACCTGAGGGGCCGATCATGCATTCCAGGGAGTTACTGCCATTCTCGCAAAATATTCTTTTCCGGTATTTCACTCTTCCCATCATGTCAATTAAAGAAATATTCACGTCATAGCCATTGCCTGGTAAGAATATGTTGATACGAAATTCACCCGGCCGGTTAATAACATTTTTTACACCGGTCACCTGATCCTCCGGAACTGATACTACTGTTCCATTGGCATAATGAAGAGTATTCATGTTCTCCTTCATCCAGCATTGTGTACCTATCTGGACGGTGTGATATACATTTCCGTCAATATCGGTCACGGTACTGGTTCCGCAGACAAACTGGGAATATCCCGAAAGAAATCCCAGTAAAAACAACAATGTAAATATTGCTTTCATGATTAGCGGGTTAAAGCCGGTTTCACAAATGATCGTTGGATCTGTTCAAACTACCTTAAGCAAGCTTCAGGATTTTCAGGATAAGCTGCACATTATTTCCAGCATTGTACTTCTGCCTTAACCTCGCAAATCGTTTGTCCACGGCAGCTTCAGAAGAAGCCATTTCATCTGCAATTTCTTTATACGTTTTTCCATTGATAATGCCGCTGATAAATGATCGCTGCTTTTCATCAAGGATATCAGGAGAAAGCTGAAGCAGGTTCTCTGTATTAAAGGAACTTTCGTTTAATAATTTTTCCGGCACGATCTTCTCCCCTTTTGCGACCCGGATAATTGTATCAGCATATTCATTGCCTGAACTATTCTTAGTCAAATAGGCTGAAGCCCCATTTTTCATCATCTTTTGAACCCATACAGGGGAATCTTCAGAAGTAAAAATAACCACAGGTACCTCAGGATATTTAGTTTTCAAAGCAAGAAGGTTGTATACCGGAAAAGAGTCTTTGATATAGAGATCAAGACTTATTACTTTCACATCCCCGGGAATCCCTTCCTTTATAGCGGTTGTCACACTATCGGCCGTGCCTGAGACTTCTAATCCCTCGACTTTGCTGTTTATCCATCCGACCAGGCCATTCAGCGCTACCGGATGATCATCAATAAAATATATTCTGATCGGACGTGTTATTGTTTTATCCATTTCCCGGCTTGTTTTATCTCGGAATTTTGAAGCAGTTTGTAAAGATACAATCCCGGCTTCAATAACTTAACATCTATCAAGTTCCGGCCATCAGATAATTCCCGTGAACAGATTGTTCTCCCTGTGAGATCACACAGAAATAGACTGCATGTGCCCAGATTATTTTCCACATACATCATGTCATTCCCAGGGTTGGGGTAAATGAGAATTTTATCATTTGTATTTGAAGGTGGATGAGGTATTCCTGTAATCAATCCATTAGAGTCGAGTTTCAAAATATACACGTCTCTTTCTTCTCCCATGGTTGCATAATCATTAGTGCTTGCACCGATTATACAGCCGCCATCAGAAGTAGCAATGACTGACCACACCATGTAATAGGTATCCCCTCCGAAATATTTCTGCCATTTAAGGTTCAGAGACGAATCAAACTTACCCAGAATAATATATGAGAGGTTATACGAAAAAATTCCGCCATAATCCTGGTTTACCAGACCTCCAACAAAAATATTTTGGACATTTAAATAATCCATGTTGGTGTTATATGCAGGATAGCTTACCGTATCATCCGGGCCAAGAAAGAACTCCTTTTTTATCTGAAAAGTTGAATCAAGTTTCAGAATGCCGATTTTATCTGTTCGGGTTGGATTATTTTCGAAATATTTTTTTCCTGTAATCAGTAATTCTTTATTATTGAGTGTTTTAGAGTTTAAATACAATGTTAAACTCCCTGGTATACTATCAATATTTATTATCCTCCAGGTATTATCTAATGTGAGTATTTGAGAGAAAGTGTTAGTATGAACTTGATACTCTCCGAAAATTAGTAAAAAATAGCCCGAAGTATCTGATTTTTCACACATTGAGAATGGGTATTGTGCGCCAGATGCACTATAATAATGTGAAGATAATAAGTCTCCATTTTGATTAAAATTAATTACTAAGGTGTGAATATTGAAAATTGAATC